>Ga0307380_10010091_pt1 | contig 11928 bp, 12 predicted proteins | sample UN3MG_FD_202239 | JGI IMG/M metagenome (GOLD analysis project Ga0307380, IMG submission 202239) | Soil microbial communities from Risofladan, Vaasa, Finland - UN-3 | ecosystem: Environmental > Terrestrial > Soil > Coastal area > Acid sulfate soil | place: Finland: Risofladan, Vaasa | collected... | reverse complement strand
CTGAGAGGATTTCGATGAGCCCGATCAGGTCAGTGACTATGCCGTAACGCTTTGCCATCAGGCGACCTCGTTCGGAGCAGGCGAGTCGGACAGGTGCCCACGCACGATCCAGTCAACGTCCTCACCAGCCAGCCCAGTTACACGCAACTGAATCTCGTTCGAGGATATGACGAAGTCCACATCCACGGACATGCCCACCGCGATGTCCCGCTGCAAGTAGTGAACAAGCTCCTCTCCAGGAGGGGGACCCAACGAGTGGTGGTCGAACGTGGCGTGGATCAGAAAGTGCGCGTACCGAGCGCCAGGGCCACCAAATCTCTTGCCGACGACCTCCACCCAGAACTTCGTCGTGCGCCCGTTGCCGAGCGTATCCCACCTGACCGGAAGCACGGGTGTCGCGTTCACCGTTTGGAACTGGAAGTGAAACTCGCATTCGTGCGTGTCCCCTGCCAGCATCGGCTTGCCCGACACCAGCACCCATTCTGCCAGTCCAGCGGAGTACTCGAACTCGAGGTCCCCGCCGTACGTGTAGGTGGTATCTTGCCCAAGCCCTGAAAAGTCTACGCCGCCTTGAGTAACGATCTCCACACGACGGCGTGTTGCTCCAATGCCGGAGCTGGAGGGCACGTAGCTGACAGCGAAGCGCGAACCAGTCGTAGGGGACCCCGGTGCAGTGATGACCTGCCCCGAGTTGCCCTGGACCATCACTCGCTCGCCGTCCAGCGCGGTGTAGTTCCCTGTCTTGATGTCCGTCGCAGCCAGGCCGCCAGTGCCCTTGAAAACCCGGAACGAGGTCTTCGCCCCGTTGACGATGAAGGCGCCCGTCCCATCTTCGACCTGCACTGGGATCTTGATATAGCCAGAAGCTATCGTGGGAATGCCCGTGAGCACGTACCGCTCGTACCGAGTGTCATCGCCCTGCTGCTCGACGTAGATCTGGTCACCCGGGGCTAGGGTAGCCATGGTGTTCGCCCCAGCTTGCGAACCATTGTCAGAGCTGTCATCGAGATAGATGAAGGTCGCCGCAGCCTGCACCGCATTGAACCGGAACTTACCAGCACCAGGATCTGCATCGGCCGTGGTGGTATCGAGCTCCCAGGTCTCTCCTGCAAGTGCACCACCAGCACCGCCGCCAGAGCCCGGATAGACCTCAACCCAAGTCGTAGTGCCCGCAGACAGCTTGAACCAGAGCTTGTTGGGCCCAGTCTCGTCCAGCCAGAAGGTCTTCTTCGGGGCCGCATCCAATGTGGCGTGGATCCCAGTGTTCGGGTCACCTGTTACGCCCAGGTCATCAAACGTGAGCACCACGGCTCGGCGCGGCAGCTCATCGTTGACATACGCTTGTAGATCGTCGAGCTGGGTCACACCGTCTCCTCAAGGCTAGCGAGCGTCAGCCCGCCGGAGTTTGCTCCGACCGTAGGTGTGTGCAGCATGTGCATTTGGACGCTGGTCCCGCTGGCTGCCGGCGTAGCGGTTGGAGCAAACCAACCCTCCTTGCCCCCGTCAGTTGTATCCGCTGTTCCGAAGGGCTGAGGCACACCCGGGTTGCCATTGCTGAAACTTCCAGACTGGATCTTGGCCTCATCCGTAGCAATGATCGACTCGGTACTGTCCGCAGTGAATGCAGCGAAGTTGAATGTGCGCGCCACGAACCCACCAAGTACGTATTGAGAGTCGCCAGTGATGGATGCCGTCACAGTTCCAGCTAGGTTGGTCCCAGAGATCGCTCCCCAGTTGAACGTTCCCTTCTCCGTTGGAACGGCCTCGTCCACGCGAAGGTCTCTGTTCCATGTGATCTGATCGCCCGAGTCTAGGAACCCACCGCCCTGGAACACGCCACGGTTCGGTGCATCCGGCGTCAGCGTCGGAGCATTGAGCAGCTTCTGACTGGCGACGATGTTGATCTCATGGTCCTGTGCCGAAGTCCCGTTCAGCCCGCCGGACCGTAATCGAGCCGCAGGCTCCACCACAGAGAGCGTCGCTGCCAGGTCAGCAATCTGCACAACCGCCGAGTCGATGGTCTGTGCATCGTTCGCTGCGCGAGTAGCAGTGATGCGGAAGTTCGCAGTGATGATGTTGTAGACGCCACTGCCGGTGCCATCGACAGACTTGGGGTTCGCGGAGACCGCCGGCGAGCCGATGGTGAGCTGAGCCGCTGTCGGATCGTCGTACAGAACCGTGTCGAAGTCTGTGAGCACGTTGACGACTGTCGCCGTCTCTACCCCCTTCAAAGCCTGCTGGGCTCCGGGGTACGTGACCGCCCCGATGCTGATACCGGGGTACAGGTCGTTGAGCTTCACCCGGTTGACCCCGTCCACGGTAGCGGCGGAGTCGGTCTCGAATGTGGTGCCCAACGCAGCCGTAGTGGCATCACGGGCCTGCAGATGTGCCGCCAAGTTCTGGACCGCGTCGCCCCGGTCCGCCACAGTAATCGTAATATCGAAGTTGGTGCTCGCCCCGAAGTCGACGTTTTGTCCGGTACCCACCTCCACATCCAGCGCCACGATCCGGTCACAGTTCTTGTCCGTGGTACCGATGATGCGAACCTGGTCACCGGCCTTGAGCTCAGTCTGTGCACCCGGGTACGTATTGCCTGGACCTGCGGCGCCGGCGCCGCCTCCGATCAAATCGACGAACTCGGCTGTCAGGATGACGGGAGGAGCATCCACGGAAATCGCAATGGTGTCCTTGGCTCCAGGGTTGCCATCCCCATCGAAGACCTCGGCAACGTAGTTCGCCGGCCCCGGGGTGCTCACGGTGATATCCACGGTGTCCTTGTAGATGTCCCCCACCCTGGGCAGCACAGCCGGTATGCCGTCCACCTCTACGTTGGGGTACCCGGCTTCCACCTCCACCGACACTGTGTCCTCGGAGGCTGTGGCTGCGTCCAAGATTGTATTTCCTGGAGGGTCAGCCCAGACCTTACTCGTGACCGTGCCAGGGTTCTGAGTGGTCAGGTTCGTAATCCGAATCCAGCCAGGTTGAGGGGTGACTCCAGGTCCACCGGCGGCGGCTGATAGAAGCTGATGCAGGATCAGGCCGTCTGTGCCGTCCCCGGACCAACCAAAAGGCTGGCCGCCGAAGTTCAGCTCATCCGGCTTCTCCCCTGGGTGGCCCGAGCCGAGTACAGGCAGCTTGGGAGGGATCTCCTGGTAGGGAGGAAATACAAACCCGTTTGAGTCCGGCAGGGAAAAGTTCCGGATGTCCTGATTTGGTATGCCGCCCTGGCCTATGCCGGGATAGACCAGGAGCTGGATCCGGTAGCACCCTGGAACCGCATCGGGGACGAAGGAAGCCGCAGGAGTATTGCCGTCAGCCTGAGCCAGGATGCCAGGCACAACAGCACTGCCCTTGGGGACGTCCACAAGAGTAATCGTGTAGGAAGCAACGTCGGTATTGACAGTGTTCTCAATGTTCACCACTGACCCAGCCGTACCCTTGAGCGCCTCGCCTCCCGGAGGTATGAGGGCCAGCTGTGTGAACTTTATGAGCGCCGCGACTGCCATTTGACTTCCTATTCTACCCCACTTAGCGTTTGATCCGTGACTACCTTCAAGGAGATGGACCCAGAACTAGTATGGGCTGCCATCGAGGGGCAAAAAGACGTACTTACTCCCGAAGCAGAAGGTCTCGACAGTCTCTACAGTTCCTTCAAGTGCCCCCGGTGTCAGTGCGAGCTGCAGAAAGAGTTCGATCCCCGGCACACCTTCTCGAACCCAGACGTGATGAACGCACGAGCACTGCTCAGGTGCGCTAACTGCAGATACCTCATCGACCCGTACTCCAATGTCATCTTGGAGTACGGAGACGCCTCCAAAATGCCAGTCGAGTCGATACCCATCATTGATCCGGACTGAGCTCACGACAAGAGATCGCGCTGGATGTTCAGGATGTCAGGGATGAAGGCCGCTAGCCGCCCAGTCGTCAACGCATTCTGAGACCTCGTCGCCTGGATGACCCTGTCAACCTGATGCACGATGGCAATGAGGTCCAACGGGTTGTTGATGGACGTAGCGCCACGGTCCGTCACCACCTTCTGAAGGTCACTGGACTCGAGTGCATCCTCTGGGAACAGACCTCGGATGTACTGCTCAGTGTCACGTACCACGAGCTCTTCTGTCGACCCGCCCACGTACCTCAGATCGAATCGCACAAAGTGTGGAATGAGGTGGCGTACGAGAGCGCTCTCACACTCGACTCTCTCTGTCTCCGCTGTCACAAACGCCTGTGCATTAGCCACCAACTGGCTGCGTTCATACGTGACCAAGATGTTCTGGCCAACGATCTGCGTAGCATTAGCCGGCGAGTCGTCTACACCCTCCTCGAGAATGGACTTCGAGATGACCAACTTGGGCCTCTCGATAGACGAGAAGGTGAGGTTGCTGTCATCAGTCGTCAGGTAGTACCCGTCAGATCGAAACACATCGACGAAGAGCTGGAGCTTCGCGTCGATGTTCCACAAGTCCCCAGAACCTTCGCTGACGAGCTCCACATCAAAATAGTACAGATCTGCCTGCGTTTGCTGAGCCGCCATGGTCGTTGTGGTGATGCGTTGGACACCTGGTCGCCTCACTCGGAATCCCTGTCTGGTAAGCGTGGGACCAGTAAACGGTGCCGTAGGTCCGAACGACTCGGATAAACCGAGCGTGGTGGCGGTGACTGCCGTTACGGCGTATGGGCTAGATGCCGCATGAGGAGACACGTTGGACGGGTTCAGACCCGGCGTAATGAAGTTCTCTGTGGAACCAAACACCGAGCCCAGGATGACGGGATTCGCAGCCGTCGGACCGGTGGCTCCTCTGATGACGATCTTCGCATCCGCCTCAAACTCAAGCTCATCAGCACCAGTCAGGCTAACGATGGTGAGACCAGCTGCCGCATTGATCTGCGACACCACACCATCTCGGCTCACTTCACCGGGCGCCAGGCTCACATCGTCACGGATAAATGCCAGCACCAGGTTCGGGCCGTTGTTGATGGAGAACGTGAGTACCTTGCCAGCCAGCCCAGGCACGGGGTCTGCAAGGACTACCGTTCCCGTAATCGGCACATAGTCGATGACCAGCTCATCTCCTGCCTCAATGCCAGCTTGGAGGAAGTCCTGCGAAAGAGCCGTGAACACAGTCCCAGCAGCAGTGGCTGAGCCGTCATTCGACTTGCTGTCACTCGGCAACGGGGGCAGCAGCTGTGTAGACAGTGTTGGATCCGGCAAGAACTTCAGCGTTCCCCCGTCTGTCTCAACGTAGAAGAATGAGTTCTGGTCAAACTCAATACTCGTGGGCGCCAAGAAGAAGCAGCGGGCAGACCCCAAAGACCGCGCTCCCAGCTCGAGCTGTACATTCTCCTCTGGAGCAAACTGCCTTGTGTTTTCGTCGTGAGGCACGCTCGTGTCTCGAATAAGAAGCGCCCGTGTGTCAGTGGGGGTGACCAGGCTAGGGAACAGGCGGCCTGTGCTGGGAGGCCCTGAGTACGGTGCCCCGAAGAAGCCCGTCTGGTTGCCGTCAACCACCTGAGCCAGATCAAGGCCTGTGACGAAGTCGACTGGCGGGGAGAGTTCGTCCCAACCGCTCACGCCGGGCCCCGGCACTGCTGGAAGGGCATTCACGGTGGCTGACCGGATATCGGCGGTCGTCCTGGACTCGGTGTCCCCAAATAGAAGGGCAAGGGACGTGCCAGACTCGATGATGAGGCCCACGCCGGCGGGCCGGAAGGCCACCGCGATGGTCCCATCGACCCGAGTGAGCTCGAAGGCAGTGGAGCCATATCCCAGGACCCCCAGGGCAGCATTGATGTTGGCGACGGCGATGGTAGTCGTGGCTCCTGTGAAGGAGACCGTGGTGGACACCTGTGTCCCGTCCGCCCGCAGGACGCGCAGATCCATGTTCAGGCCGCCCAGGCCGCCCACAACGCCCCCAGGGAAGCCCAGGGTGATGATGCCTAGCTCGACGTCCACGAGGGCGTGCTTGACGCCTCGAGCGGGGTTCTGGAAGGCCCTGGACTGGATGTCCACCGGCCGGGCATACGGAATCGTGGTGCCCAAAGGCTGATTGGAGCTATCGAGGAGCTCTAGCTGCCTGATGCGCACCAAAGGCAGCTCAAGCGGGCCGGCAGCATTGGCCCGGAACACCACAAAGTCCAGGTTGCTGCTTGTGTTCGTCAATGCCGTGTCTACTTGCAGTTTGTCGAAGCCCGGGGCGATGGGGTTTTGCAGCAACTTGTAATCGCCTGCGTCCGGGCCCTGAAGAATGCGTAGGGTGTCGCCCTCGGACACCCCGAAATCGTTGAAGTTTATGGTAGGAGACGTCTGGACGATGTCCGAGTTCTGGACTGCTACCAGGCCGCCACCGGCCACACGCGTCTCTTTGGGATCGACGAGATCGATGTTGACCTCGTCGAAGAGCCGCCACCTATAATCCGTGCCATCCAGTACCGGTGGCGTCGGCGACACCTGCAACTCCACCGCCAGGCCGTTCTGCTGGTAGACGCTCACGATGCGGTAGACGCCCAGGTTGGAGCTGTCTAGCCCCGCCACGATCTGCAGGGTCAGCCCATCCCGACCAGCGCGCTCAAGCAACCGGAAGGTGTCGCTGTTGATGGAGTAGTCGACGCCGGCCACCAAGTCAGCAACCAGGAACCCATTGACCCCCAGGTTCGGCAAGCCTGCCGTCGGCTGAGCCTGTAGGCCATCGAGCTCCACCTCGTCATCCGTGACGTTGTCCAGGATGAGGGAGGCCTCGTCGAAGCCAGTACCCCGCACGTACATGTCCGTAGTGCCCCCGATGTGGATCTCGTCATCGACGATGGTCACGGTGCCCTGAGGACCGTCTGGAAACAGAATGCCACCTGGAATGTTCGATAGGGTGAGCTCAGACTTTCGAAGTGACCAAAACAGGCCAGAAAATCCGATGCCCAGGACCTGCTCCTCGAGGTCAATGGTGTCCGGCGCCCTCACAGCGAGGACGGGGTAATCCTGGATAACCGGAGCAGCTACATCGTCGACGCCGGAAGCGATGGAGATGATGAAGCCCTTCGGCGTAACAGTCGTAGGGCCGATCAGGGAGGTGAAGTCTTCCTCAGACGTGATGAACCTACGACTGGCAGCCTGGTTCTCCCCATCGTCGCCGACTGCACCCAGCTTGCCAGAAGCGATGATGGATCCCAGGCCCCCGCCCTTGATGACGTCTCGCTGCATCTCGGGATCGTTGAAGCCCACCACGTTGAGCCGTCGGATCTCTGGGAAGGCCCGAGTCAGCTGAGCTGAGATGCCCCGCAGGGTGACCAGGGAGCGCTCCGTGAGCTCGCCCTTGGCCTTGTCGATGAACTCCTCAGCGGTATCTGCATCCTCGCCCTGGCGAAATCGTCGAAGGTTTGTGACCCGAACAGCGGCCTCAACATTGGCGATACTGCTGAGCTCGCCGGCGCCGATGTTGTAGTCATCGCCCGGACTCTCGGCGATGCAGTTGATATCGAAGTAGTACGAACCGTCGGGCGCGAGGTTGACCAGCATCTCATCTGTCTTGATGGTCTGAGCTTCTGTGGGGAAGAAGCGCAGCCCGCCCTTTGAGCTGAAGTAGTTGACGGGACTGACAGAGATGTTCTGTGGCTGAGAGAAGTGGACGCGTCCGATGCCTCGTGAGAAAGAGCCGGTGCGCCTCTCAGCAAACAGGTTGGCGCCCAGCGCCTCCGCCTCCTCGAGGTTCAAGGCGGTGGGATCCTGGAAGCTGAGGTTCTGTTTCACCCTCGTGATCTCCCTGACGATGGGGTCCCACAGCAACGTGCTGGGCTTGATGAGTAGATCGGTGAGCGCGTCACCCTCATCTATAGCCATGTCCGGGAAAGCCTGGCGGAGACGTGCGTCAAGGAACGTCGACAGGTCCACGGAGAAGGGATCTGTGCCCAGCCGGCGTACCAGGGGCTGTATGACCTGCACGTCGAAGGGTGACCCAGAGGTCAGGTCCAGGGTTGGGTCAAAACGAGATGCACGCTCTCGGACAAAAGCCTCAATGTCGCGAACTGCCATCTAGATCTCCAAGTTCGCCATTGCGGACGTGCCTGACTGGGTAGTGATTTCTACAGCGATGTCCACGGCGCCCTCTTCTTTGTTGAAGCCTGCGCGGATGATCTTAGCCGACAACAGTCTCTCAGATCTAGGGAGCGACGGGTTTCGGCTCTGCAGCGCGATGATCTGCCGACTTGTGGTGTCAATGGCAATCACCAAGTTGTTGATGACGTCTCCACCCTCCTCGACGCCGAAGGTCGCACCGACGTTGCGAAGCGCTCCTCCGCCCACCTGCCGGTTGAAGATATCGCTGCCAGGAGTCGTGAACAGTATCTTCAGGAACTTCTGCACCAAGCGAAGCACGCCACTGACCTTGCCGGGCGTCTTGCTAAGCCGGAACTTCAACACGCTCTTCGCAGACAGCGTCAGTCGCCGAGACAGTACAGTGACCGAGAGTACACGCTGCGACAAAAGAGAGTCTGGTACTTGAGCCACAAGACGCGTCCTGCTGAGAATGACCACGTCCTCCGACGCGATCCTGTTGATGAACACCTCATCTACTGACCGGAAGTCCGCCCCAGTGACGTCTATGACTCGTGGCGGCCCAGGAAGGACACGCACGTCGTTCAGGATGATTGCCTGTTGTGGGTAGACCACCTGGAGGTCGACTGGCATACGAGGATTCTACCACCACGATGCTAAAAGAAAGGCCTACCTGCGGGGACTGCGGGTAGGCCTCTCGGAGATTGCCCTGAGGGAGCGCTGTGGAGGAGTGTTACAACTCCCACTCCCTTCGTCAAGAGCACTTCTTCTTCTTGGCCTTGGGCTGGTTTCTAGCTGCCACCAGGTACCTTCTCTAGCGCGGTCTTGAACATCGCCACCATGCTGCCCTGCAGCTCCCCATTCTGCTTCGTCAGTATGACTATCAGCTCGTCCTTCTGCTCGAGAGTCTCTTCCAGTTTCTTGTTTTGCGCGGTGAGCTCATCGTTCTTCTTCACGAAGAGGGCCAGCGCCTCCTTCTCCAGTAATGACTGCTGAACTGCAAACTGTTGAAACTGGGTCGGCGGCATCGCGGCGTACACCCTTCCGTTCTCCTCCACCAGCTCGATGTCTTTCGTCTCAGACGTGGAGGCCTCAGGGTTCCAGATCGTCTGGCTCTGAAGTGTCCTTTGATTTCCCATCTAGCTGCTCCTTGAGTTCTTCGTTTTCTTTCTCAAGTAACTCTATGTACTCAAGCTGCATCCTGAGTGTCTCTTCCACGAGGTGGCCGAGAAACGCTTTCTGCTCTGCCTTCTCGGCCCGAAGCTGTCTGCCATATTCCTCAGATTGCTCCTTGATCCGCTCCTTTGTCGTCTTCGCCACGGTTGAGCATCTCCTGCAGTGACTCGTTGTACGATGACCAGGGGCAGTCAGTGCTGTGAGGCTTCCACGCCTCCTTCTTACAACCGATGCACGGACTACCGAGGTCCTTGATCAGACATCGCATCTGCTGCAGCTGACGATCCCTGTAGGTCATGTCGGCCATGAGCTTTGCGTTCTCATCCTGTAGTAAGCGCATCGCCTCGGTGTGTAACTCCGCCTTCGTTGCCTCAGTAACCCCGCTGGCGATGGTCATCAGCTGGTCGGAAATGGAGCTCAGATGAGAGCCGATAGCGCTGAGCTCTGCTTTGTTGTCCGGCGGTATTGGCGTGAACTGGCTGCGTAGTGCGCTCTCTACGGCACCTATAGCTGCTGTGATTGCTGACTCGTTCATTCAAGTTACCCTTTCGTAGATGTAGTGCAGAAGATTCATTGCCTCCCCGTGCATGTACCTTTCGCCGAACCATCCGATAGAGACATCGCACCAGATGCTGTGCTCCTGGCCGTATGTCGTGATCCCTTTGGAGTTCAGGTAATCCAACGTCCATTGGTCTAGATAGCGCTGAAGCACCGGCGGCACTATGCCCCTGTTGTTACAGGCACGAGCCACCGCGCCCTCCACGTTCAAGCACGTGGCACGCGGATCGTTGATCTTGCACGGAGTATCCAGCAGGTACGGGATGCCGTCGCTGGTCTCATAGTGCACATGAAAGCAAGCTACGTGCTTGCCACACCAGTGGCTGGGGTCCTCTATCAGGACGATAGCCTTGTGAATGATCTCAGGTAGAGTCTGCCCACCCGTGAGGGTGTCGCAGCCCTCCAAGAAAGGAAGTATATCTTTCATCGAAACTCTTATCACCCGTCAGGGTCTGAGTTGACGTCCTCCCCTTCCTTCGGCTTGGCGAATGACTCCGGAGGCAGCGCCCTTACCTGAACTACCGCATCGCGCACCTGACCCAAGATTCTCTTCACTCGGTCGAGCTCGTTGGGACGCAGCTGCGTCCCAGTACCCTCGATGCGCTCAATCTGAGCATCCATAGCCTCTTCAAAAGTGAAAGCGCTGAAGCTCTGTACGGACTTCTCAGCTTGCAGGGCTGCGTACGCGTTGGACAGGGCCTCGCGCAAGCGCGTGTTGCGTGCCTGTACCGCCTCCTTCTGTCCCTCTTCTTGCTTGCCGGGCATTCCGGCCTTCTAGTCTACACCAGCTTGGCGCGAATCTCTTCCAGGTCCATGTAGGGCATATCCATCCACCCACCCTCGCGCAGGAACTTGGCCCACTTGACCCACATCGGCCCGCCGGGTCTTGCGATCCAGTACCCACCGGTGCCTCCCTCGGGCATCAAGGAACCGTCGAAGAACCTGACGTAGGGGTTGTTCGTGGTGTGCCCCGCAGTGATATGCCCCACGACCCGGTTCTCATTGGCACCAACACGACACAACGCGTCTCGTAGCTCATCGGCGAAGCCGCCGTCACCACCCACCACATTCTTCTTCTTCGTGTCGGCCGTGGAGCAGCAGAACAGCGGAACACAAATATCGTTGCGATCCGTCGCCGCATATAGTGCCTGAGCAAGCTCGTCCATGACTGGCTTAGGGTCGGCCTTTCCTCTCCACGAGAACCCAAGTTGAATGCCTGTGGGATACCCGTGGCAGAAGAAGGCTACCGAATCCAGCTTTGTACCCAAGTCACCATGGTAGCTCTGAATGGCGGCCAGAACCTGAGCCTTTCTCTCCGGCATCGACTTGCTGACGTCAATCCTGATGATCTTCTCCTTCGTGATGCCGTGATGCTCCGCAAACTTGTTGGCCATGGGCCTGAATGCACCGGTGTAGTCCCTGGCCTTAGGGTTCGCCTTGGTCGGCGTGTTTCGGTCAGGTGTGAAGATCAGAGCGTTCATGGCTTCTCCTGGTCTGGCTCGTCGTCCTGAGCCCACTGCTCCGTCATACCAGTACTTTCTACCAGCGGAGCTGACGCAGAGAAGGCGGGCGGGAATGTTACTTCAGTCTTGAAGATCACGTAACCCTGCTTGCGTAGGGTCGCTCCTCGTGACGCAGTCACTGGACTAGTCTGAGCGAAGAACCTCTCTTCGTCCGGGTGTGCGTAGATCCAGATGGTCTCTTTTCTCATAATCTCTTCCACCTCGTCCTCCTAAAACTGTTTGTGTGCCATCGACGGGATGGCTCCTTCGGCTTTGTCGCCGACGTAGTGGCCACGCGTGGCGTAGCTGGTATTGACCTCCCCGTACATGACGTGGAAGCGCATCTGAGCAATCTTCATGCCCGGGTAGAGGATGACTGGATGGATGCAAGTCACCTCGAGGGTGTACTGCCCGTCGAAGCCAGGATCCCCGTAGCCGGCGGTCAAGTGAACCACAACGCCCAATCGACCGATGGAGCTCTTGCCATCCAGCACGGACACCATGGTCGTCGAACAGATCCGCTCATGCGTGTGCATCAGGTACAAGATGCCCGGCTTGATGACGAACCCTTCGTCGGTCATCTTGAACTTCGTAGTCTGGAGCGCCTTCTTGGGATCCAGTGGCTGGTAAACATCGTGTACCAGCGCCTCT
>Ga0307380_10010087_pt1 | contig 11931 bp, 10 predicted proteins | sample UN3MG_FD_202239 | JGI IMG/M metagenome (GOLD analysis project Ga0307380, IMG submission 202239) | Soil microbial communities from Risofladan, Vaasa, Finland - UN-3 | ecosystem: Environmental > Terrestrial > Soil > Coastal area > Acid sulfate soil | place: Finland: Risofladan, Vaasa | collected... | reverse complement strand
TCATGTTCGTTGTCTCCTCTCGGGCATGGACAAATAAAGAATCTAGGAGCACTTACCGCCAGTAGCAGTACGACTCCAGGTTATATTAACGCATATGGGCTGTTTTTTTAGATATTCCAACGCGGCGAAATATCGTTCCCTGAACGCGAGGGTATCACCAAGAGGAGGGCTGTCAATAAGGACTTTCCGAAAATACAAGGGTCTTGGCTACAATGCGTTTCCTAGCCTTCAGATACACCCTAAGCTGCGCATATCCCTCACTGGATAGCAGGTGATGGAATCGATTGATTATCGGCGTTAAGCCCTCTCTAAGGGCATCCCAATGGCCAGATCTATGGGTACTCTTAAGTTTAGCCATACGGGTTTGTAATTTAATAACCTCACGTTTAAGTGGTTCCAGCGATGGGACATACTCATAGAATTTAAGATCTCTAAGGAAATCAACGATCATATCATCGTCGATCGTGAGGATCTCTATTTCTTTAGTTACACGAGTTTTGTGACTGGTGCGATATCCGTGGCTAGACATGGTCGCCTCGCTATAAGCTGTATATCATTACCCAACGCAGTAAAGTGGTCTTGAGTCAGCTTATCAAATAAGCCAATGTAACTGTCTGCATCCTTGTTAAGCAGCTTTGTTGGAGCAATAAAACATCCAGGATGAGGGTAGAGCTTACCATTGGCTGTCCTATAGATTCTACCCTTCACTGTTAGCTCTGAAAGCTTAAATCTAATGTTACTTAACCACTGATGTGATAATAACATACTTTCAGACTCAAACCAAAAGATCCATTCGCTATCTCGTTCTATAACTGACTTAATCGATGTCAATCTATTAATACTATCTGGCAAGCTGAGCACATTATTGGCGGGCATGAATGATGTAATTTGCTCATACCATGTGCTGGTGTTTTGCCCATAAAGACAAAACACTGAACGTGTATCTGGTATAGGAACTACAACGTGCTTCTTCTTCCCTATAACGCCATCTTTGTAGTACTTAAAAATTGAATCAATAACCAGCTCTGGTGTAATCATTGCCTTACATTTCGGTAACTGTTGCCCGCCAATCTCTACAACATTCGTACAACAAGAAGATGTCTTGGTTAACTTAGACTTCCAGCAGCCCTTCCCTTTACAGCAAGGTAGCTTATCCATCGTATGGAGATACGTATGTTCTACGTAATCATCATCTAATGGAAGCTGCCAGTGTGGGCTTCGTACTCGCATATTGGCTATTCGGTTCTCATTCGTATATGCCTCCCACCACCATGGCTCCCGACCGCCAGCTATCACGACACAAGGCTTATTAAAAGCAGCAGCCATATGCATTGCAGCAGTAACAGTACAGACTACACCATCAGCGTGGTAGATGAGTTTAATGAAGTCTCGTAAACTCGTCTTCTTAACCATATAGGAGTACACGCCATCAATCTGCTCGTGCATGATATGATTTTTACTACCACCGCCGCACTGTACCCAGTTGATCTCATTCTTCGTAGCGGTTATGACCTGCTGCCAGTATTGTCTACTCCATATCTTAGTTCTAAAATCTGTCTTACCACCAGACAAGAACAGCCAGTAAGGAACGTCTATAATAGGTTGTGCTATCTCTTGTTCAGACATATGTATATCTGGACGAAAATCGGTAAGCTTGATATCCGTATGAAGCTTACTATTCATGTGTTCGATGAAGCCCCATATGAAGTGCTTACGCTCCTGGTTACATTGCTTGATTAACGGATAGTGGGCTATAAACTGATTACCTTTGACGTTACGCCCAGGGGCTGCATATGCTCTCTGTATATATGGGTTATGATTGAAGATATGCTCGGAACCACCCGATACACACATAGAGACATCAAACTTCCCAGGATGCCTGAGATGTAGGTCTCTAATCGCAGCTGATAAGACTGTGATGTCACCAGGACACTGTGTATTGCGTATAATAAGCGGGCTACCCATGTGAATACTGTTTCTTGATATCGATCATTCGCTCTAGGTTTGTCAGCTGTGTTATCGCATGAGTTATAAGCCGTAACTTTGAAGGATGCCCGCCAGCGTAATGGATCATATATGGCTCATCGGGGGGTGGGTTAACCGTATCTAATAGTATGAGACTATTCCATGATCGCGGAAGTTCTTGAAAAGTAATCTCGCCAGCTTCGACTGCTGCAAAGACTTCAACGTTAAAAAATGATTGATCAGCAAACCACGGAGATTCACAGCCGGTTGAGTGTGTTTGTTTATACAGCATACGTTGAAATATCGGTTCTGTCTTTCGTGTGGCAATGATCATTCCTGTATTGAAATATAGACCTGCCCGCTTTATGACAGGCCAGGCATCACCACATTCTTTGTATATCTCCTGGCGCTCAGGGGCTGCAGCAAAGTCTATATTAGGAAGCTCAGGTAATGGTCTAAGTGGCAACATATCAATATCAAAGTAGATAATCCTCTCAACATCACTAGGTACAAAGTTCCACGCGTGATATCTCGCATAGTGGGCTGAGGATAAGAACTTATTGTGAAGTTCTTGATCTCCAATGAAACGCACCTCCATATCATTGAGTAGCTCAAAACGGTTAATTACACGATGAACCATCCCCAAACTTTCCTCAGGCAGACATACTGCAGATACTACTCCGCATGTTTTCATCATTACTCCCCAATCTGCTGTTCAAGCTGATTGAGTCTATTGGCCATAACACTAACAATACGTGGCTTTATCTCTGAATTCGTTAATGCTATGTAATGTACCATGTATGGATCTGACTGTAGCGTTATGTCCCAAGCCGCCATACACCACCGATTTGGTAGCTCTTCGAATTCAATCTCACCCATCCTAATAGCCGTCTGTATTTCCATATTCAAAAGCGTTTGATCATTTGCTGATGCGCTACTAACAAGCGCTGTTTGTCGCGCAAGAACACGATTGCAAATCAATTCAAACTTACGCCCTGCAATGAAAAAGCCCGCATTAAAATAGATCTTAGCTTCGTTGAGTACTGGGATGGTGTCCATTGCGTAGTCAGCCAATTTTGATCTCTCACGGACAGCAGCAAAGTCAGAAGATGGAAGTCTAGGTAACTTACCAACAGGAAGGATGTCGTAGTCAAGGTAGATAATGCGCTCAGTCTCTGGAGGAACAAAGCGCCACGCATAATAACGAGCAAAATCTGGAAGTACCACTGGTAGATCTTGTATGTCTGCATCTACGATAATACGCACTGGTATATTGTTTAAGCGGGTAAATCGATCTGCAACAACTTTAATACAACCCATCACATCTGGATACTTCAAATTAAGCGCGACCATAATCGCAACTGTATTTTTCACGGGGCTCTTCCTCCTCAAGATGAGCTTATACGTAAATTAGTTTATTGTCAACGACTACAACAGTTGCTAACAACAGGCAATACTCTGGACTTAATCTTTCACATAGAAGAGTACATCGTCCAGCTGCCCTTGGTTTGCCTTATCTGGCGTACGACATAACAGCTGCGCTTCAGCTTCTTCTACTGACTGCGCTTCGCCCTGGAAACCACCCATATATAATACATAGTTTGTACGCCATATGGGCTTAACTGTTGGGTTATCATAGTGGACCCAACCAGCTTCATTTATCTTAAATTTCTTTACAAGGAGTACGTCATAATCATGCAACTTCAATTCCATACCAATACAATTGAATGCTAATATGTGTGCTAAGCTATAGGCCCCTAACACACAAAAATGTGATGTCGTTACTTGCTGTAAGCCAGCGATCATACTGTTACAAATATCAAGAGTAACCGTTGGCTTGAATATACTGCACTGAGGCAGCATATAGCGATAGTTATGCGGGAACCACGACAGTTCAGAATAGGCAGCTGGATCCTGGCATACCACTATGATTTTGAATGGCTTCTTTGCCCCAGCTAATGTAGTAAATGTAGCTAACGCTTCTGTTACATTGGCAATAACTACAATAACCGTAATTATAGCGGTGGATGGGGCATCAACCTCAACATGACGAAGTTGAATATTCTCATTACGATCAACGCGCCAAACGCGAGAATCTCGCGCTAGTACGTAACCACTAATCCAGTGTTTGTCCGCATATAGAGAGGGCATGATAGTCCTTTGTATAGCGTACACGATTCGCTGCATCATTGTACACTTGCTGTGTATACACATGACCAAATGGAAGATAAAGATCCCGTGCAACTAACGGGGTTGACTGATATGCAATTGTCATACGCTCATCTGCCACAATCCGTACAAATAAGTCGTAATCAAAGCCTGTCTGAAGATCAGGGTATGCTCCTGGTATCTGCTTAAAAATGCTACGACGAAAAAGCATCGAGCCAAGCTGCTCAGAGGGTGTATCTGGCGTATTTGTATATGCACGTAACAGCCATGACTCGCCACCCCCAGTAACTGGGCATAATGATAAATCTGCATCAGCTTCTATTTGAATTTTGAAACGATCTGGGTTAACAATATCGCCCTCTTGGCAGACCGCAACATACTTGCCGTGTGCCCATTCAATTCCTTTATTAAACGTTGCACCATCGGGCTCACCGTCGCCCATGAGGAAGATCTCAGTATCGCGAGGTATTGATGGCCAATCCTTATGATTCAAATTACCATAGTAAAGAATAGTAAGCTCACACTGCTCTGGCTGTAGTTTAAGCATTGGATAAGTCAAAGGATAGATATTACGATCTTGAGCGTAAATTACGCCCTCAGGTAATATATCAATATCTTCATCTCTAACATTACACTTCTCAAAGAACTGACATAACGTCCACATTTGAGGTCTATATCTAACTGCTGGATTAACACCCAACAGCTTCGCAACTCCTGTTGTGTAGAGCGCGGTCTCAGGCCATATTGATAAGTCCCAGCGCTCCTGCGGTTTTGTATATTGATGTATTACCTGATGGACATGGTTCCAACCAAACATATCATGATACGAATCAGGCCACGTGTCTCCCAGTAGGATAGATACGTTATAGCGCCCCATACCCTCAATCTGTCGCTCGAAACGCCCAGCACGTTCCTCGAATGGTTGAGTAAATGATACAAATGGAGTTGTTACATGTGCAAGTAGATCTGCATCATTTGGAATAACTGTTACAAGCTCATTTATGTTCACAGACAAGCTCCGGATTGGGCCATGGAAGTGCGGCATAAGGCTCAAAGAGTACGTGACGCCATGCCATATATCCTTCACGCGTGGTGCCTGCTGACGACTGATCAGTATAATACTTACTGTAAGCAAAATGGATAAACTTACTTGGTGGCGTTAAACACGGTACTTTATAGCCTTTGTCTGCTATATTAAGCACCGGGCAATCTACAACGTTAATTTGTTGTAACTTGAGTTCACGTGCATGTACAATTCCAGCAAGCCCAGTTTCCTCTTCAGTCGTATGTACCTGGTACTCTTCCCAGTTATCACGAAACCACTCTAGCGCTGCTAACATATGTTCTGTATTACGCATTAACAGCCAACCAGCATGAAGCTGTGAATTATTTGAGAAGACTGTACTATTGGGTTCAAGGCCGAGCATCTGCTCTGCCCCTTTACGATATCTAACTGATTTAGGTAAAGTGTATATACCATCCTGCCCGCCAATATCGTAGTTACCGTCAATAAACGCGTTGAACTCTGGTTCAAATGTATCAGTTACTACGGCATCCACATCCAAATGTAGCACGACATCGCAATTACTTAAAACATCATACCAGGCACTAATTCGTGCTGACAACTGTCCCCAGCGACGGTAACGATCTCGTGGGTATGCTTTAACCTCCCCATATTGAGCTAGTAATTTACGTTGATCTTCTCTGAGTCCAAGATCAACAACAAATAGCTGCCATTTGGGGTTATAACGAAAGAAGCTCTTAAAGAATGAGGAACCAAATCGATCAAAATAATCTTCATCGATTTCTACCTGTAATGTTCGGGGCATATCGCTCCTAATTATTACTACGGGCCTGACGGTCCTGATGGTCCTGACGGTCCTGACGGTCCTGACGGTCCGCGTGGTCCTGTCGGTCCTGTCGGTCCTGCTGGCCCTGTCGGTCCGCGTGGTCCTGTCGGTCCTGTCGGTCCTGCTGGACCTGTTATTCCGCGTGGTCCTGTCGGTCCTGCTGGCCCTGTCGGTCCTGTCGGTCCTGCTGGCCCAGGTGTACCACCCGCTGGCTGCGGTGCGCAACAACGAATGACTGGATCTGGTGGCTGTGTAAGATCGCAGGTTTCAATTAACGTACCTTCAATCCGTGGAATATACGGGATATCACAACCAACACGAGTAAAGAAAGCTGGTTGAACAATATCCACCGGAAGATACATATACTTCGAAGCCGTATAGATTGCTGGGTCTGTAACATTTGATCGCGTTAGTATTTCTAGTGTTGATACATAATCAACGGGATCCGTGGATAATGGTATGCTATTCAGCTCTAGGATCAACTGCTGATTTATGTAATTCGGAGCATCATCAACTATGGTGTAACTAAGCCAAGCAGGAACTGGGTAGTCCGGATTTGCTACACTTACTTGAATTGACTCAAAAGGCGTTCCACGCACGTTAGTGAATGTAACTGTCTGTGGATCGGGTAATGTCCAATCGATTGATGGACTAAAGAGTACTGAATCTGGAGACATTGTAAACAAATCAGATTCAACCCAGTTAACAGTAACCACCACCTGCTTCGGGGCAATCGTCGATGGTTGTGTTTCTCCAGGTGCAAACGCATCTGCCGCTGATATATTAATGGTCTGCTGATATGCAGCAACTGGTGGAACGCCACCTAGCATAGTAGTAATATCAACCTGAAGATCGACCCACTGAGCGTTGCCAGTTCCGCCATACGAATCGACGGTTAACCACGTACCAAGATTACCAGCAACGATTTGATTAAGTACAAAATCACCAGAATTTCCTACTACAACTCTTATTACTGGATCTGCTTCAGGCGATAGGAAAGTAATAGCTACATCATCAACATCTAAGACAGCAGCCTGTACAATATAGTAGACAGGTACAAATAACTCTACCCCGTCAATAGGAGTATCACCGATATCGGATGAAGATACACAGGGTGATGAAGACGAAAATGACCCTGGAGCTAATGTTCCAGCACCAATGCGGAACGTACCCTCATAAGTCCCACGTGGGTAATCTTTAGTGACACTATCTGGCCGTAAATACATGTACCCTACCTGTGTACCAATTCGCCACCCATAAAAATAGGCAAGTAGCCAGTCTGACACAGAATCGGAACCGACAGGGCACGGAATATCACCAATCTCTGGCGCTGTATTAGATACAATAATGGTTTGTGCCGCAGCTTGAACAGTCTTCGGTGTGATGAAGACAACCGGATCCTCGCTGACCTGAAGTGCTTGGGCTGCCATTAGATATCTACCTCGCAGATACCTTCTTCATCAAACCTGACTATGATTCGATTACTTGCAGGCTGAGGATCAATTACAACACCAGGCCCACCAAGCAACTGGAGATGCTCAACGTCAGCTCCCTGGCTATTTATGGAATACAGCCAACCACCGCATACAACACAGCTATCTGCTGCCAAACTACCGTCGGCAGCCATACGAAGATCTTCGCATTGCATTCCCTCGCCCAAAGCCAAACCTGCTGCAATTTGTATGATATTATTAACCACAGTCAGCGAGCAATTGTAACCTTCCTTCAGCTTTACAACATCAATGAAGGTACCGTTGGGAAGCGCTGTAGCAATAGGTACAGTAGCGCTTGTTGGTTCTGGGGGTACAGGATCCGCACATGATGATGAGGATGAAGATGATGAGCCAGCAACATGGAGTTCATCAGCACCAATTGAGATCTCAATACCGTGTGGGCGTGTATCTAGTCGAATACCATAAGTGTTCGCAATAATAGTGGGGGCAATGCCGCCATTAAAACAAACACCACCACCGTCATCTCTAACTTTGCCATAATTGGCATTTGTTGGCGTGACTGAGACAAACTCATTTAATAGTGTAATGTTTATGTTATTACCGCTACTACCAGGTGCCCAATTAGCATCTAGTGCGTCAGCGTTTACTGATGCGTTATTATATCCGGAAACACGTGCTTGAGAACCAGCAACTGCTTCATTGATGTTATCGACAACACAATTACGCACAAAGCCAGTACCTGTGGCAGTTGTCCAAAGACGCAAACCACCGCTAGCTGAATTCAAAAACGTACAATTTTCGACTATTGGCCCATTATATAAGTGCATTATAGGATAACAACCATATGCCCAACCATCAGTTACATTATTAAATAGTATAGAACGTTCAAGGGGTAGAATATCAAATACAGCCAGTATACCAATACCAATTGCAGTCTGACTAAAAACAATGTTATCGTGCACGTAGAATGTCCCAGTAGTACTTGCTTGAAGTGCAATACCATATGGGAAACCTGCAACATTATTAAACTGAATGTTCAAATCCTTTATCTCAATATGACCTGCGCCACTTTGAATTAGAGCAATACAGTAAACACCAGTGACACTATTAAAACATTTATAACCAGCAGTTGGATCCCCATTATGTGGTACAGCAGAACGCATCAATACCGAGTGGCCATTAAGATCAACTGTGTAAATTGCGATGCTTGTTTCAGTTACGTCAGAAATCTGAATAAACTCGTAGTCATTAGTTAGGGGTGACTGCGCAGTTAAGTAGCCGCTTGCTGCTCCCCACGTTACATGATCACCACCAACACCAACTGTCTGCTGTATCGCCCCAGGACTAAGAGATGAGGACGAAGATGATGAGGATGAGGATGACTCAATGCATGGGCAAACTGGTGGACATGGTCTGGGTTCGTTTGCCAGCTTAAGATTCTTAACGAATAACCCCGCCTGCGTTTGTAGTAGCGCAGGTTCAACCTGCGGGACATAAATGAAAAAGCCGACTGATGCAGGCATTACTGCTACAATTTGTGAAATGTCCCCAATCGTTAGAAAGGCTAAACCTAACGCTGGGTTCTGCACATTTTCCGTCCCGATAATTCCAAGGTCACGCTCGGGTATACTGAACGATGTGGCACCTGCATCAGCTGTAATATCAAATGAAAAGACCCAGCGATAACACAGGAATGGATTGTAATCTGCAGTAGCTCCATACTCTACTTTGAATGAGAAGTATACGTTCGTGGCAGTAATACGCCATTCATCCAGATATACATTATCACGACCAGGGACAAAGTTACTATCAATCCCAAGCGTAAACCCAGCATCAAGAAATGCAGCATTGCCGGGGAAATTATGCCCGGTATCCACATCAAATAGAGTTGCGGGAACAAACGGATATCGTCTATTCTTATTAAGTGTTAGCCAGTCAGTCTGTGGCATTATACGCCCCTGAACCTACGCTGACCTATCAACTCGATCATTAACGTTGCGAACTGTAGTGTACCTTCACCATTTAGGTGCTTGGTCACTGCTCCAGAATCTTGTGAGCCTGGTGTTATTCGAAGAATCGTAGATAATGAAGCATTAGTACCTGGGATCAATTTAAAGTTACCATTATCATCAGGCTCTATACCATTAAGCGTTTTGATCGGACAATATGGTACTAGTGTTGTTACATCTTCTTCATTTGTAAGTGAGTCTTCACAAAGTTTTCTGGAAGCGAATGGATCGCCAATAATGTCAATACGAATTGCATCATCGTCTCGACGAAGGACTATACCGTCTTCGCCTACCAACCACACCTCGCCAGTTAACATATCACCAGACTCTAATAAGATACCACGCACACCAACGGCTGGCTGTGGAACAGCTACGGCTGCAGCAAACTGTGTCTGTGATAGGAAGAAGGTATACTCACCAATATCCATACCGCTAAATGCCCGCAAGCTTGCCTCTTCAGCTAGTAGTAGTCCAGCTGCTCGGCCATATGTATCGAAGAAGGCCAACTCATCATTATCAGGAATGTCATTAAGGGCAAAAGTAGCGACTGCTAGTTCTTCAGTACCTGAAGAACGAATAGCAAACTCTAATGAACTAGCTGTCTTTGTAATACGGCTAAGATACATATCCTGTGTCCCATCAATGGGATAAAGTCTTCCATCAAAGAAAAGGTCATCAGGTATAGCCAACTCATCGCTGGCAGCAGGTACATTGTCAGAGAACGGATATTTCCGTCTCTTGTTCTCTTCTCGCCAATCATTAAACGTTATTACCGGCATAGTTACCTCTAAAGATTGAGAACACAGAAATTATCAAAATGCGTCTCACCTGCTACACCACCAAGCCCGCACATTCCAGTCAAATCAAATCCAGTTGCAAATGTGGCTGTATTAAAGGGCAGCACTGGATTTGCCACACCCTGCCCACTACGATTCCAGTACCATGCTACTGTTACTAACGTTAATTCGCTATCTGAAACTAATGGCTCAACTCTTACTTCTACCCTGATATCAACATCAAAAATTCCTGTAGCTGCAATAACCCCTACTCCTGCATTCATATTCGGTAAACCAGCAACATCAAATTGATAGCCGAAATTAAGGCCAGCTGGCCAATCATCCAGAGCGCTTCCAAGATCTCCAGTCTTATGTCCAACATATAGCTTACCACTTGTTGTTTGATCCATATTAATGCTTAAGCCCGCATACCAGAAATCATCAACACCCTTGTAAGCAAAGACTACATGCCCGTTTGCGCTTGTTGATATTGGCCTTATGACCCCATAAGTATGATAACCAGGATTACCCTGTTTGATAACTTGTGGGACTGTAATGACAGATGGTGCGCTATTCTCAACACAGAATAAGCGGGCAATTCCTATAGTTGCTTCGCTAGGTTCAACATCATCTATACTCCATGTTCCACTCTCCGGAATCATGAATTCCCATGTACGCGCAGGATTAGAAAAATCATCACAGTACTCTTCCAGCGGTGGCGTCGTTGATGACGATGAAGAACTAAGCGATGAAGAGCTAAGTGATGACGAGCTATCTGATGAACTAGATGGCACTTCCTCGCACAGATCAGCAGGATCATAGCGAGCTGGATCAAACTCTGAGCATACGTCATCAAGGCCAATCGGTAAATCAATAAGAAGTCCAGCTGGTACAGCGGTTATCTGTGGATCAAGTCCTCGAAAAAGGATATCTATATTGCCATCACAATCAGGCGTTACATTGTTAATCGTTAGGAGCGGCTTACCGTCTGCACATGTTTTATCTTCAGGACGTTCGCCACATGGTCCAGCAAACTTCCGCAATAAGGCGGCTGCTGTCTCTGCCATATTGAGTCCGATTTTTATAACTTCACGCTTACGCCCGTCAATATTACGAATCACTTTCTCTACAACTACATCCCCAGCTCCTTGTAATTGCACAAGACCAGTCAATTCTGTTACTCTACCATCTTTACCTAAACTCTGCACCGGATAGTCTCTATAAGCTCTCGCTGCTTTTGATACAAGAAGTCCAGCCTCTGGCGTTGGAAGTAGTATAGAAAGACTGGTTGTTGTCTCCACAGCACTGCCAAATGCTATCCAACCAGCTACGCCAGGGTAAAGGGAATCAATTGCGTAGTTCTTATACAACTCGATTGGGCGACGAACAGATATAGCAGCTAATGGAACGAAGCTATCTGGGACATCACTGGAGCTACTGGACGCAGGTATAGCTGGAGAGAATGGATCCGTATCTGTTGCCAGAAACGTTACGCTAACAAGTGCAGGTGTAACAGCCACCGAGCTAACAAATACAAAACGCCCAGCAGATTCTGGTACCATGATATTCACATCAGCAATAATACCTTCAGGCAGTTTTACACCATCCGGAGATTCCTTTGTCGCAAGATCGTGAAGTGGGTATCCCCGATGTTCGTTTGCATTCGACCAACCCGGAAATACTATACCCATTGCCATAATGTAATCCT
>Ga0307380_10010084_pt1 | contig 11932 bp, 9 predicted proteins | sample UN3MG_FD_202239 | JGI IMG/M metagenome (GOLD analysis project Ga0307380, IMG submission 202239) | Soil microbial communities from Risofladan, Vaasa, Finland - UN-3 | ecosystem: Environmental > Terrestrial > Soil > Coastal area > Acid sulfate soil | place: Finland: Risofladan, Vaasa | collected... | reverse complement strand
AAACTTTTCGAAGATGGCCCGGGGATACCGCCCGACCATCTTCGAAAAGTTTCCCCGGGCCGGCGGCATTCCGGCCACCGCCGTGCCGGCGTACCGCCTGCCGCGAGAGGTGATCCAGATCGACGTGGACTGGATCGTCGCCCACGGCGTGCGGATCGTGACGGGCGTGGAGATCGGCAAAGACAAGACGCTCGACGACCTGCACCGCGAAGGGTTCGAAGCGGTGCTCGTCGCGGCGGGCCTGGCGCGCAGCCGTCCGCTGCCGATCCCCGGCGTGGACCATCCGCGGGTGTATCCGGCCCTGGAATTCCTGACGCAGGCGGCGTTCGGTCGGCCGCCCGAGCTCGGCCGCCAGGTCCTCGTCATCGGCGGCGGAAACGTGGCGGTGGACGCCGCTCGGACGGCCCTGCGGCTGGGGGCCGAGGGCGTGCGGCTCATGTGCCTTGAGTCCGAGGAGGAGATGCCCGCCTTCGCGTGGGAGCAGCGAGAGGCACGCGAGGAAGGTATTGACATCCTTCATCGTCGCGGGCCGACCGAGGTCGTCGTCCGGGGCGGCCGCATCGTCGGCGTCCGGACCCGCGCGGTCACGCGCGTCTTCGACGAGAATCGCCGCTTCGACCCGCGCTACAACGACGCCGACACGAGCGAGGTCCCTTGCGACACGGTCATCATCGCCATCGGCCAGGCCCCCGACATGGGGTTCCTGCGCGGCAGTTCCCTTAAGGCCGATGAGCGCGGGCGGCTGCCGTGCGACCCCGCGACGCTCCAGACGTCCGTGCCATGGGTGTTCGCGTGCGGCGAGATCGTCACGCCGCCCGGCTCGGTGGTCGAGGCGTGCGCCAGCGGCCACCGCGCGGCCTGCGCGATCGGCCTCTACCTGAGCGGCCAGCCGATCCGGCTGGACGATTCGGTGCCGCCGAAGATCGACACCATCGCCGCCGAGACGGCCAAGAAGGTCACGAAGGTGTCGCGCGAGCCGGTCGAGACGGTGCCGCCCGACGCGCGCAAGCGGAACTTCGGCCCGGTGGACAAGAACTACGTCCAGGAATCGGCCCTGCGCGAGTCCCGACGCTGCATGAGTTGCGGCGCGGGGGCCGAAGTCCTCGTGGACAAGTGCTCGGCCTGCCTGACGTGCCTGCGCGTCTGCCCGTTCGACATTCCTAAGATCACCGACGTGGCGCGCATCGAGTCGGCCCTGTGCCAGGCGTGCGGCATCTGCATCGCCGAGTGTCCGGCCAACGCCATCATCGCGCGCGGCTGGGACGCCCGGGCCCTCCCGGCGCGGGCGCGCGAGGCGATTGATGCGACGCCAGGCGACGGGCCCAAGGTCGTCGCCTACGTCAGCGGCCATCGCGCGTCGGCGGCCCAGTGGCGCGGCGAAGCGAAGCGGCCGCCCGGCGTCGCCGTCGTCTACCTCCCGAGCGTGGCCCGCCTCAGCACGAGGGACCTGCTGTGCACCCTGGAGGAGGGCGCGGCCGCCGTCGTGGTGGCCGCGCTCAAGGAAGAGGCCGAGCGGTACCCGCAGGCCATGCGGCGTGCCCGGCGCCGGTTCGACCAGGCCCGGCAGTTGCTCGCGGAGGTCGGAATCCCCGCCGACCGGTTGCGGTGGGTCGAACTGGCCGACGCCGGCGACGAGGCCGTCTACGAGGCCCTGGCCGGCGCGGCCGCAGCGTCGAAGGATTTGTCATTCTGAGCGAAGCGAAGAATCTCTAGGAGTATATGTCCATGATTGTGGCCGAACGAAAACCGATGGACGAAATCCGGCGGATGCTCGCCCCGTACAAGCGGGTGCTCGTCCTGGGTTGCGGCAGTTGCGTGACGGTCTGCCTGACGGGCGGCGAGAAGCAGGCCGACGAGTTGGCCGCCCAGTTGCGGCTGGCGGCGCGACAGGAAGGGCGCGACCTCGTCGCCGACGTGGACTGCATCACCCGCCAGTGCGACCGCGAGTTCGTCGCCAACCTGAAGGCGCCCCTCGCGTCGTACGACGCCGTCCTCAGCATCGCCTGCGGCGTGGGGGTCGGCTTCATGAGCGAGCAGTCCCCCGCGGTGCCGGTTCTGCCCGGACTGAACACGACGTGCTACGGCGCCGGCACGGCCCCGGGCACCTGGGCCGAGTATTGCCACGGCTGCGGCGACTGCGTGCTCGAGTGGACCGGCGGCATCTGCCCCATCGCCCGGTGCTCGAAGAGCCTCATCAACGGCACCTGCGGCGGGACCAACAAGGGCAAGTGCGAGGTCAAGCAGGAGATGGATTGCGGATGGCTTCTTATCTACAAGCGTCTGAAAGAACTCGGACGCCTCGACGAACTCCGCACGATGCGCTCGCCCCGCGATTACCGCAAGGACCGCGGCGCGGGCGTGCGGCGGCTCACCCATCCGGAAATGGCTGCGCTCGAGGAGGGACCCAAGGCATGACATCGCCGCCCGTCAGCCAGTTGCAGGAGGCCCTCCAGTCCGGCCGCTTCGTCGTCACCGGCGAGATCGGGCCGCCCAAGGGCACCCACGTCGGGCCTGTCCTCCACGAGGCCGAGCAGTACCTGAAAGGCCGCGTCGCCGCCGTCAACGTGACCGACATCCAGACGGCCGTCATGCGGACCGGGTCGCTGGCCCTCTCGAAGTTGCTCCTCGAGCGCGGCATCGAGCCGGTTTACCAGATGGTGACGCGCGACCGCAACCGCCTCGCGCTCCAGAGCGACCTCCTGTCGGCCTACGTCTTCGGCATCCGCAACGTCCTGGCCCTCACGGGCGATCACGTGGCCATGGGCGACCATCCCGAGGCCAAGCCGGTCTATGACCTGGACTCGGTTGGCCTCCTTCAGGCCATGACGACGCTCGAATCGGGCGCCGACCTCGGCCGCGATCCCAAGGGGAACCCGAACAAACTCGACGGCGTTCCGCAGTTCTTCAAGGGCTGCTGCGTCACGCCGTGCACCGAGGAGGTCGAGCCGCAGATCATCAAACTCGAAAAGAAGGCGGCGGCCGGCGCCCAGTTCGTCCAGACCCAGGCGGTCTATGACCCGCCCGTCTTCGAGAAGTTCATGCGCATGATAGAACATATTAAGATCCCAGTACTAGTCGGCATCGTGGTCCTGAAGTCGGCCGGCATGGCCAAGTATATGAATAAGAACGTTCCCGGCGTCCAGGTGCCGGAGGCGATCATCAAGGAACTGACCGCTACCCCGAAGGAGAGCCTGAAGAAGGTCTCCGCCGAGATCGCCGGCCGTCTCGTCCGCCAGATGCGCCCGATGTGCCAGGGGGCGCACCTGATGACGCTCGGCTGGGACGACCTCGTGCCCGACATCATCCAGCAGGCCGGCCTGGCATCGTAACGAATTGTCGCTTTGAGCCCGCCGCGGGAGCGTCGGGTTATTTCCGAACGGAGTGAAAGATCCTATAGCCTGACAACTCGACGAAGGGGAAAATCATGCCCGCAAAACTGATTGACGGTGAAGCCCTGGCTGCTCGGATCAAGGCCGACCTCGCGCCGAAGATTCAGGCCTTCAAGGCGAGGACCGGCGCGCCGCCGAAACTCGCCTCTATCCTCGTCGGCGACAACCCCGGCGGCAAGGTCTATACGCGGAGCCAGGCCAAGTCCTGCCAGGACGCCGGCATCGCCTACGACCTCGTCGAGTTGCCGAACGACACCACCGCCGCGACGCTCGCGGCGAAGATTGACGCCCTCGGCGCCGACCCTCTTGTCCACGGCATCCTGCTCCAGATGCCCCTGCCGCAGGGCGTCAACGCCCGCGACATGGCCGAGCGCATCCCGGCCTCGAAGGACGTCGAGGGCATCACGGCCGCGAACCTCGGCCGGCTCTTCTTCTACGATGGTGCGGACCTCGTTCCGTGCACGGCGGCCGCCGCCTACGAACTCATCCGATTCACGCTCGGAGATATCAAAGGTTATGAGTGCGTCGTCGTCGGCCACTCGCCGATCGTCGGAAAGCCCGTCGCCTGCCTCCTCGTAAACGACCTCGCCACGTGCACGATCTGCCACATCGGCACGCGCGACCTTGCGGCCCACACGCTCGGAGCCGAGATATTGGTGGTCGCCGCAGGGAAGGCCGGCCTCGTCACAGGCAAACATATAAGGCCCGGCGCCACGGTGATTGACGTCGGCATCAACCGCGTCCCGGTCCTCGACGCCAAGGGCCAGCCCGTCCTCGACGAGAAGGGCAAAAAGAAGATGAAGACCGTCGGCGACGTGGACTTCGAGTCGGCCAGTCCGGTCGCCGGCGCGATCACGCCCGTCCCCGGCGGCGTCGGCCCTGTGACCGTCGCTATTCTCCTCCGCAACACCGTCCGCGCCGCCGAAAGCCAGGCGGGGTGACGCGGGTCACCGCGGCACGCACATGCTATCGCGCGGCGGGTCTCTGACCTGCCGCGCCAACACGGGGCGCGCCCCGGCCTACGCGCGCCGCCCTCTATGCCTCCAGCCTCTCCCATAGTATGATTGGCCCGTCATGAGCCACCTGCCGGCGATCTTCGACCGCACGCTGAGCGCCGAGGCCCGCCCCGTCGCCTGGCCCGCGGACCTCGAAAGGGTTTTCGCGTACCTCGCGCGCGAGGCGCACTCAGTCTGGCTCGATAGCGCCGGCGGCCCGACGCGCCTGGCGCGATGGAGTGTCCTTGCGGCCGCGCCGTCGGCCGTGCTCGTTCATGACGGCGGTTCGTCGCGCCTCATGGACGCTTCCGGTCGCCCTGTGGGCGGCGACCTTCCGGCCGGCGCGCTGGACGCGCTGCGCCAGGTGCTCGCGGCCGCAAGTGTAGAGAACGGCCCGGCGGGCCTGCCGTTCGGGCCGGGGTTCTACGGCTATCTCTCCTATGATCTCGCGCCCGAGGTGGAATCGAAAGCGACTCTCTCACCGCGGCGCGACATCCCCCTCCCGGAAATGTGGCTCGGCCTCTACGAGACGGTCCTTGTCGTGGACCGGGCCGAGCGGCGGGCGATGCTCGTCGGCGGCCAGGGTCCCGGCCGCGAGGCCATCGAGGCTGCCCTGACGTCAGCCGCAGGCGCATCCGTCGCAGAGAAACCGGCCGCCGCGCCGCAGCCGGCCGAGTTGACCTGCAACTTCACGCGCGACGCGTACCTTCAGGCGGTCGAGTGCGCCCGCGAGTACATCGCGGCCGGCGACATCTACCAGGTGAACCTCAGCCGCCGCTTCACGGCCGCGCTCGACGGCGGCGACGCGCCGGCGGGCCTCGCGGACCTTTACCTTCGCCTCCGCCGCGCGAACCCCGCTCCCTATGCCGCCTATGTCGGCCTCGGCGACGGGCGGGCCGTCCTCTCGAGCAGCCCGGAACTCTTCCTCGAACTCGCGGGCGGCCGCGTCCTCACGCGGCCCATCAAGGGCACGCGCCCCCGACGGCCCGGCGACGCCGCCTTCAACCGCCGCATGCGGCGGGACCTCCTGGCTTCGCCCAAGGACCGCGCGGAACTCGTCATGATCGTGGACCTCGAGCGGAACGACCTCGGCCGCGTCTGCTCCTACGGCTCGATCCGCGTGGCCGAGCCGCGGGCCGTCGAAGCCTACGCCGCCGTCTATCACACCGTGGCGACGGTCGAGGGGCGGCTGCACCCCGACCGCGGCCTCGTGGACCTCGTGCGGGCGACGTTCCCCGGCGGCTCGATCACGGGCGCCCCGAAGGTCCGCGCCATGCAGATCATTGCCGAACTGGAGCCGACGCAGCGCAGCGTCTATACGGGCGCGGTCGGATTTCTGGGTCCGCGGTCGGCGGCCGAATCCGCCGGCCGGTGCGTCCTCAACATCGCCATCCGGACGCTCCTGGCCGACTGGCCGCGCGTTCATCTTCAGGTGGGCGGCGGGATCGTGGCCGATTCCGAGCCTGCGGCCGAGTTCGACGAGACAACCGACAAGGCCCGCGCGATGCTCGCCGCGCTCGGCCTGGCGACATAAATATCGAGGAGTCTGCATGAAGCGTTTGCCGCTGGTCTACGTCGCGGGGAAGATGGTCGCCGTCCGCGATGCCGCCGTCTCGATCCGCGACGCCGCGCTCCTCCACGGTCTCGGCGTTTTCGAGACGCTCCGGACGTATGGAGATCGGCCGTTTCGGCTGGCGGAGCACCTCGCGCGCCTGCGCGCCGGCGCGGCGTTTCTCGGTTTCCAGGTCGCGGAGTCCGACGAGCGGATTGCCGAGGTCGTCGCGGAACTTGTCGAAGCCAACGCCGTGCCGGATGCCCGCGTCCGCATCACCGCCACCGCCGGCCAGAATGCCGCGGAGCGCGATGCGCCGGCAACGGCCACGCTCATCGTGACCGCCGAGCCGCTCGCGCCCTACGCGAGCGACCTCTACGAGCGCGGGGCGGCCGCCGTCCTCTCGGCCATCCGGGTGAGCGAAGCCGACCCGACCCTGCGCCACAAGACCACCAGCCGCGCGCGGCACGTCCTCGCGCTCCGCGGCGCGCGGGAGGCGGGCGCCCTGGAAGCGATCTTCCTGAACTCGGCCGGCCGCGTGGCCGAGGGGACCGTCTCGAACGTCTTCATCGTTAGAAAAAGGGGTCAGGACCCTTTTTCGGAAAATCCCGTTCGGTGCCGCCCAAAACGGTGTTTCAGGAAAAAGGGTCCTGACCCCTTTTTCCTCGCGACGCCGCCGCCGGAGGAGGGCCTCTTGCCGGGCATCGCGCGGGCGACCGTGCTGGAACTGGCGGAGGGTCTTGCCATCGCGGCGGCCGAGCGGCCCCTGACCGTCGAGGAACTCCGGGAGGCCGACGAGGTGTTCCTCACGAACTCGATCATGGAGGTCATGCCGGTCGTCCGCCTGGAAGGGGTGCCGGTGGGCCTAGGTCGGCCTGGCCCCGTCACGCAGCGTCTGGCGGCGGCCTACAAGGATTTGGTTTCGCGCGAGACGCGCGAAAAGCAGGCTTGAGACTTCAGACTTGAGACTGGAGGCTTGAGGCTGGAGGTAAGGCAAAAAAACCACATTCGTTGCTTTTCCTCCAGCCTCCAGCCTCCAGCCTCCAGCCTCCAGCCTCCAGCCTCCAGCCTCCAGCCTCCAGCCTCCAGCCTCCAGCCTCCAGCCTCAAGCCTGACTTCACATCTTATCCCAGCCGCCGTAACCCGTCTCGATGGCGTGGCGATACCACTCGATGGTCTGGCGGAGTCCGTCGGCGAAGCGGACCTGCGGCCGGTAGCCGATGAGGCGCGCGGCGGCTGAGATGTCGGCCAGGGAATGTTTGACGTCGCCCGGCCGCGGCGGGGCGTAGATGGGCTGGAGGCGCGTGCCGAGAATCTCGTTAAAGACGGCGATCATATGGTTCAGGTCAATCGCCTCGCCGCAACCGATGTTGACGACCTCGCCGTGGACCTCCGGCGCGGCGGCCGCCAGGAGGTTCGCGTGGATGACGTTCTGGACAAAGGTGAGATCGCGCGACTGAAGTCCGTCGCCGAAGATGGTGGGCCTCCGGCCGCGGAGCATGGCGGCGGCGAAGGCGGCGATGACGCCGGCGTACTGGTTCGCCGGGTCCTGGCGCGGCCCGAACACATTGAAATATCTCAGGCTGACGGTCTGAAGCCCGAAAGCGCGGCAGAACATGGCGGCGTAGATTTCGCCGGCGGCCTTGTCGGCGGCATAGGGGCTCAAGGGCTGCGCAGGCATCGTCTCGCGCTTCGGCAGTTCCTCGGAGTCGCCGTAGGCGCTGGAACTGGCGGCCAGGACGACCCGCCGCACGCCCTGGTTGCGCGCGGCCATCAGGATGTTGAACGTCCCGAGGACGTTGTTCTCGAAACTGGCGCGCGGGTCCTCCATGCTTCGCGGAACGCTCGGCAGGGCGGCCTGATGGAGGACGACCTCGACGCCGCGGCAGGCGGCCTGGCACGTGTCGGCCCCGCGGATGTCGCCTTCGATGAACTCGATGTCCGCCATCACGTCGGCCAGGTTGATGCGGAACCCGGTCAGAAAATTGTCGAGAACGCGGACGCGGCGACCGTCCTGGAGAAGCGCGCGGGCCAGGTTCGACCCGATGAATCCGGCGCCGCCGGTCACGAGCCAGACGTTCGCCACGGAGACCTCCTTGGCCGTACCGGTTGCCGCAAGCGGTGAGAGTTTAGCCGCGCATCAGGATATCGTCAAAGCGATTTCGTGCGATGCAGAGAAAGCGGGTGCATCAAGATTTTCTGGCCAACAGGAAAACGCTGTCATTCCGAGCGAGCGAAGCGAGTCGAGGAATCTCGCCGTGGCCGTTATCGTCCGCCCAACCGCACGGCGAGACCCCTCGACTTCGCTCGGGGTGACATCCCCAAAGGCCCTGCCAGAAAATTCTGGTGCACCCGAGAAAGCCAGCGGCCGGATCACGGCTCGACTTCGAGGCGGACTTCGTGAACCGCGGCCAGCGGCAGGGCCTTGTCGCCCTCGAGCATCAGGGTCCACAGGGCCGTGGCCTGCGGCGCCACGGTCCACATCTCGGCCTCGACGGAACCGGGCGGCGCTTGGCCCACGAGAGGTTCGCCAACGGGCCGGCCGTCGGCGCCAAAGACCTGGAGTCCGGCGACGATCCCGCCGCGAAGCGGGTCCGGGGCCTTGAGTTCCACGACCAGCCGCGCCCGGAGTTCCACGCGCCGGTCGGCCGGACCCTCGGGGACCGTCAGGGCGGCGGTCGGCACGCCCAGGAGACCTCCGCCGCGGCCGTTCCGGAGGCCCGTCGCGAGGGAGACCGTGCCCGCGCGCGCGAGGGGCGTGCTCACCGTGAGCATCAGGCGGTAGACGTAAAGGCCGGTCGCGTGGCCCCCGGCGCTGAGGGTGGCGTTCAGGGTGACGCGCTTGTACTTCTCGTCGGTCTTGGAGAGCGGCCCGCCGCTTGCGGGCAGGCCGGTGACGGGCACAGGCCGCGCGACAGGGAGGCGGGTCCACGGGGCGGCGAGACGGCGTGCGGCTTCCTCGGAGAGGGCGACATCGGGCAGTCGCGTCAGGATTTTCAGGTCGGCGGCCTTCGGTGGGGCGACGTCGGTGAACCGTCCTTCGCGCTTGTGGCGGGCGAACTCGTTCGCGTGCCAGGCCAGGTGGTCATCCGCGCGGCTGGTCCAGTAGGTCCAGTTGTGGCCGCCCTTGCCGACGAACCATTGGTACGTCGCCTGTTTGGCGTCGAGGACCTTTCGCAACATGTCCATCTGTTGCAAGGCGCCGTCGGAGTCGCCCGAGTCGAGGAAGAGGTCGAAGGGCAGGGGCCCGGCGAGTTTCTCGGCCAGGGCGACGCACGAACGCTCGGCGTAAAGCGGAAAGGCCTCGGCGGTCGCCGGACCGATCCAGCGGTCGAGGCCGACGGCGCCGCGGTATCCGCGCAGTTCCATCGCGCCCGAGAGGACGCTGACGGAACCGTAAAGGTCGGGCCGCGCGAGCGCGTTATAGAAGGCCCCGTGTCCGCCGGACGAGATGCCGGCGATGCCGCGCTGGCCCTTTTCGCGTGCGGCCGGATAGCGGCTCTCGACGAAAGCCCGCAGGTCCTCGGTCAGGAAGTCGCCCCATCGCATCCACGGCTGGGCGGGAGAGTTCATGAACCACGAGGCGCCGCCGACCGCCGGGCAGACGGCGATGATCTCGTACTTCGCGAGGTGCGGATCGAGCGCCGTCTTCCAGGAGTCGTCGCCATCGAGGAGGCCCGGCAGGAAATAGATGACCGGGTACTTGCCGCCGGCCTTCAGGGCGGCCGGGTGGCCGACCCAGAAGCGCTCGATCTTGCCGGTCGAGGGCGACTGGACGATGTAGAATTTCCAGACGTTTTTTAGCGCGCCGGACGCGCCGGGCGCGCCGGGCGCGGCGGCCGCGGCGACCGGAACGGCCGGTGCGAGGGTGGCTGCGAGCCATGCGACCGCCAGGGCGCCGGCCATCAGGGACGATCCGGGCATTACCGCCTCCGTAAGTGAGAACCGTTCCATTGTCGGCCGAACGGCGTCGGCGTCAAGAGGCGTTTCCGTTTGGCTGGACCTTGCTTTCGATGGTCGCCGATACTACCTTCTAAGAACCATGCGACTAGCCTACAACCTTTTGAGGCTCGCGCGGCCAAGCCACTGGATCAAGAACCTCTTCGTTTTTGCGGCGCTTGTGTTTTCGCGCAAAGTGACGGACCCTGCGGCCGTGCTGGCCGCCGTCGAGGGGTTCATCGCCTTCTGCCTGGCCTCGAGCGCCATCTACGCGATCAACGATGTCCTTGACCAGCGGGAGGACCAGCGGCATCCGAAGAAACGCCTGCGTCCGGTGGCCTCGGGCGAGGTCGCGCGGGGCGAGGCCATCGCGATGTACGTCGTCCTGGTCGTCGCGGCTCTCGCGATGTCACTGGTGGTTTCCCCGCTATTTCCGATGATGGTCGGTTTATACCTGGTGGTGATGCTGGCCTACGTCATGGGCCTGAAGCGCGTGGCGATCCTCGACGTGCTGATCCTGGCGGTCGGGTTCGTCATCCGGGCCTATGCGGGCGGCGAGGCGGTCCACGCCTGGGTCAGTCCGTGGCTCGTGCTGTGCACGCTGACGCTGGCGCTCTTCCTGGGGTTTGCGAAGCGCGAGAGCGAACGGGTGGGGCTCGGTTGGCACGCGGCCGAGACGCGGACCATCGAATGGAATATATATGACGAGAAGAGCCTGGAGCACATGATGACGGTGTCGGCGGCCCTGGCGATCGCCACCTACATGCTCTACACCGTCAGCCCGGAGACGATCAAGGGCGTCGGCCATCGGTGGATGTTCCTGACGGTCCTGCCGGTGGTGTACGGCGTGTTCCGATTCTACCGAAGGGCGATCACCGGCAAAGCGACCGGGCCCGTCGAGATGGTCCGCCGCGACCCCGCCTTCGTCATCACCCTGGTCATATGGCTGGGGATGGTGGCGATCATGCTGTTGGCGCTGAAGGGGGAGGAGGCGGCCCTCTAGTGCCGGGTCCACGGGAAATCAGCCGCTTTGCCTGGGGCCGGTACCGCAGGGCGCCGTTCGGGGTTCGCTTGCTGATGACGCTTCGGCCCCTCATCTGCCCGCTGGACGTGGTGGCCGAGGCCGTGCCCCGTCAGTCCGCGGTGCTGGACATCGGGTGCGGTGCCGCGCTGCTTCTGCGATGGCTGGTCCAGGCCGGGCGCCTGGCGCGCGGCGTGGGTGTGGACGTGTCCATGCAGGCGATAGAGGCCGCCGCTGCCTGCGCCACGCCCGGCGAGCCCTTGGAATTCGTCTGCCGGGGGCCCGATGAGCCCTGGCCGCATGGCGACTTCGACTGTGTCACGCTCGTGGACGTTCTTCACCACGTTCCGCCGTCGGCCCAGAGGCCGTTCATCGGAAGGCTCCGCCAGGTCGGTCCGCGGCTAGTCATCGTCAAAGACATTGACCCGCGGCCACGATGGAAGGCGTGGATGAATGCGTTGCACGATTTCCTGATGACCCGCCGGAGGGTGCATCTGTGCCCGATGGACATGGTGAGGCGGTGGCTGGAGGAAGAGGGCTTTCAGGTGGCCAGGGCCGAACGGGTGGATCGGTTGTGGTACAGTCACTACCTGATTGTCGCGCGGCGTCCGCCGCGATGACGGCGAATCGCCCACCGCGGGCAGGACGGTCGGTCGAGAGGCGCCATGAGCGGAATCTCGGAACTTGAGTGCGGCCAAGGCATGGCGGCCGCCCCCAGGAGCGGATGGAGCGCCCTGGCCGGATGGGTGATCGCCCTCGCGGCGGCGCTGACGCTTTACGGGGCGACCATGGCCCCGGGCCTCGTCTGGCACGATGCCGGATACTATCAATGGGAAGCCGCGCGCCTGAGCCTGGTCCGTCCAGGCGAGACCGTGCGTGTCCACCCGTTCTTTGTGGTCCTGGCCCACGCGATTGGACAAACGGGCATCTGGGATTACGCCAAGGCGGCCAGCGTGGCCAGCGCGCTGGGGACGGCGATCGCGGTCGCCAACGTCTGGCTCATCGTATGGTGGCTGACCAGGCGCGCGGCGCCGGC
>Ga0307380_10010082_pt1 | contig 11933 bp, 10 predicted proteins | sample UN3MG_FD_202239 | JGI IMG/M metagenome (GOLD analysis project Ga0307380, IMG submission 202239) | Soil microbial communities from Risofladan, Vaasa, Finland - UN-3 | ecosystem: Environmental > Terrestrial > Soil > Coastal area > Acid sulfate soil | place: Finland: Risofladan, Vaasa | collected... | reverse complement strand
AACGCGATGCACATCACAGCGAGTGTCTTTATCAACGATGACGAAAGTGGATTGCATCAGGATTTTGAGGTGTTTTTGGAAGGACTTGCTCCTCATGAACCAATCTCCAAATATTTACACAACAGGACTGGAGAAGATAATGCGGATGCTCATCTGAAACGAACGATCATGGGGAGAGAAGTGATGGTAGCTATCACCAACGGCCGGTTGGATTTTGGCCCTTGGGAGCAGATCTTCTACGGCGAGTTCGATGGACGGCGGCCAAAAAGGGTGTTGGTCAAGATCATCGGCGAGTAAGTTTCCTGACTACTTTTTGTGTTGATCAAATTTGAGGGGGCTATTTCTTTTCCTTGATGGCGTCTTTGACGGTTTTGGTCTGGGAGACGAGCGAATCGTTGAGCACCTGACTGATGAGGTCAAAAGCCTGAATGATCTTTGAGTTGGTAATGGAGTAATACACATTGATCCCATCTCGGCGTGAGGTTACGATCCCTTTGGTGCGCAAGATTGCTAGATGTTGTGAGAGATTGGCCTGAGATATGCCTGTTTTCTCGACAATCTCGTTGACGGCCATCTCTTTTTCCCTGAGATTGTCCAAAATTTCCTGTCTTTTGGGGTTTGCAAGAGTTTTGCACACATCAGAGTGGATACTATAGAAATCTTTCTTGTTCATCTCTCCATCTTTTTCCTGAATTCTTCATAAAAGCTACTGCCAAATTTATACTCTAAAAGCTTTCCATATATTATTGGCAGTATCTTTTACCCTTCGGGCGAACTGATCTCACTACAAAGCCTTCGTTGTAGCCCACTTGCGGTAGATCACTACAGCTTCGTGGGCCACTGCCTCGTCTTTGCAGCGACCTCAGCTCGTGAATAATTCATCTTTCTCCTGAATTCTTCATAAAAGCAGCCAACAAACATAATAATTATAATATTCGAAATTCATTATAGCTTATTTTTTGCGCGTTTCAAAATGAATATGGGGCAGAGCAATGTGTGGGGATTTGAGTTTTTTGTTTTAGATGTTGAAATAATTAATCGTTGTAGGGTCCGTTCCCCGAACGGACCGTTTGGGAAATGGTCCCTACATAAAAATAGGGGACAGGCACCTTTTTTTATTACCCCTGGAAAAAGGTGACAGTCCCCTTTTTGCTACATCGATTGAAGATAGTTAGTCCATTTGAGGATAGAGCAGGGCGTTGAGCAAAAATTTATATGTGCCGTGAGACTGAGCACGGTGCTGACACCGGAATCCGATGAGGACGATGTGTCCTTTATTGTGTTTCAAATCCACAACAGCTGCTTTTCTGGCGAGCTGGTCTTCTCCCAATAGCCAACCGCTCAAAAGAACATCTTCTTTGGGATAACTGGCAACAACAGTCCTATCCCACTCACCTGAGGGTACACGTGTACTCATGGCAAGACTGCGGGAGAACATCGCAGCAGCCTCTGCAGGCATTCCATAGCCGATCGGGGATGAATTATCCACTTTGATCTTGAGGAGGGAGGTGGGACAGAAGAATTTAGTGCGATCGATCTTTTCCAGGGCATTGCTCACCGGTGCCTCAAAATCCTTAAAGACAAGGCCCGTGGCACTGTTCAAGGTGACGAGTATCCCACCTTTTTCCACAAAGGTTTTGAGTGCATCGACGCCTTCCTTACCGATTCCGCCCTCGTACTCAGGAGGAATGTTCATTCCGCGGAAATAGCGAGCGGACCGGCTGGTCGGACTGGGTTTTCCATCTTTGATCATATCGGCATCTTCATCGGAGAAGACGATCACATCGTACTTGGCTTTCAGGTCGAGCTTTTCTTTTTTGGTACCCTTAAAATCTTTGTTGTGCAAAGTTGTGAAGGGGACAGCTAGATCATCAAAAACAAACCGTGTCCAACCTTCGTCCATGTTGGAGCGCCAGGATTGGTAGAGTCCGATCCGCGGGTTTTTCAAGGGTGACTTCGGGATATCGTCGACGCTATCGAGTCCATACGCCTCAACGTGCCACTTCTCCAGGAGTCCTGGAAGAGATTTTTGAACCTGTGGCGTGTTCTTTACGATAAAACTTCCCGTGCACGCGTGTATTGTGTCGCTAGAGATGTGGTTTTTGGCGCGATAGACCTCTGCATTCTCTTTGAGGAGAGCGAATATGACAGAATAAGAAGCATTTTTTTTAGAATCGAGGACGATATATGGTGCTGTCGCTTGAGGGAGTGAAATGGAAGGATAGGACACTTCATCCAGTTTTGCGAGGTCTGCCTTAAAAGGATAGTCGATCTGTTCGCAACGAACGCCCATTTGCAGGGGAAGTGTCCAACCCGCATTATCGTAGGGCGGTTCGGGCGGGCCACCCGGGTACTGTCGAATATCAGGATATTTTTGTTTTTCGAGCAAAGCCTGCGCATACGGCCGGTAAGGTTGTGAAAGAAGAACGACAAACGATCCCGCTGGATAAACTTTCCCACCGGCGGTGAAGTCTGCGTTGGCTTGGTGGACTTCCACTCCGCCCATCCGCAGGATACCCATCATTCTCAATGTCGTGGGATAATCTCTCTGTGCTTTAGGAATGACAAAAGCAAAAGGCTGCCCCTCATCTCTTTTTTCGATGCCATCCTTGCACATCTTGTAGAAGTTGAACAGAAAATCTTCCTTGTGAAGATATACTGTTTTGACAAGACTCATGGATAGGACGAGTTCATAGTCTACGATATCTCTCAATCTCCACCAGCCTCCCTGCCAGGGATCAGGAAACTGCATCTGCTTTTCTATGTATTCGTTGGATACCTCTGTAGGGTCTATATAGATTGGAGCCGCAACTCTCACTGACGCCATTTCACTGAGAAGACCTATCGAGTTGTGGAGCCATGACGTGTCGTCACATGCACCGATCCACCATCCAGTGTAACTTCTGTCATAGACTACCCCTGAGTAACCCTCCTTCTGCAGGTCAAAGGCCATGTTTGTTCCACAGAGGGCCACGCCTCTCCAGACCAGAGGATGTACGGTCGGCACAGGGGGATTCATGAATGGAGGCACAAAAAGGCGCGCGCCCGTGGAGCCCATCTGGTGCTCGTCAATGTGGATCTGAGGGATCCAGTCATGGTAGAGAACCTTGGTCACAGCCTGAGTTTCTGGGAGGTTAAACATGAACCAGTCGCGGTTGTTGTCATGGCCGGCATAGTGATGATACAACCACGGCATCGAGCCGCCTTCATATTTTGTGCCCACATATTTCCTAAACCACTCTGTGACCATCTGATGGCCATCCGGATTGATATGGGGGGAGAGAATAACGATCACATCTTTGAGTACCTTGTCTGCATCGAACGGCGTTTTTCCTGTGACCAGGTTGTAAGCGAATTCCAGAGACATTTGGGAGGCGCCGATCTCTGTTGCGTGTTGAGAGCAGGTGATGCAAAAGATCGCCTTGCCCTGCTTCGCCAACTGTTTAGCCTCTTCGGGATTCAGGTCTCTGGCATCACGCAACCTTTTGGCGATACTCTTGTACTCATCGAGCCTTGCCATATTTTCTTCTGCAGTGATCACTGCCAGGATCATGGGTTTTTTCAGAACTGTTTCTCCGATTGTCAAAACTTTGATCTTCTCTGATTCCGAATCGAGTTTGTTAAAATAGGCGAGAATCTGGTCATAATCGGCGAGTTTGCCGTCTGCTCCGACTTTGTGGCCGAGAAATTCCTCGGGGGAAGTCTGTGCCACTAAATAGGAAGAAGCAAGAAACAGGATTAGAAGACCGATGGAAAGAGTCTTTTTGTTCATGAAGTCCTCCTTTTATTAATGTCAAAGAAGATTTTCTATCACCCTCACTAATCTCTGTCAAGCCCTAAGCTGAATTATTCATAAAAGCTGCTGACAAATTTATATTCAAAAAACTCTCATTATTATATTGTCAGCATCTTTTACCCTTCGGGCGAGCCGATCTCACTACAAAGCCTTCGTTGTAGCCCACTCGCGGTAGTTCACTACAGCTTCATGAGCCACTTCCTCAACCTTAATGTTAGGGTGGGGTGGGTTGGCCTCGGTCCGTGAATAATCCATCTCAATCTGAATTATTCATAAAACTGCCCATACAGTCTCTTTCAATAAACGTCAAGTTACTGAATTTTTGTTCGACTAAACTATGTCAATAAACATGCGAAAACTTAGAAAGTTGAGGACTGTGATATGGCTTGGCCATCTTGTCTGATTTTGCCTGCTTATCTTGTTTATCATATTGACAAATTAACCATATAACGTTAGGATTTTCAGGGTGAAACATGAGAAAAAATAACTGGATAAAAAAACCCGGCCTAATAATTGTGCTGACATGTTTGATATTAGCGCCTTGTGTTTTGGCTCAGCAGCAGGAGCCACAGGTGGACCTCCCCGAGACTGTGAAGACAGGCAGTTTGTCGGGAAAGCTGCAGATCGGTATCCACTATGGTCCCTGGACCCTCAAGCCATTTTCCAACTACTTTGAAGACGATCTCCTCCAGGAGATAAGCAAAGAGATCAGGGAACGCGTGAATAATGCCATTTTCGGTAGCATTCCATGGGGAGGCCTGGTCACCGATTATGACGATGAGCTTGTTTTCGGTACGAGCGGTCACAATATCGGCTTTGAAATCAGGTTTTACCCCAAGGGACCAAAGGGTTCTTTCAGCCTTGGTTTTTCGGTCGAACGGACAAAAATAAAGATCAAGGCGGAAGGCCCTATTAATCAACACTATGTTCAGGGCGCATCCTCCACTGTTGAAGGATTGGGCTATATCACAACGGATCCCCTTACAATGAATTTGAGTTTTCGTTGGGACACAAGCCCTTCATGGAGAGTATCTCCCTATTTTGTCGTCGGTTTTGGTCTGGCCACACTGCTCGGCGAAGTGGGCTATGAATGGACAGGCAGTTATCAATACAAAAACATAATCGAGAAAACCGACGGATCTGATATTCTAACTCTGGAAGAAGTTGAGTGGCAGATCGAAGAAAATATTCCCAATACATTTTATCTTTTCCAGTTGAATGTTGGAGTACGTGCCCGAATAACACCTAATTTTTTCATCAATGGAGAGATCGGATTTTGGAACGGCACGGTGTTTCGTGCCGGTGTGAGTTATGGATTTTAATGTTTCGTAGATTTGACCTGGGGTTATAATGTTCTTTGACCTGGATTATTCACGAGTTGAGGTTGCCGTAGATGCGAGGCGTCGGCCCATGAAGTTGTGGTAGTCCACCACGAATGGGCCGCAACGAAGCAAATACGGTGAGATCGACTCGCCTGAAAGGTAAAAAATGTCGATTATGAATAAAAAGACATTGAAAACGGAAATGTCAAGGTGATTTAGTGGAACAACAATGAAAGATTTGATTCACTTTTGTTGAAAAAAGTATCGACATTTTTTATGAATAGTCCAGGTTGAATAATCCTGGGAAGTCTCGAGCTGTTCTTGAATATAGAGACCGTGCTAGATGGGGAGCTAGCGGTGCCCTGTCACCTACAATCCGCTACAGTAGGGTCGAATTCCTTGCCGAGGCGGGACTTTTTCTGTTTAGTGTCTGTGTAAGTGGTGATGACGGTACGGGTCCTGCGCAAAGAACGCTCTGTAAACCCCGTCAGGACCGGGAGGTAGCAGCGGTAGCAGGGCCGTCTCTTGTGCTGCAGGTTTGCCTTGCCTGAGCTAACTGCACAGATAACGCAGGGGGAGTACTGTCGGAGCCGGGTGCACGGTCTTTTTTATCTCTACGAATAATTCAAACAAGCAGCGTGTGTGCGTGCTGGAGTTTTTGGCGTATGGCGATGCCGTAAGGGCAGAGGCTCTCACATTGGCCGCAATTCTGGCATGAGGTGGCTCTCTCTCCGGGCATTAAGCTTTTGTAACCTCTTCTCGCCCGGTCATGCTTTTCATAGCCCTCATAATAGGCTAAATACCGGAGGATCGTCGTAGTCTTCACCCCTTCGGGACAGTGCAACTCACATTGTCCACACATATGGCAGTTGTCTTTAGAATTTTCGGCGACATAGCGGTAGAGGGAACTCTGCTCTCGAGCAGTTAGAGGATGATGAACCACAGCGAGGTCCTCTTCCATCTGCTCGAAGGTCAACATTTCGGTCACGACTGAAGCAATATTCGTATTGGAAAGGGCCCATTTCAGCATGATTTGGAAGATCGAGTTGCCGTCTATCTTGTACTTCTCAAGTTTCTGCCTTTTTCCTGCAACTTTAAGCGCCTTCATGGCGATGATGCCCACATCTTTGGATCTTGCCAGAGAAATGAGCTGCCTGATCCCGCTGATGCCCAGGTAGTCGTCATAAGTCTCGATATCCTGCTCTTCATCCGTATCTTCGATGTCGAACACGTTGTATCCCAATTGAACCATGTCGTAGTGGCCGCATTCGATGGCTTTTTTAACGACTTTGTGATGGTTGGAATGACAGGAGATGCCCGTAAACCTGAATTTTCCCTGTTTTCTCATTTTATCGAAGGCTGAGAGGACTCTCTCATCCGTCAGTGTCTCTTCATTGTCTACTCCGTGGATGAGGAGGACATCGATATGATCCGTTTGCAGCCTCTTTAGGCTACCCTCCACGGATTTAAGGATCGTCTCCTCGTTCCAGTTCCTTCGGGCATGAAACTTGGTTCCCACGTAAGCCTTATCCCGACCCATCTCTTTAAAGAGGCGGCCGATCGCTCTTTCGCTGTTCCCGTTCGAATAGGATTGGGATGTATCGATGTAATTGACACCATGTTCTACAATCTGAGTGAGAATGGCCCAATCTGGAATGGGGCTTCCCCCGAGTGAGATCTCTGAGATTTTGAAGTCTGTTCGTCCCAGTCTCCTGTAGAACATCTCGCCTTTTTTTTCACGCGTTGTCTGATTTTGGAATGCTAGGAGCTTTTTCGAAAGAAGCGGCGCTGAAAAAGTTCCGAGCGCTAGACTTTTCAGGAATTTCCGTCTGTTGGTATATACCATATTCTCCCTCCAACTCCAAAGATACCCTAGTTTATTTCATATTTCATCCGGATTCAATTAGGAATTTTGTTCCAGGATATTAATTTTAAATGTAGGGTCAATTCCCCGAATGGACCGCTCGGGAAGCGATCTCAACTTGGGGCGAGAACGGACCGTTTGGGAAACGGTCCCTACATATTATATGAGTTTGAGGGCATGCAGGATGTTTTGGATCTTTTGTTTAGCCGGATCGTCAAGAGGTTGGAGTGGAAGGCGGCATGGACCACCGAAGAAGCCGATTTGGTCAAGGGCATATTTGATGGCCGGGATACCATGCTCCACCGTAAGGGCCTGGTTGAGCGGAACGAGGTCATGCTGGAGCTTTTTAGCTTCCTTCCACTGTTGAGAGAGGGATAATTGATAAAGCTCGATGCAGAGTGAGGTGGCGACATCCGAGAGAGCGAGCACACCACCGCAGGCTCCCATCATAATTCCGGGGAAAAACATGCTTCCCGCTCCCAAGAGATAGTCGAAATTCGGGTCCAGGTGGGGAATGATCCTATCGAGAAAAGCCATGTTTCCAGAACTATCCTTGATTCCGGCGATGTTCTCGTGTTTGGAAAGTTCACAAAGAAGCTCAGGAGATATGTCTACTCCGGTGTAACGAGGGATGTGATAGATGATCAGGGGGACTTTGACGTTGTCAGCGATCGTCAAGAAGTGTCTTTTGAGAGCGTCCGCTGTCATCAATGCCTTAAAATAGCTCGGTGTCCGGATCAGGGTCGCATCGATGCCCAGATCCTCCACACGTCGGGAAAATTCCAGTGTGATCTTGGTGGACTCTTTGGCTGTCCCTACGATGATGTGTTTGTCTGCAGCAGCCACTTCCTTGGCTGTTCGCACCAGCTTTTCCACTTCGTCATCCGTGAGATACACGCACTCAGCAGTCGACCCGGAAATGACATATCCTGACAGATTAAACTCATTGTATTTCTGGATGTTTTCCTTGAGTTTTTCGATATAGACAGCCTCATCCTTGAACGGTGTGGTAAGAGGTGCATAGATTCCACTAAACCTTGCGGCCATTTAGCTTTCTCCTTAATCAAATAAATAAATTTATCGGACACATTATGCCTGAAAGAAGCTAATCATGTCAGGACTTTTTACGTTTTGCATTTCCGGTTTTTCGGGATCGTTGCGATTCCTCGATTTCTCTGAGTTCCGGATCTTTCATCCCAAAATAATGAGCTATTTCGTGTTCGACAACTTCCACCACTTTATTTCGTATTTCCTCCTCTGAGGAGAAAATTCGTTCGATGGACTCCTGATAGATCACGATAACATCCGGAGGGATATTGCCATAGAAAGGACCGCGGTGTTTATAGGGCACACCATGATAGAGTCCAAAGATCAAGCTAAAAGGAGAGCTCCCCGTTTTTTCGTAGACTTCTCTCGAAGGGCGGTCCTCTACCATAACGGTCACATTATCGAGTTTTTCTTTAAACTCTTCAGGGAGCTTTTCAAGAGCTTCTTCAACGAGCTTCTCGAATTTCTTCTTGTCCATGGTAAATCGAACTGTTCCTATTTCTCGATTCCTTCTCGCGCTTGAACACCCTGGCGATGGTAGTGTTTGATCTCTTTCATTTCTGTCACCAGGTCCGCTCTCTTTACCAGAGAGTCGGGAGCGTATCTTCCGGTCAAGATCACTTCGATGTTTTCCGGTTTCTTGTCCAGAAAATCGTGAACATCTTCCTCGGTGATGAGTTTGAAATGTATGGCTACATTGATCTCATCCAGGATGATGATGGTGTATTCTCCTGAGAGCATGGCCTCAGAGCATTTTTTAAGACCGGATTTGGCCCTCTTGAAATCCTCTTGATCCGGATCTTTTGTCACATGGATGAAGCCCTTGCGGCCGAATTGTTCAACTTTCATCCAGGAAGACAATTTGTGGATCGAATGCAGCTCACCGTAATCCTGCCCTTTCAGGAACTGGCCGATGTAAGTCTTTAAACCATGGCCTGCAGCTCTGAGGGCAACGCCGAGGGCAGCTGTGGTCTTTCCCTTGCCTTTGCCCGTGTAGACCTGGATGTATCCCTTAAACGTTTTTTCCGATACATTTCCAGCATTTTTCGTCTTGGTCATCTGTCTAACTATATTTTAATCCCTTACCCGAGTCAACTGCCGTTCCACAAAGCTTATTCACGAGCCGAGGTCGCTGTCCAGAGGATCATCGATATTTTTTTATGAATAAGCTTTATGATATAATCTGCGGCATGTTGAGTATAAAGCTGGTGGAAGAGAGACCGGATTTTATCAGGCAGAAGATGGCTCTTCGTGGGATAGAAGCCGACCTCGATGAATTCTTGAGTCTCAGCCAAGATCGGAAGGCCATGCTGCGCCGGATCGAGGACCTCCGTTACGAGCTGAACAAGACTTCTAAACAGATCGGCCAGATGAAAAAAACAGGGGAGGACGCCACCGATATCATAGTCGCGATGAAAAAGATCTCGGATGAGATCAAGAGCATGGATGATGAGTACAAGAATATCGAGGTCAAGTTACAAAATTTGCTCTTAAACATCCCCAATATCCCTCATGAATCTGTTCCCGAGGGATTGTCTCCGGATAATAATGTGGAGGTCCGCGCCTTCGGGGAGAAACCCACGTTTTCCTTCCCTGTGAAACCACACTGGGAGCTCGGAAAAGATCTTGGGATTCTCGATTTCGAGCGGGCCTCAAAGCTTGTGGGTTCTCGATTCGCCATCTATTTGGGTGCCGGGGCACTTCTGGAAAGGGCGTTGATCAATTTTATGCTCGATATCCATACAAGGGAGAAAGGATATACAGAGGTCATCCCGCCTTTTATCGCCAATGCTGAAAGTCTGACCGGGACTGGGAATCTCCCCAAGTTTGAGGAGGATCTCTTCAAGATTAGAGGCCAGGAGTGGTACTTGATCCCCACGGCTGAGGTCCCTCTCACGAATATGTACAGAGAGGAGATCCTCGATTCGTCCAGCCTCCCCCAGAGGTTTGTGGCGTATACACCCTGTTTCAGGAGTGAGGCCGGTTCTTATGGGAAAGATATCAGGGGATTGATCCGTCAGCATCAATTCAACAAGGTCGAACTGGCGAGTTTTGCCCTTCCCGAGAAATCGTACGAGGAGTTGGAAAAGATCACGGCAGATGCGGAAGAGATACTCAAAAGGTTGGGCTTGTGCTACAGAGTTGTGGTCCTCTGTACAGGGGACATGGGTTTTGCTGGGGCAAAGACTTATGACCTGGAGCTTTGGATGCCTCACCGGAAAAAATTCCTGGAGATCTCCTCATGCACCAATTGCGAGGATTTTCAGGCCAGACGAGCAAACATCCGGTTTCGAAGGCAACCGAAGTCGAAGCCTGAATTTGTCCACACACTGAATGGTTCGGGCGTAGCCCTGGGAAGGACAGTGAGCGCCTTACTCGAGAGTTACCAACAAGAGGATGGTTCTGTCCTCATTCCTGAGATTTTACGATCATACATGGATGGCTTGGACCGGATCACTCCGGCGTAGAAAATGTTAGAATAACAATCCCTGCGAAAAGGAAGTGCGGAGGGATGGCCGAGAGGCTGAAGGCGGCGGTCTTGAAAATCGCTTCACGAGCAATCGTGACGGGGGTTCGAATCCCTCTCCCTCCGTTTTTATTTTTAATTTGTTGTTTAAAGATGATAAAATAAGTCGTACTTCAGAAGTCGAGTGGAGAGGTGCTGGAGTGGCTGATCAGGGTCGCCTGCTAAGCGATTGTGCCGACTAAAATCGGTACCGTGGGTTCGAATCCCACCCTCTCCGCCATTTTGTTCCATACGTTTATGAAAATCAGAACTATCACGACCGGATTTAATCTCAAGCGTCCCCTTCAAGAGAAACAGATCCATCGGATCGCTTTTTTTACCCAAGAGATGAAAAAAGCATTCGAGAGTGCAGGTTTTACGGTCCAGACAGTCCGTGTTGCCACACAGCCATGGGAGGAGTATTTTTCCTCCCCAAGTCAGATCGTGGACCTTGCAAAAAGGCTCGAGGAACTGACACACAAACATCAAATCGATTATTTCAACATGGGGACGACGCGAAACGTCCAAAACATGCCTCTTGTCTATGACTTGATCAAAAACACAACACGCGGCTTCTGTACTGTGATGGTTTCTGATGAGAGGAATATAAACATCGATGCCGCTCGACAAGCTGCGAGGATCATCAAAAGGCTGTCTGTTTTAGATGCGGATGGCTTTACGAATTTGCGGTTTGCCGCTATTTTCAACACAAAGCCCGGAAGTCCTTTCTATCCCGGAGCTTTCCATAGGGGGCCAATGTCGTTTGCTGTGGGAACAGAAAACAGTGATTTGGTGTACAAGGCTTTTTCGCAGGCGAAGGATATTAAAAAAGCAGGTCAATATCTCAAAGCGTTGTTGACTTCGGAGTTTAAGAAGATCGAGAAGGTCGGTAACCGTTTGCACCGCGAATTAAACATCAAATTTGGCGGGATCGATGTCTCCATTGCCAGCTCAGTCAAAGCCACAGAGAGCATCGCTTTTGCTTTCGAAAAGCTCGGGCTGGGAAAATTCGGAGAGCCAGGAACTCTTTCTATTGCCAAGATCATCACTGATACTCTGAGAGATTTGAAGGTCAAAACGTGTGGATATTCCGGCTTGATGTTGCCTGTGCTCGAAGATTATGGATTGGCACGCCGGAACACAGAGGGTATGTATGACCTGATCAATCTTTTGACATACTCAGCCGTTTGCGGAACAGGATTGGATACGATCCCTCTGCCTGGGAATATAGCAGAGAAAAAGCTCTATGCTCTGCTTTTAGATATCGCATCTCTCTCCCATAAACTGAATAAACCCTTGTCGGCCAGGCTAATGCCTGTGCCAGGCAAAAAGGCGGGGGAGATGACGGATTTCAAGTTTGAATACTTCGCCAACTCCAAAATCATGCAACTATAGTTC
>Ga0307380_10010079_pt1 | contig 11934 bp, 7 predicted proteins | sample UN3MG_FD_202239 | JGI IMG/M metagenome (GOLD analysis project Ga0307380, IMG submission 202239) | Soil microbial communities from Risofladan, Vaasa, Finland - UN-3 | ecosystem: Environmental > Terrestrial > Soil > Coastal area > Acid sulfate soil | place: Finland: Risofladan, Vaasa | collected... | reverse complement strand
GATCAGCCATCCTGGGGTTAATGTTGTGCGCAATGACAAGACCGCCGGGGCGACCCGCGTGGTGAGTTTCTTGCCTGCAAAGAATGCCGAGCCGGTTTATGACCTTCTGTGACTTCGAGTCGGACATTTGCTCCTCCAAACTGAGCCTCAGGGGTTCTCTTCTCTTATTGTACTGAGGCTTTTACTTCGAATACACCCGCACGTAATCGACATACATGTCGGCCAAACCGTCATACCGGGACAAATCGACGGGCCAGCCGCCGCCGGTGGCCAGATTGATCAAAAAGAAAAATGGGCTTTTTTTGGAGAGCGGAAGCGTCTCGTGCCGTCCCACCTCGATGTTGTCGCAATAGTAGATCGTGTACGTCTCGGTAATCTTGCACCCGTAGGTATGGAGTGCCTCAAACCAGGTGGAGGGGATTCCGAACTTGCGCATGCGAATGGGATTGTGTAGCCCGTCGAAGGCCTTTTTCTCGATGGCCTTGCCGGTCTCACCCTGCTCCCAGCAATGGGGGCAAACCATGTAGGTGTCGAAAGCGTTCGGTTGACGAGGGCCTTCCCCGCCGTAAGCTTCGATGATGTCCAACTCATCGCACGGCACTTTGATGCCTTTGACGTGATCCGTCATGTAATCCGTCAGGAGCCAGAAGGCCGGCCACGTTCCAGTGGCGTTGGGGCCGATAAACCGGCATTCAAAGTAGCAGGGCGCCTTGGCCGTGATGCCGCTGGCATCGTTCTTCATGGAGGAAATCAGGCCGGAGCTCTTAGCCTTCTCACTCGCCCTGATCCGCAGATAGGAATCGACCTGGCTGAAGGGATTATTGGGTCGATCAAAACTCGTGAATCGAATCGTACTGAAATCCTGCCAGCCGCCCGGCGGTTTGTGATCGTAGTAGGTGGCCTTGGGATCTGTGCTGGAAATGGAGAGGGGGCTGTTAAAGTCATCGGCAAAGACCAGCGACATGCCTTTCGCCGCTGGAGGTGGATCTTTGGGCATTCCTTCGTTCCAGGAAACGCCGCCCTTGTTGTAGAGTTGGAGGTAGCAATTGTCTTTGACATCACCGTTTTCGCCGCTGATTCTCACCGTGATGGGGCCATGTGGGTAGGCATTGGCCGGGAAGACAAACGAACCGTTACCTTTCGCATCAAGGGCGACGGTAGCAACCGTGGAATCAGAACCAAAGACGCCGCCCTGTTTCCAGCATTTCACGGTCACGCTTTTGAAGCCTGCTGCCTCGAGAGTGACAAGTGTGTCGCCTTGTATGTCGCAGCCATAGTCGGGCGAGACTACGGACACCCGGCAGCCCAAGGTTTCATCTGCACTCTTTTCAGAGTCAACACTGAGGGCATCGAAGTACAAATCGCTCTCGACGGATAACAATGTCTCCTTATCCGTGGGCTGACCGATAGTGAGTGTAATCATACTGATCGGATAATCGATCTTACCGTTCTTGTCCCCTCCCCATGTCTCATGGAGTGCGTCCAGGTCGAAAACGACTTCTTTCCAGCCCGTAAAGTCAATGATCCCACCTTGACCCTTGCCTGTGGACAGCGACCGATACTGGTGTGTCTCGCCCATGGCGCCGGCTACTTGCAGCCCATAGGAAGACTTCGAGTTGTCCCCCTTGAGCCAGAAATGCAGGTTATGGACGGGGCCGAGGATCCTGACCTTGTTCGGGATGCCGAGATATTGAAAGCTCCCTGCGCCGACAAAGTGGTAATGCAACTTCAGACACTGCTCGCCCTCGTGTGGCTGATCGCCAGACAACTGGACCGAAGCATTCTCGTTGGGGATATTGACTACCCACACAGTAGGCGGCGAAGGAACCTTCTCGAAATTCTCCACCATCACCGACGTCGCTCCCCAAGCTGGCGAAATCCGACAGGCCGGCAGGATCAGGGCAAGAATCACAACAGAACTTCTCATCGTCATAAGATCGATACGGTTCGGCTTTGCGGATTGTTGTTTTTTCATTTGTTTCATATGTTCGCCTTCATTACGCCCTTAACTTTCCGAGGAAGTGTTACTTCACCGATAAACGTCATCCATCTATTTCGCATCGTCACTTCTTAAGCGTCACACTGACTCCGCTTCGAACAATCGTTTCCAGGTTGGGATTTGTTGTTATCGCTTCCATATATTTAGGATCAGTCATCCTGGGATTAATGTTGTGCGCAATGACAAGCCCGCCGGGCCGCACCAACGGTAAAAGTTTGTCGAGATAATCGATGTAGCCTTCTTTGTCTGCATCGAGAAAGAGCACATCGATTGGACCTTTAAGTTTCTTCACTTCCTCGTGAGCATCTCCTTCGATGAGCGTGATGATATCAGCCATACCCGCTCGTTTGAAATTAGCGCGGGCGGTAGCGGCACGTTGTGCATCGATTTCGTATGTCGTCAACTTGCCGCCGGTTTTTTGAAGCGCCATCCCGAACCAGATGCCGGAATAGCCGGTAGATGTCCCTATCTCAACAACATTTCTTGCATTCATTGATTCCGTCATAATGCGTAAGAATCGCCCATCTTGTGGCTGTACGTTTCTAAATCTTTGGGTTTTGAGTATATCGGCAAGAACACCGATAATTTTCTTCTCATTGTCGTCTTTCGGTACAGGTGGCTTTTCAAGTTCCGAATCTCCCTGTCCGCCTCCCCTTCCTCTGGATGAACGTTGAGCAAGAGCGTTTGAAAGCAAAATGCCCGAGATCCCAATGATAACAGTGCTTACGACGATAGTGGTGCGTGTGGCGTTTTTCATTTTGAGTGCCTCCTTCATTTTAAATGTAGTTTCAGTTATTGCCCGTTTCGCCGGGCAAACATTTCCAGCGTTCAAACTCCGCAATAATAACAAAATCTTCTTCGAATTGCAAGCCCTTGAAATCTCTGGTTGCAAATTGAGCAGGGCATTAAATCTATTTGTGCCTTTGTGGCTTCGTGTCTTTGTGGCTAAAAAATCCGTATATCCTTGCCTACTTATCAAGTAGGTCCGTGAAATCTGTTTACCCCGTGAGATAGCGAAGCGTTATCTCTCTGGGGGTGCAATCCGTGGTTAATAAACCCCCCTTTTTCGCCGGCTTCACAAACGGGGTCCGGCTTAGACGGAACCCGGTGGCTAAGAACGAAGCTTCTGTAGATGCTTGCATCGAACAAAGATTCGGACAAAGACGCCAAAGCCGGCTGAAAACCTCCGCGTTCTCTGTGGCTCAATTCATCAGCGTTAATCTGCGTTAATCCATGTCTAAATTCTCTTCGTGCCTTAGTGGCTAAAAAAGGCATATTAAAAGTAGTATTCTTGAGATAAGTTGTTATGATAAAAGCAGTAAAAAAAATTTGAAATTTCCGTTTTTACTCTTCAACTATGTGCGCTTTTGTTTGAAATTTTTCGTATAAAGAAGCCGAAAGAACCGCTAATGACTGAATTGTTAGAGCAAATTTACCCCGTTAGAAACTTAATTCAAAAGATTCTATAAATATGATGGAAATCTCACACGAAAAATGGAAGTTTCTAAATGGGGTAGACAGCCCTGACGACCTCAAGAAGCTGCCGGTGCGCCAGCTAAACGCCCTGGCCGACGACATACGCCGGTTTATTCTCAACTCGGTCGCGCAGACCGGCGGACACCTGGCCAGCAACCTCGGCGTGGTGGAATTGACGCTGGCGCTGCACTATGTCTTCGACTTCAAGAAAGACAAGCTCCTCTGGGACGTCGGCCATCAATGCTATACGCACAAAATCATTACCGGAAGGAAAGATAAGTTCAAGCTCCTTCGCAAGGCTAATGGCATAAGCGGCTTTCCCAACCCGGCTGAAAGCGCATACGACCAGTTCGCCGTCGGCCATGCCGGCACCGCAATAGCGACTGCAATCGGGCTGGCTTTAGGGCAAACGCAGCAAAAGAAAAACAGCAAAATCGTAGCGCTCGTCGGCGACGCCAGCATCGTCAACGGCCTCTCTTTCGAGGCGCTCAATAATCTCGGCCTGGTCAAGAGGCAATTACTAATCGTGCTCAACGACAACTCGATGGCGATAGACCCCACACAAGGGGCGGTCGCAAAATACTTCTCAAGAGTGCGGCTGAGCCAGACATACGAGGATTTGCGAAAGACCACTCATAATATCCTCGAGCACATGCCGGTCATCGGCAAGAGCGTTGATGAGGCGGTTGAAAGGATTAAAAAAAGTATTCGAATGGCCCTGCCGGCCAGCCAGATGTTCGAAAGTCTGAACATCCCATACTTTGGCCCCGTTGACGGCCACGATATCGGCTCGCTTATACAGTTGTTCAACGCGCTGGCCGAAATCGAGCACCCTGCAATCCTGCACGTTTACACAAAGAAGGGACAAGGTTTTCACCCGGCCGGTTCACAGCCAAGCAGATTTCACTCGACAGGCCCCTTCAAGATAAACAACAATAAAACAGGAGACAGGGTGGAGGTCCAGCCGGTCCCGGATACGGACAGACACAGCTTTACCAAAGTCTTCGGCAAGCATCTGGCCGAGTTGGCCGAAAAGGACGACAAAATTGTGGCGATCACCTCGGCTATGTGCGATGGCACGGGGCTGATGGAGTTTCGCAGGAGATTCGGTGACAGATTCTACGACGTTGGTATTGCTGAAAGTGCGGCTGTGGATATTGCGGCCGGGCTGGCCGGGAGCGGATTAAAGCCGGTCGTCTGTATCTATTCCACCTTTTTGCAGCGAAGCTTCGACCAGATATTCCAGGAAGTGGCATTGCAAAATCTGCCGGTGGTATTTTGTGTCGACAGGGCCGGGGTCGTCGGCTCGGATGGTCCGACACATCATGGGCTAATGGATATCGGCTTTTTGCGGATGATGCCCAATATGGTGCTGACGGCGCCTGCGGATGAGGTTGAGATGAAACTGGCTTTGGAATTTGCATTGAGTGAAGGCAAGCCGGTCGTTATTAGATATCCGAAAGACTTCGTGCCGAGCCAGAAGTCCGTCCGGGCCGCCTGTGCCAAGCCGTTCAAGTTGGGCAAAAGCGTGGTTGTTAAAAAGGCAAAAGATTCAGCGATTGCGATTGTCAGTTACGGCAGCATCCTGACAGAGGCGCTTGGAGCGGCTGAGCTGCTGGCTCGGGAAGGGATTGAGGTTGATGTGATAAATGCGCGGTTTGCCGCCCCCATCGATGAAAAAATCATCCAGTTATTAGACAAAGGCAAAAGCATAATAACGGTAGAAGACCACACGACCGCCTGCGGGTTCGGCTCAGCCGTGCTCGAATTGGCTGCGGCAAAAACAGCGGGCGGCAAACAGAGGACAGCAGACAGTAAAAAACAAAACGCTATACGCGTGCTTGGCGCGCCGAGGAAGTTTATAAAACACGACTCGCGGGCGGTGCAGCTTTCCCAGGTCGGCATAAACGCCGTCAAAATAGCTCAGACGGTAAAAGATATGCTGCAGACTTGATGCTCGATAGCTTTCTACTTTTTTTGGCCAGCCGCCTGCAAGGCTCGTTTTACCTTCTCAACCTGCACAGCGGGTTTTTTCTGAGCTTTTCTTTCCAGCCAGTATTTTATCTCAGCTGATTTGTCTCTGGCCTCCACAACTTCAATTATTGCCAGTTTAGGCGCTGGATGGTCTGCAGATGAGTCGGCTTTCACAGAGTAACCGTCTGTTAATACTGTGAAAAACGCTGGAAATTTTGGAAGGGTATGCTTCAACAAACCATGACCCATCCACCTGCTGTTACGCAGTTCATCAAGCTTATCAGAGGTTTCCCACACAGCCTGTTCAAATGAATATGACTCAAGAGCCAAGAATCTATGTCCGGTCGTTTTGTATCCGCTATTTATACCAAAATACAAACTGTCCCTGATTTCCTGCGGCATATCAATATCAAAACCGATGTCTGCGCCGTTTGGCCAGCGCCGGGCTCCAAGCTCATAGTGAGAGACTGTTTCACTGTCAAGATCAAATACTTCATTCCAGTATTGCAACGTAGCGGCCTTGGACCATTGTAGCTCTACGCCTTTTCTGGTCAGAGGCCTGGTTATTAGTTCGAATTGCACTTTACTTTGAACCTGGATGTTGGGTTTTTCAACTTCGACCTGCACATCGGGTTTTATCCCCGGCTGAAGCGAAATGTTTTTGAATTCGATAATCTCAAATTTTCTGTATTTGATAATATAGTTTTTTATCTGTTCAGGTTCGTGGAACAATGAATATTGTTTAATACTCATTGGCGTTCTTTGTTCAGGACCAATCCAATCTGGATGCCCAATCGTTCCACTGCTTCGAGCGTGATGAATCGAGCCTTCTTTTAGCTCATAGAAACAATCCAAGTCAATGCTGTCAGAATTAACTGTAACGTCAAGCAGCCACTCATCAGTCTTTCGAGGAGGAGAAAACATTATCATTGACCTATCATCCAGGTAACGAACAGAAGGTTCGCTGATTCTTGCAGAGGATTTGTGAGTATCCCACGGCCCGGTGGCTGCTGCTGCTTTGATAGTGCCCACTCTTGAAAAACCTGCCTTACGGTCACTTCTATCCGATGCCACAAGCGCAATCGCCAGACCATCGGATTTGGGATAACTATAAGTCATCCTTTGACCCTGCTTGACAAACACATCTGTACTAAGACTATCAAGCGGATTAAATCTGACCATTAAACCGTATTCAAACTTAAAATCTTTGCTTGACCATTTTGGAAATATTGCCCTCTCTCGATATTTTTGACTCTCTAAGTTGGACATTAAGGAACCATCCGGTTTCCAGAATTTCGAATCTTTAATGTCCTTTCCATAATATAAACACAACAGCTCGACCGTAACGCCGTTAGGCAGCGTTGTTTTGAATTTAGAGAGTTCTTTTTGATCTTTCTTTTCCTGTATATCAGCCTGCTCATTTGTTCTTGAAGTCAGAGCCAGGGTTGTTGGAATAACAAGGGCCGCTAAGAACAGAACTGTAATGACACCTGCTAACCAGAATGGGCAGTTTCGTTGGGTAGGTGTCAGACCTAATATATGGCGTACTCGGCTCAGTGTTGGTTTTTTGTCCTGGCCTAATCCTGCTGCAAGGACAGGCTGCTTTGCCATAACTTTGGCCCGGCCTACGCTTTCCAAAGTTGTGGCATAGGTCAGACGCCGGCCGGTAGCTTTAACAGCCAATTCATCGCAGCATAATTCGCGTTCGCTCCGCAAACAAATGGACAACCACCAAACGGCCGGATGATAAAACAGCAGTGTTTCGGTTACTCGCTGGGCCAGATTGATCCACAGATCAAGCCTGCGAATATGGGCTAATTCATGGGCTATCACCGCTTCGAGCATCTCCGGCTGCATCTGCGTTACCATCGCAGCAGGCAGCAGAACCATCGGTCGTAAGTAGCCTACAGCCATTGCCTGCAAAACAGTCGGTGATATGAACACCCCCGAAAAGCCCCGCATACCCAGCCTTTCACTTAGCGAAGCAATACGCTGAACTAATCTTTCCGGCAGTGGTTCTAAATGATGACGCCAACGATATACGCCGACAAACCCCATCAGTAATCGCACACTCAGTACGACAACCCCAACCATCCAGATTACCAGAATCCATGGCATCGATATATGCAGCCAGCCAGATATTCTTTCGCCTAACGGAATTGAATCTGTCAATGTCGGCAGGGCAGGGCGGGGAGTCTCAGCTTCCGGCAAAATATCACCTGCAGATAAAGCAGTGTAAGGGGAACTTTCAACGACCTCAGTGAATTCTGCTCCTGTCACAAGTTCGTTGTTTGGACTTATGGTAATATCAATAGCTGTGAAAGTTACTACAGGACAAACGATCATGGCTATAAAAGCCAGAAGATAAGCGGCATAGCGAGCATTACCATGGTTTAGCCTGAACACTCTAACAAGCACGCCAACCAGAACAGCTACAGCCAGACCTTGCCAGAGAAAATGCACTAACGTCAGGCCAAGCCGCTGCCAGACAGGCTGAGATAGAAATTCGGTGATTGACATTATGCGCCCCCTTTCTTTCGGGTAAACCTGGTAATGGTTTTGTGGATTTCGTCCAGTTCTTCACTGTTTGGCTCAGTCTGCTGAAGCAAATGTGCTACCAGGGCATTTGCAGAGCCGTCAAAGGCTCGATTTAGTAAGTCACTGAGCATACTGGACTGAGTTTTGTCCCGCGAGACTTTCGCCGAATAGATAAATGCTCGTCCTTTGGCCTTCTGATTAAGCAGGTCTTTCTCGGCCATAACGTTCATGAGGCTCATAACTGAGGTATAAGCCCTGGGCCGTTTAGGCTTAAGAAAATTCATGACCTCTCTAACTGTGCATGGCCCATGCTCCCAGATAATCTGCAGAACTTCTAACTCTGCAGGGGTTGGGTGTTTGTGACGTGGTCTTGCCATTGAACTTATCTCCTAATTAAACTTGTCGAAAAATATCATCCCTTTGTCAATTTACCGACTTTGACTCAAACTACTGCATAACCCGTAGTTTGTCAACGGTAAAACCCGTAGAAAATAGAAAAAATTAAAATTTTTTTGTCGATGCCCATTTTTGACTCAAAATCAATGCTATGGACAGTGACCCTGTTGAAAAAAACCGCTCTTACGGTTACTCCCCGGCACCGTCGGGCGTTGTCATTCCCATGGTTCGACGTGTGGCAGCCACTGAGCGAACGTAGACGGTAGGGTGGGGCTTGCCCCACCATTATTTCTGGTAAAGTGTGCTTGTTCCCCTAATCAGCAGGGAACTTCGTGTATTCGATTGAATTCCGTTGAACCGTGCGTAACGCTACGCATCGCCTGACGACATGAAGCGCAGCGTAATGGCGGTCAGAGTGAACGCGTTTGTTAGGGCAGGCTATCGTCGAAAATTCGCCTTACTAAGCTAACTTGCTCTCTTATCCCTCTACACGGATTGTTGATTTCTTCGTTCGAGGTATTTCTCTCTATGATATCACAAATGTCGTCAAAAAATGTTAGTGTGTGATATAGTCTTTTCTTCCTCGACCTTTCAACAAATGCGGGACGATACTCCTTCGTCATTTGACCCCAAAGATTTAAGATAGAGGCAATAGGTTTAAGTAACCTAATGATAGAACTGGCAGCTATCTCTGAAAAATAGTCACCTTTCTTCGTTTCGTAGACTAAATGGCTTCTGAGTGCACGGCAGACCGTTTGCAATCGATTGTTCAAATCTTTAAGCTGTTTCCTTTTTCCAGCAGGAGGTTGTAGGCCATTCTGATCATTTGATGTTACTGATGAAGCTTCATCCAGTAATTCTTTATATCCTTTATTGCAAATATTTAGAGACTCGTAGAAATCATCCAGAAACTGCTTTGTCATGAAACTATATACACGGCGCAGTTGGTAATCCTGCTTCAAAGAAGCTATCTTGGCAACCATAAGTCCCAAAAAGCCAAGGCCCATCAATACTTCAAGGCAGGATAGGATCTTGCTAAGTCCTTGTGGCCGCATATCACCGTACCCGAGTGAGGATATAGTGACGATACTGAAGTAGACACAATTCCAAAAAGACACTTGGGCAGAGGTCTCGTGACTAAAAACAAGTCCATTATTTGAGAATGCAAGAATATAGTACGCAATCGAAAAAAGGATTATGACAAAAATGAGCAGGGCGACGATGAGTTTCAAACTGATATCGCTGAGCCTGAATAAAAGTTTGCTTGAGGATCGCAAAGAAATATTTGCCAATACTCTCTCCATTAAATTTGTATTAATGTTTTCAAAGCATATGCCCTAACGATGTATATATGGTTTCCGTATAAGAATCCAACGCCCCGGCCGTTCAACATGAACCGCCTAACTTTCAATCTTATGGAGCGTCTCACTAATATCTAAATCCTGTCAGCCCACAATCTACTATTTTATGCTCCACCCGTCAAAGCCAATTTGAATGACTAAAAAAAGTAATTTTTGGTCATTTTTTTGTTCTTTTTGTGCATTTTGTGCCATTTTTGCTAAGAAAGACAGAATTATTATGCTTTTTATCCACTAAATCTCTAATAAACAGCCAGTCTAAAGAATCCCTCTTTTGCCGGCCTGCATATTCTTATGCGGGCCATCCTCGATGGCCCAGCGGACGCTGGCCGCAGGCTTCACAGATACTGGTAGCGAGAAAGCTGCTGCCAAGTCCGCACCGGCTGGCAAAAACAAAATCAGCGTTAATCAGCGTTAATCAGCGTCTAATATAAATCCAGTTTTAGCCAGCTTCAAAAAAGGGCAGTCTAAAGCTGCCCTGTGGACGCCGGCAGGTATTTGCGACAAAGTTCACTTTACAAGCAAATCCTGCCAAGAACACCAAGCTGGCTGAAAACCTCCGCGATCTCTGCGTTCTCCGCGGTTAATCTTTTGTGCGTTTTGTGCCTTTTCGTGTCTTTGTGTCTTCGTGGCAAAAAAATCAACCAAAACCGGCCATAGTTAAAAGCAAAAATCGGAAAAAATAAAATAATTTTTATTCATTTCTACGTAAACACTTAGGTCAATCGGCAGTGCGGAAAATCCCAAAAAATTCGCATCAAACGCGCACTTTCGTGCATTTATAGAGGGACAGTTTTTTTTGCAGAAGGCCAAAAAGAAGGAAATGGTGATTATGGCCAATAGTCTTGAAGCGAAACGGAAAATCCTTAAGGGAATTAACAATCATGAGCATCGAGAATCCAACTTTAGCTCACTTTAGGCACTTTAGCTCACTTTTCACTAATTTCCCCTCTACAACTGTAGAGAGTCCTCTACAAATCAACCTTTTTATGCAAAACAAAGCCAAATTCCGAAAAAGTCAAATGAACGTAAGATATGTAATAACAGCCGATTATGAAAAAAAGACACTTGGTAAAAGTGGGAAAAACGAACCCAAAACGAACCCAAACGAACCCAAATTCAAAAAGGCCAAAATGAACGTAAGTACTATTTCAACAAAGGATTATGAAAATATATCTAATTGTACGCTTGCTGAAAACAAACCCAATTTTAATCCAAAACAAAGCCAATCAAACCCAATTTGTCGCGGCGTAGCCTCTGGCGAAACCGGATCAAATCCAATTTTAGTTGATTGTTGGAGTGGCTTTGTCGATAATTTATGGGTCAAGATTGAGAATTTAATTGTTTTAGGCGATAAGATGGCAAAAAGCGGCTTACCTAAATTAGTGGTTTTCGGCGATCCGACAAAAGGACACGTTACCGAGATAATCGCCGAATTCCTCGATTTCGCAAAGGGCAAGGCTGAGGTCATTGTCAGTTGCGGTATAGAGGAATGTACGGCTGATATATTAAAAGAGGCCGACTTTGCGGTCGTCTTCGGCGGCGACGGCAGTATTACCTCGGCTGCAAGACAATTGAGCCAGGTGAATGTGCCGGTCATAGGCGTAAACCTCGGCAAGCTCGGCTACCTGGCAGAATTCAACGTCGCAGAGCTTAAAGAATTTTTTCCTTCTGTAACATCAGGAAAAGCCCGTACGGGCAAACGCATGATGCTGAGCTGCGGGATTTTGGGCGATGGTCAGGAAAAATTCCGCTCAGCGGCCATAAATGATGTTGTTATCACGGCCGGTCCACCTTTTAAGATGATCGAGTTACAAATATCGGTGGATGGTCAGCCGCTTGCCGGCTGTATAAGCGACGGCCTTATAATTTCGACGCCGACGGGGTCCACGGCGTACAATCTCTCGTGCGGCGGGCCTATACTTTCGCCAAAGATGGAGGCAATGGTTATTACTCCGATGTGTCCCCATTCTCTCAGCTTCCGGCCAATCGTTATCAATGCCGACAGTAAAGTGGAGGTGTTTGGAGTCCGTGTTAATGAAGGCACAACGGTTTCAATGGATGGGCAGGTTTCCTGCAAACTGTCGATTGATGACGTAGTGAGAATCGAAAGGCATAAAGGCGATTTCCTTGTGGTCAATAATCCGCTTCGGACGCAGTGGGACACATTAGCTACTAAACTAAGCTGGGCAG
>Ga0307380_10010078_pt1 | contig 11935 bp, 5 predicted proteins | sample UN3MG_FD_202239 | JGI IMG/M metagenome (GOLD analysis project Ga0307380, IMG submission 202239) | Soil microbial communities from Risofladan, Vaasa, Finland - UN-3 | ecosystem: Environmental > Terrestrial > Soil > Coastal area > Acid sulfate soil | place: Finland: Risofladan, Vaasa | collected... | reverse complement strand
CCAGCTTGGCCATCCGCCCCTTCTGCTGCAGGGCTTGGCGCGCCAGCAGCCGCTCCAGTTTCGGACTCAGGGCCGGTCCCGGTTCGAGGCGTGGGCGCGATTCCAGCGCCTTGAGCATCGCCGCCAGCGCCCGCTTCTCCCAATGGGACAGCACCGCCGGATGGATCGCCAGTTCCTGACAGACTTCCGCGGGGCGACGGCGCTCGGTCCAGATCGACAGGACCGCTTGGGCTCGTTGCTGCGCATTGTATGGGAGCGGTTCCTTCTTCGCTTTGACTTCGCTGGTCATGCGTTCCTCCTTCCAGGTTGTAGACTACCTCCTGCTGAAGTTGCTGTTCCTCGCCATCAACGAGCATCTTCACCTTGCCCTTCTCGGCACGGATGACCACGGACTGCTCGCCCATCCGCCCCACCATGTAGAACGGACTGCGCGGCTGCCCCCGCAACGCCAGTTCCAACACGTTCTCCTCCATGCCGCGCTCGATGACCTGCCGCAGTTCCTGGGCGATGGCAAAGAACCGATCGGCCGGACACAACCCGTCCCAGGGCCTGGTGCGTCCGCTGGTGGTTGTAGTACTTCACCCACAACCGAACCCGCTCGCGGGCGGACTCGAAGCTGTCAAACTGAGCTCGCACCAGGAACTCCTCCCAGATCGTCTTCCAGAATCGTTCGATCTTGCCCAGGGTCATGGGATGATGCGGCCGACTCTTGATGTGGTGGACCCGATCCTTGCGCAACTCCGCCTCGAAACGGGTGGTACCGCGCCAACTGGAGTACTGGCGGCCCTGATCGGAGAGCATTTCTTTGGGCACGCCGTACTCGGCCACCGCCGTGCGGTACACCTCCAACACGTGCTCCGTCGTTTGGCTGCGAAATACGTCCAGCCCCACCACGTAGCGGGAGTAATCATCCAGAAATCCGATCAGGTAGGCGTTCTTGCCTGCCAGACGGAAGGTGAAGATGTCGGTTTGCCACAGCTGGTTGGGAGTGGAGCGCTCAAAGAAGCGCGGCTTAGGGGGATTGCGCTGAGGCTTAGGTTTACGTTTCTTGAGTAGCTGCTGCTCGTGTAGCGTGCGGCGAACGGTCTCCCGGCTCACCGGCAGAAACAACGCGCGCCGCAGGAATTGACTGATCTTCTTGATGCCCAAGTCGGGATGACGACGCTTGAGTTCGACGACCTTCGTCTTCACCGCCGCCGCAACTTTCGGCCGCTGACGGCTTGGACCTGCCTCCTGGGACTTCAAGCCGGCTTCACCGTGGTCGCGGTACAACCTCACCCACTTGGACAAGGTGCTTTTGCCGACACCCATTTGGCGGGCGATCAGTTCCGGCGAGAAGCCTTCCTCCAGATACAACTGAACTGCTTTGCGCCGGACCTCAAACGGATGGGAGTGAGGGTGGGAGTGAATCGACCGCCGCGCCGCCCCCCTCGGGGGCGGGTCCTCTTCCTCTTGCCTTGAACTTTGTCTATACCTTCCATAGGTAACGCTCCTTTCGGTTCCTTCAAGGAACCCCGCTTTGGAGTGTTACCCCTTTTCCTCATGAACTCAGGCTCATAATCCGGTTGTTAGCCCAATAGGACAGGACCGCGAGTCTGAGCAAGACCACTCGCTCATCGAGAGTGCCCGTTCAAGCCGTGGGGCTGGATGCCGAGACGAAAATACCTCCGGCACCGAGCCGAAGGAGAGATATTTCTCTTGACGTCCCCTTTTATAGGACTAGGCGACTTATGGGGAGTAATGTCGAGAACCGGCACCAACCTCTTGCGAATGAGCTTGTTGCATCACTATTGGGGCGGTGGGGATCTATCTCCCCGTGGGGTCAGAATCCCCGTGCCGAAAACTCACTCTGAAGTTGGTACAAAAACCCCAGCCCGCTCAAGATTCCCAGGAACTCACATTATGATTGAACCGAATAACGCGGGCAGGTCGATCTACCGCCGTCGCGATCTGCCGGCACTGATGATATAGAGTGGCCAATTCCAGGGCGGGCGCATCGCTGTAATCGAGAAGGCTGGTTAGCAGACGACAGGCCCCATTAGCAGTATTCCACGCCGCAATTCCTGGACGATCCAATTGCACTCAGTATCGACGCCGGAGAGGGGTAGATCGTTACTCGCGTTCTGTTTTCCGGTTTGTTGCGGATCTTGAGACCTTAACGTCGGCGTATGCGGTTCACCATGTTTTCTTGAACGGATCTCCGACCTCTGCACGCGCTCTGGTTGTCTCACGAGAGTATCTCGTATCGCGATCTTGTTGAAAGGTCCGATTTGTCAGGCCACTAGCATGCTGGGCGATGACTTCGAAGATTTTGTGAGCGATAACCATGTTCCCCACGTAGTTGGCGTGAACCCCGTCATAGTGGATGAGCCAGTCGGCCCCTCCTTCCGCTGACCAAACGTCCGCAAGAATACATTCAAATTCTGCACAGAGTCCGCGGATGCAGTCGTTGTAACGCATCGTCAGTTCAATACTTCCCTTGTCGTACGGGGGAAAACTTCTCCAGCTGGTCATGTAGTACACGGTTGTGAGCACGGTTAGCGGTAAGCACGCCTTCCTAACATCACGTATGATCGTGGCCATGTCCTCCCGAAATTCGCCCACCGGCATAGCTGCGCGCATGTCGTTGAGGCCGTAACAGAGGATGAATAGGTCCGGCTTAAGATCAATCACGTCTGTTCTGTAGCGTTCGAGAGCACTTGGCTTGGCCGACTCCTCGTAGCCCGGACTGCGCGGCGAGATAGCATTGGCGCTGATCCCCTTGTTGTAATATTCCATGGGCTTTTCCTGGCATGCATTGATCAACCGGACAAGCACATTGGCAAACCGGTCGTCCTCCTCCCGCTGCAACCATGATCCGCCAGCGACGGTGCTCTCTCCCATTATCACTAGCCGCCTAAACGGTTCTTTCTGGAAGTCTCGAGGCCTCGGGAGATCTCTCACCACGTTCTCTTTAGACTGGGACACGGCCCTCGTCGGTCTGACTAACAAGGGCATCGGACCGAGTAAGAGGGGACTTGCGCCCCCCAGCACTGTTCTTGATGTTCCTCTGAGGAACTCACGACGTCTCATGGAGGCCTCCGTTTCTTGGTCAGTTTCCAGCAAATCTCCCACGCCCTTGAAAAGAGACTGTGTTTCCAATGCGCGGAAGACCGTGAGCCGTGCAATCAGTCACTATGACTAGTGTCGCGTTACCGAAATAGGTGACACACGACGGCTGAACCTGTCATGCTGAGCGGAGCCTTGCGCAGCGAAGCATCTCGTTTGGTTTGAGTGCCTTCAAAAGCAGAACCTTCGCTGGCGCTCAGGATGACAGCCAGTACACTGTTTCACTTTCTTCTGTAACGCGACACTAGGCTAGCAGGAAGCTTAGCCGATTCCAACCGGGCTTGGCAATGGGTACGTGGCCTCTGTACGGCAAAGTGGTCGCCGGACCCGACCATGACCTGCAAGTCTTGCGGATGATCCGCCGGTGATCTGGTGTGCATCAAGTGACGGCCAAAAATATGCAGTGCCTTGATGATCACCTTTCCCGACCTTTGTGGGCTAGGCGATCTGTACTTCGGTGAGGCCCACCTACAGCCACATCACATGCCGATGGGAGTGCTCGCCACCGCGAGCTCGGTACACATTGTCAGTGCTGTGCGCTGCTGGAATGCCGGCTTATCTTCCAACAGCTGCTGTCCCCTCCGAGAATGAAGGAGGTGCATCCTCTGGTCTGCTCCCCCAAGCTTTGTTGGGAGCCTTCCCGAGCTTGAAGTGCAGGGTTGCTCCCTTGCTCAGGGCTTCAAAGGTAAGCCAGGTGCTTCTGTAGAGCTCGTTGTTCAATCTAAGGCTCTGAATGTAGGGATTTGTGGCCGAAGCGTTTTCACCAAGGACTCTCACGACTTTTCCGTTTCCTAAGTGAATGGTCGCACTCGGGAAAAGGGGGCTGTTGAAGCAGAATCCACCGACGCCAGGAATTCCTGGATATAGTCCGAGCGCGGCGAAGACATACCAAGCCGACATCGCGCCGAGATCCTCGGTGCCCGGCAAACCTTCAGGCTTTGATGAGAAAAGCTCCGTTTGAATTCGCCTGACTACAGCCTGGGTACGCCACGGGGCTCCCGCAAAATTGTAAGCCCATGGCACTCCAAAACCCGGCTGATTCCCGAACCATAAGTAAGGTCGATCGCGTCCTGCGTTTAGTTCCGTGAAAAACCGATCTAGTCGCTTAACCACCACGTCGTTTCCGCCCATCATGTCGAACAGGGTTCGCAAGTTGTATGGGACCATCCAAGTGTATTGGGCTCCGTTCCCCTCCACATAATACTCGGGTGCTGCCAGGCCCACGGTAATAAAGGATCCGTCATGCCGGCGCGGTTCGATATAACCGGTTTGGGGATTGAAAGTGTTCCGCCAGAATTGCGCCCTCTTCATGAAGGTCTGGTAGGTGTCTGTGTCGCCGAGCGTCTTGGCAAATTGGGCTATGGAGAAATCCGCCATGGCGAATTCCAGCGTATCTGAGGGACCATTGTGAGGGAAAAAATGATGATTCGCGCCGGGATCGTCGGGGCTAAGATAGCCGCGCTTCAAGTAGTTGTCGAAACTGCCCCAGTCCGGGCAAATCTTCGACCGCACGTCGGGTTGGGTTGCGCCCTTCACCATAGCCTTCAGCGCGGCCTGCGTGTCAAAATCTCTGGCACCAAACGCATAGACGCTGGCAATGATCGGGCACGCCGGGTCTCCTACCATCATGCAACTGTCATGGTTGGCTACAGGCCATACGGGCAAGCCACCGCCTTGCTGCTCGTCGACCAACAGTGACTGGATCATGTGACTCGTTTCCTTGGGATGGAGCAGGGCTAGTAGCTGTACCTGGCCCCTGTAGATGTCCCAGCCGGAAAAATTCGCGTACTGCGTGTAGCCCCTTGCCACATGGACCCGGTCGTCAAAGCCCACGTATTCGCCGTTGACGTCGCTGAAGACGTTCGGGTGCAACAGCGCGTGATAAAGGGCCGTATAAAAAACGCGATTCATTTCCTCTGTTCCGCCAGTCACCTCAATCCGACCGAGCTCCTGATTCCACCTGTCGTGGGCCGACTTGCGTACGGCATCAAAATCCCAGCCTGGAATCTCCGTTTCCAGGTTCTTCCAGGCATTGGCAGCGCTGACGTAAGAGAGCGCGATTTTCATGTCCACTACCCGATCGTTCACTGTGTCGAACCCGACAAAGCCGCCCGCGTGAGGCCCACTTATCGAGCGCTGTCCGGCGTTCACGGCGGAATCTTTCCACGTTCCGAATCTGGCGAAAGGGCGGTTAAACGCGGCAACAAAGTAAACCGTGTACTTGTTGGGGCCCCCGCAGAATCCCCCGCTTGAAACACTCCCGCCGATCTTCTGGTCGTCGACGATGTCAATGGAGGCGTCACTTACGCCGCCGGAGTTCCTGCCCACATCAAAAAGGAAGTTAGAGTCTGGGGAGGCAGGGAATGTGAAGCGCCCGATCCCCGCCCGCGTCGTTGCGGTGAGTTCGACCTTGACACTGTTGTCTAGGGTGACGGCATAGAACCCGGGCGAAGCCTGCTCGTTGGCGTGAGAGAACTTTGCCACGTACGACGCCGCATGTACGGCGGGGGACGATCCTATCGTACCCACCATGGGCATGATTGGAACGTCCGCCATCACCGGGCAGCCCACCCCGCTCAGGTGATTGAGGCTGAATCCTTGAATGGCACTGTCACTGTGGACGTAGGTTCCCGCCCGCGGCTCGCTTTCGAGGGTCGTCCCCACGGTGTCAGGGCCCCATTGCACCATCCCAAAGGGCAACGAGACGCCGGGGAAGGTGCATCCGCTGTCTGGCCCTGATGTTCCCGCAAAGGTATTTACATAATCGGGCGGCCTTAGAGTAACGCTCGTGTCCACATCACCGGAGCGCGACGGCACTTCGGCACCCACGGATAACAGTACCAGGGGAAATGTAAAGAAACTCAGAAGAAACAACTTTGCGGGGCTACTCATAGGTGACTCCTTTTTTGTATGAGCGATTACAGAGAATCTGCTTGTCAGCAGTTCGGCGTCTGCCCGACAGGGGACTGCGACCAGAACAGCGCCGTGATCACGACGACTTAGCCCTACTGCTGCCCATCGGTCGCCACTGTTGCACCGCAGTCAAGAAAAGAGTTCCCTGCCGTTCAGGTGAAGGATACGCTCGAGCAGACTGGCCGCTTCTTCTTCCTTCAAATAGCCGTTCTCGACTTTCTCCGCCAGGACGTCGGCCGTCCCAGCACGGGCCATCTGGGCATGGCCGTAAGCTCCTTCCACATGGCAGAAGTCGCCGCCAAACCCCAGGATCTTATTGACAGGTACAGTCTCAATCCATTCGTGAAGCGCCCGTCTGGCAACGCCCGGCGAGATGATGTATAGCCAGCACAGATCCGGGTAGACATTGGGCAGATTCTTGGCGAGTGTCGCCAGCTCACTGCAGTAGGGGTAACCGCCATGGAACAGGTCAAATCGGACGTGTGGATACTCGTTGAGCAGATCACTGAGATGAGATGGGTTGGTCCATGCGATATGGTTCCAGTTGCCCGTCTGCAGACCCGTATGAATCTGAACGGGAAGGTGATGTTCTGCGGCCTGCTGGATGAGTTTGTGCATCATGTAATCTACAAGCAGTTTTTGGCTGGCAGGGTCCGCCGACTTGGAAGAAGCTGAGCCGAACAGTCTGTCGAAGGCGCGGGCGGCGTCAGTTCGCGAAACCTGGTCATATTGAAGCGTGCGATCGTAAGCAAGAGCGCTCTTGATTGCCACCATTCCCTCCTGAAGCCTATCCTTCACCGCCGTCTGGAGGGCTTTTTCCTGGTCAGCCAAGCTGTGAACTGGTACTCCCGTTATCTTTTCAATATGGAGGAGGTCTTCTCGTCGATAGGCATTGATAAGGTAATCGAAGCGCGCGACCATCTTGAAGAACCTCGGGTCGGGATGCAGCGGCTGGCCGTTCATGGAGGGCACATCGTCAAGCACACAAACCTCGATTCGGGCCTTTTCCTTTAATACCGTATGGTACCAGCCAGGACGGTTGGCGGCCGTGACGCGTTCCGAAAGGAGGCGGTAGGTTTGCTCGTTGATGTCTTCGATTCCAAAAAGATCGCGTGCGGCAATGAGCATACAGCGTCCGTAACCAGTGGTTCGTGTGTAAGCCCAGTAAGGAGCGAAATCTCTCCAACGTGCCTCAAGGGGAATCTCTTGGTTCTGAAGGTTGTCGGCGGCCTGGGGAGACATTCCCGCACTCACCAAGTCGCTGTCTGTGTAATGAGACAAGAGGTGAAAGAAGTCCACCCTCTTTTTCAGCCTCGTTTCTTCCTGCGTGATGTGTTCGTGGGTGTCAAAGATCGTCATTCCTGCCGCCAATTCGCGCAACGACTTGCCGATCTGCGACAGGGCCCTCGGTTCACCCGGGCTTCCCAGCGCGGCATTGCCAGTCCCTTGCGCCAGGGGTGGTTTGGCACTTAAAGATCCCGCCATAACCGAGGGGGTCAAAACCGACGCAGCCCCAAGGAACCCGCGCCGCGACAATCCATCTCTGCCGCGGAGTGGGAGTGAATCCCCGTGAGAATGATCATCGCTCAAGGCAGTGCTCCTTTCGCGCAGCACGGCTTACCGCATCTCAAAAGTGTATTAGTTTCTTGCATTCAGCCCCATAGCCAGCACCGGCTGCGAGGGAAGCAGCCATCCGCCCAGCCATAGCCGGATTCCTAGGACTGCTCGCGTCCGCCTCCTCGTCGTCCCTCTATGGAGACTCCGTTACGACCCGGAGGCCATAGTCGAAGCGTGGTTACCTGACGCGGCTGACCAATTGGTTGCATAATTCTTTCACGTCCAAACGCGACGACGCCACCCGGTAAAGATATGCCCGAGTGGCGTCGTCAGCGAAATGCACGTGACCAGCATCGACATCCAACTAACTCAGAAGGTTACTCTCGCCCCAAGCTGGATCTGCCGGGGCGAGCTTACAGTCCCGTTCCACCACCCAAAGTCCGGACTTCCTATATAGTTGGAAAAGGCGTTGCCTGAGAAACAGTGCCAATTCCAGACGTTAAAGAATTCGGCCCGAATCTGGAATCCCACTCGCTCGGTAATGGCAGTGGTTTTGCTTAACGAGAAGTCGTGGTTACGATAAGGAAGCCCCCTTAGGTTGCTTATTCGGGGTCCCTGGCCCCAGTAGAAGTTGAAATCAGATGCGGACTCGAAGGCAGCCTCGTTAAGGAGAGGTTGGCCAGGGTCAAAGTCGCCTTTGTCCTGGAGCCACGGGTCAGCCCCGGGAAGAAGTGCCGGAATACCGCCCGCGGCGAACTGCCCCGGTACGTTGGCCCAGGAACGGATCATTAAGGGAGTCGCCGACGAGAGGCGAACGATGTTTGCCAATTCCCAACCTCCCACAATCCTCCCCAGTACACCACCGCTGTTTAGGAAACGATGGCCTTTGCCAAGAGGCAGTTCGTAGATGAGCGCCAGTGAGAACACTTGCGGCACATCATCCACCGCGAGGGATTTGTTGCGCTGCCTCTCATAAGGCGAGATTGTCCCATTAACTGCGTCCCAGGACGAAGCTGGCGCCTGTATGTTGTCAGAACTTGTGAGCAACTTGGACATAGTGTAAGAGCTCAGCAGCCACACACCGCGCGAGAAACGCCTCTCTAGTTTGAGTTGGAACGAGTGGTAAGTAGAGTTGCCGGCATTCTCATTGATCCCCATGAGTGTGCTGCAGTATTGCGGATATGGCAACAAGGCTTGGGCTACGGACGGTGCGCAGCCAGTCATTTGTTCAACCCAGCCGGGATAGGGAAGAGGTACACCGTCCACCATGGTATCGCCAGGCTGGAACTCCTCGTACAACTGGTTCCCCATTGACAGATACCTCGGATCTAGCGCGTTGACGGCAGCGATCTGCGAAGCTAGACGCGTCCCCTTATTCCCTACGTAGCCGGCGCTGATGTACATGTCGCTCGTGAGCTGGCGCTCGATCGTCAGGTTCCACTGCTGTGTGTATGCGAGGCGATTGGCGTCGAAGGGCCGGTAATTCAGGCCTTGGCCGTTGCGATAGCCGGAATCGATAAAAGGTGGCGCCGTGAAGTTCTGTGGAAATCCCTCGCTGAGAAGGAAAGCTGGCTTCAGCCCACCGGCCGTGCTTGAGAAATAAATATCCGAATTGAACCCGTCCTGGCCAATCCCGGCGTCCCAGTTGGGGTAGTACGCTTGGTTGTAAAAGATGCCGTAGCCTGTGCGGACTACGGTCTTTGGACTCACGGCGTATGCAATGCCCAAGCGCGGGGCGAAAGCATGGTAGTACGTATGTTCTGGAGCTCGCCTTCCAAAGCTGGCCGCTCCCCACCTGCTTCCCGCAAAGGCCAGCCGCCCGAGCCTGCCACCTGCCGCCAGGTTCACTCCTTCCGGATCGAAGAAGGAGTTGCGGTCGGACTTCTCGACAGTAGGCGTAGACACATCCCACCGGACCCCGTAGCTGACGCTGAGCTTGGGCGTCGCCTTCCATGTGTCGCCTAAATGCAAAATATAGGTGCGCGCGACGGCATCCCAGCGCGGGTTAGAGTAAAACCTCGCGGACCCGTCTCCTACTACTCCCAAGAGAAAGCTGGCGATGGGATTTCCGCTGGTCGCCTCGAGGATACCCGTGTTCTGCGAGGAGAAATTGAAGCTCCCCGATCTGTTCTCATCAAGCACCCTCCAGAGTCCGACGTGTCGGAGCTCTCCGCCAAGCTTGATGCTGTGTTTGCCATGAGTCCACATCAACAAATCGTTGACTGTGTAAATCGGATGGTCTTCCACGCCGCCCAGGGTGCTGCCGTAACCTCCGTACTCACCCACATTGATTGATGGTTGGTGCGTGTGGGCTTCCACACCGGCGATGGCCGGGACGGCATCCACATAGGCATCGCTGATGCTGACCGTACGACTCAAGAAGTTCGAATATCCCACGGCCAGATGATTGAGAGTGTTGGGCCCGAACGTGTGATCCCAAAGGAACCGATCCATCCAATTGTGATCGGGCGATCGGTAGTTATCTTGGGAGATCTGAACCGGCCAAAGCGACTGAATCGGCGTGCTCGTGCCGCGGTAGCGGATCACCGCGCTCACGCGATCATTATTGCCGATGTGATGATCCACCCGGACAGCCCAGGAGTTAGAGTTTTTGTTCCCACTAGTCCCTTGCGTAGGGGCTTCGTAGTTGTTGAGCAGACCGGGACGATTCGGCAACGGAACCCATTGCAGCCACTGCGGAGCCAGGGAATTCACCATCCGTGGATCCGTCGGACAAATCACATTCGGTGTGATGCCGTCGCAACCCATGAATTGATCACGAATATAAGCGCCGGGATTGGCCGGATCGGGTCGGGTCGTGGCGGGGTCATAAATGGGGTAAGGCCACTCACTAAAATCTCCTCTCCGCATCAGCTCGGTCGGCACACTCAGAACAGGTTTTTGTAGCCCGCCCGTGTTCCGAAAACCCTCGAAGTTGACAAAGAAATACGTCTTCCTACTCCCCGACCACAAGAGGGGGATTTTCGCTGGCCCTCCTATGTACGCGCCGAAATCATGCTCCAGATCTATGGGGCGATCGCCGGCGCCAAACTGCCGCGCATTCAGAGCCGTGTTACGATGATACTCGTACGCGCCGCCATGGAATTCGTTGGTGCCCGACTTCGTCACCGCCGTGATCACCGCGGAAGACGTGGACCCATATTGCGGCTCGTAGTTGGAGGCCAGGACGCTGATTTCGCTGATGGAATCAGGGGATAAAGGGTAATCCCAGAAGGCCGCCATGCCGCTCATGCTCATTAAACCCTCTTGCATCGTGACGCCGTCCAGGACGGCCTCGTCTCCTGAGTTCAGACCACCGTTGATCCGGGAGACTCCAGCATCGTTTCCGCCTCCTGTGGTTACTCCCGGCATGAGGGGAACAAAGGTGTGCGCGGAACGAATGGTGCCCGCAACCAGGATGGGAAGCTCTAGTATGATGTTAGGGGTGATGGTTTGTTTTAGTTCTGCGTTCTCATAGTTCAAAGGGGAGACATTGGACGTCACTTCAACCCTTTGAGTGGCCAGACCCAGCTCGAGCTTCACGTCCAGACGCACCGATTCATTCATGCTTACGAAAATACCCCGTTGAACGTGATCGCGGAAGCCCGCTGCGGACACGCTCAACTCGTAGGACCCGGGTTGCAGGTTGGCAATACGAAAAACGCCACCCGGATCACTGGTTGCCTTTGCAACCGAGCCGCTCGCCACAGCCGTAAGCTCGAGTCGAGCATTGGGGACTACAGCCCCTGACGGATCTGTCACCGTACCGCTGATGCTGGCGTTAAAGCTCTGCGCCCAGCTCAAAGTCGGTAGGAACACCGAAAAGAGAACCGCGAACATCATGTGCTTCATGTACTTCCTTCGCATTTTGACTTCTCCCTTTCTTCCCTTGCCCGACGCGTCAGTGAACTTCGTTTCTTGAAAGGGATTTTCACCTCTGCTGCTCTGTGAGTGAAAACCCACCTCTCTATATCCGAACCGGAGAGCATCGGGCACGGGCTGTTTGAATGCAAATACTTTATTCCAATCATCTTGATAGATATCCCCTATAAGACGAAAATGCCGGGCCGGTTTGGAGGCCTCCCGCGGGTGGGCAACAGAAGCCAAAGGGATTTCTTCAAAGGTGAACTGGCGTCATGAGTCAGAAGTTGCCTGGCAAAGGAGGGGCCTGACGTACCAAGATTTCGCCGGCGGTCTTCGTCGAGATAAAAGCTTCCACCATTCGATTGCCCTATTCACGGAAGCCGAGAACAACTGTCCCCAACTTCCACGTGCTACGATGCATACGGCGGCCCAGTTGTCGTTGCGTCAACAGAGCGAATGAGCGCTCAGTCACATGGACCCCGCGTGCACTGTT
>Ga0307380_10010077_pt1 | contig 11935 bp, 8 predicted proteins | sample UN3MG_FD_202239 | JGI IMG/M metagenome (GOLD analysis project Ga0307380, IMG submission 202239) | Soil microbial communities from Risofladan, Vaasa, Finland - UN-3 | ecosystem: Environmental > Terrestrial > Soil > Coastal area > Acid sulfate soil | place: Finland: Risofladan, Vaasa | collected... | reverse complement strand
TTCCTGAAGGTGGACAAGGTGACGCTCGACGCCGATATCTGGCCGATGCTCGGCAGGAAGTTCGTCGTCAACAAGCTTACTATCGAGCAGCCCGAGCTTTCGGTCGTGAAAAACAGGGAGGGGCAATACAACATCCTCGATTTCCCGGAGAAGCCGGAAGAGGAACCGTTCAGATTCAAAGACCTTCCGACGTTCCGCATAAGCAAATCGTCGCTCTCCAACGGCACGATCCATTTCACCGACCTCTCCAAGAACGAGAGCAGCAAGCTCCAGAACATCAACGGCGAGATCATCGCCGCTGCCGATCCGCCGCGGGAAACCGCCGAGCTCACCAAGGCGGTGCTCACCTTCGATGGCTTCAGCGCCTCGGCCAGGGGCGCAATGGCACCCGCAAACGGCAAAATCGCGATCAGGGATTTCATAGCCGACGCAGCAATTGACTTCGACAAGCTGGTCGAGGTGCTCGCTGCAATCCTGCCTGTGAAGCTCGCCGGCACGTCCACGTATCACGCATCGGTCGATGGCCCGCTTACGGCACTGAAGACTCAATCGGAATTCGTCCTCCTCAATTTCGAGATTACAGGCGAGCAGCTCCGCGAACCCGCGCGAATCCAGAAGCTCACCAGCCGCCAATCGTCCGTGATCGACGCCGAGAACCTCTCGGCAAAGTCGATCATCAGCGAGGTGCAATCGGATTCGCTGGGCATCTCCGGCAAGCTCACCGGGCAGGTGGCCAACCTGCGCGAAGCCTCCGGAATCGACCTTCAGACGGAGAGCCGCATTGACCTCGATAAGCTCTCGGCGTTCGCCAATGCCTTCGCGCCAAGAGCGGTGAAGGCCGCCGGCAAGCTCACAACCAAAGGCACGATGACCGGCGACTTCGACAAGGATTTCGCGGCAAGAGGCTTGGCACAAATCGATAGCTTCCGCCTGGAAAGCCCGGCAATGCCCGAGCCATACACCGAGGAGCGCATGTCTTTTGTTTACGACCTGCTGCTGCAAGAGAAGAAAAAGGTAACGGTTAACGACTTCAAATTCGACTCCGCGCTGCTGTCGGCCCAGGCATCCGGTTCCGCCGCCCCCGACGCGGCCAACCTCAACGGCACCGCGCATGCAAACCTCGCAAACATCTCGGCTCTGCTGGCCGGCTTGGGCCTGCTGCCCCCGCAAACGTCGTTCGAGGGCGAGCTTGACGGCAAGCTCGCGGCCAAGACGGCCGAGAAGGGAATCAACTGCTCGTTCGACGCCAAGATCAAGAACTTCATATTGTCCAGCCCTTACCTCGACGAGCCGTACCGCGAAGACCAGATGACGATGGCCGGCTCGCTGATGGCAGTTTTCCAGGATGCCCAGATCGACAGCATCCGCGACGGCCGGTTGAAGATGACATCGAAGCTCGCCGCGGCCGACGCAACCTTCGCGGCATCCCAGCTTTCGGGCCAGCCGCGCGTGAACATGGTGGCCGATGTGCTCGCCGATCTCGCCCCAATCGCCGACCTCCTGATCGCGATGGGAAGCCTCGAGAAGGATTCAAAAGCCTCCGGCAAACTCGAGGCCACGATCACAGTTCGCACCGAAGAGCAAGCGGCTGACGGCAGGCAGCAGCAGCCGGCACGGCACCACGCGGCGGCCGAAAGCCCCGGCGTTCAGCTAGCCTTCGCGGGCAATGATCCCGCGGTGCTCGCCATGCTCGCGCAAGCGGCCGCCGCGCAGTCGCCAAACGGCCCAATGCTGCCGGAGTCGATGGACAGGTTCATCGTCGCCACGGACGCCAAAAGCACCGGCAAAATCATATACAATCAGATCGAGGTGGACAAGCTGACGGCGAAGGTGAATCTGGCGAAGCGGGTGCTTGCGGTAGACGCCACGGCCGATCTTTACGAGGGCAAATTCGATATGACCTCCGAATCGGCCCTGGGCGCGGACCCGCCCACGCACAAGTTCACCTGCAAGGCGCGCGGCATTACGCTGCGAGAGGAGCTGGGCCGGTTGTTCGGCCGATTCGTGCCGCTCCTCGCGCTGCCGCTGGGACAGATCGAGGGCAGACTCGATGGCGAAGGGCAGTTCACCGCCGAGGGCGCCGATTCCGAAAAGATGCTGCGCTCGCTTAACGGCATAGGCGAGGCGGCCATGCCCGAAGACGTGCGCGTCAGGCTGCCTGTGCTCGGCGAGATAGCCGGCCTGCAGCAGTTTGCAAACATCCGTTTCGGCCGAATGGGCTCGGCGGTGCGCGTGCGGAATGGCATTGCCGCAAACGAGACCGTTTTCACGGCGCCCGACCTAACGCTGCGGCTGGCCGGCACTACGCAGCTTTACGAGCCCAGAAAGATCGAATACCGCCTGACAATGGCCGGCGACCGCGTGGCCAAGACGCTCGGCTTCCTGCTGAAGGACAAGAAAGAGCTGCCCATCGGTCTTTCGGGCACGCTGGATGAACCCAAGGCGAAGCTGCTGGTGAGCAATCTGCTGATCCCGCTGCTGGATAGGCTCAAGCTGCCTTGAAAGCGCGCCTTGCGCCTGATATGATGGCCGCAGCATAGGCCGAAGACGTCCGCGTTCAACAGGAGAAACCAATGAGCTCGAAATCAAAGATGCGGTTTGCTGTGATCGGCTGCGGCGGCATATCGAGGTTCCATTTCAACGGCCTTGCCAAGGCCGGCGCACGGATCGCACGTGCGGTAGACATACGCCCCGATGCGGCCCAGCCGTGGGTTGACAGGTTTGGCGCGAAATATTCGAGCGACTATCGCGAGGCAATCGACGACGATGAGATCGACGCCGTGGCCGTTACGTCGCCATCGCGCCTGCACCGCGAAATCGCCGTTGCCGCGCTCAAGGCCGGCAAGGCGGTAATCGTGGAAAAAACGCTCACCGACAATCCACGCGATTCGCTGAAAATCGTGGAGGCAGTGCGCGAAACCGGCGGGCTCTGCTTCACCGCCTATATGAAACGCTTCTTCCCCGCCCTCCAGAAGGCAAAGGAGCTGCTGCCCGGCCTCGGTCAGCTCATCAGCGTGCACGCGCGAAGCTGGCAGCCGTGGGGCAACGTGTGGACCGCCCCGCTGCCGCCGTCCGACGGCAAGCCGTCGTTTGTCGTGGCCAACTATGGCGGCGGCATGCTCGTATGCGGCGGCAGCCACATCCTCGACCTGGTCATGTGGCTGGTGGGGCGCCCCGTGAAGCTCTGGGCAAACCAGTACACGCGCCAGGGGCTAGACCACGATTTCCGCCACACGGCGCTCATGACTCTGCCGGATTCCGGGCAGGCCGCCGGCGCCGCCGTCAGCTTCGAGGCCTGCGCGCATCCCTTCAAAACCGTGGGATACGAGAAAAACGGATGGGACGAGCGTCTCGAGATCAACGGCGTAAACGGCCGGCTCGACATTGCCACCGTCACCTGGAACGAACCCGAAAAGGCGCCGGCACTGCTTGTTCACACCGACAACACCACCGGCCAGGCCACGGACTATCGGTTCTTCGCGGCAAACCCGTTCGACCTCGAAATGGCCTATTTCGTCGATTGCATCCGGAAACGCAAGCAAGGCTATCCCAGCGCCGTAGACGGCTACGCGGTAGACGAGTTGATCGCCTGCATAACGCGATCTGCCCGAACCGCAAAGGTCATTGACGTGCCCTTCAAGGCGTGAAAGCCCGGCAAGCCGCCGCCGAACCCATCGGCCCCCTGCATCGTAACATATTGTAAAGGCCTGCACAGCTTGGAAAATCCAGTTGACTCACAGGCCGATCATTGATATGGTTATAGTAGGCAACGGCACTGCGAACAATGCCGCCTGAATATGCCGGTTCTCCTGGCCCTCGGACGGGGATGAAGCGATGAAAAAACTGATTTTGCTGGCAATGCTATCATGCGGCGGCCTTTGCCAGGCCGATCTGATCCGGTTCAAGGACAACATCGAGCTGGGCGGCCCCAACGTGCAGATTCTGGCCCGCACCGGCGACCGCATCACCGTGCTCGTGAACTGGGGGAAGATCGAGCTGGACGCCGCACGCGTGGCGATGATCCGCATCGACTACAAGGACCGCATGCTCAAGATGAAAACCAAGGGCGACGACACCGTCAGAAACCTCTTCGACCTGGCAGTGCTGTGCGACCAGAGCGGCATGACGCTCGAAGCCTCCGAAGCGTACGCGCTCATCCTGCGCAAACCTGCGATCCCCGAGGAAATGCTGCGCCGTCTGACCGAGGTCTTCCAGAAGCGCGAGCTATGGCCCGAGGCAAAGGCAGCATACGAGAAACTGCTGCTCACCAATCCAGCCGATAAGGCACTGCAAGACAAGGCGCAGCTAGCAGCCGAAAAGGCCGCCGGCGCCACGCCTCTGCTCAAGCCCGACACCACCGATAACGCCGGAGGCGTGGCTGCAAAAGTCGATCCCGCCGTCGAGCCCGAAAACACCGTGAAGCCCGTGCCGCCAAAAGAGAACCGCGACGGCATGGAGGCCAACAACCTTTGGCGCATCGAGCAGTGGGGCAACAACGCCACCTGCGAAGTCGTCGTGAACGAGGATAACAAACTGCTGCAGGTGAATCACACCGGCAAGGACAAAGACAAGGTGGCCCTCCGCCTCAACGTGGACATGAGCCTGGCGGACAAGACCAAGGTCACGTTCGACATCTACAACGACTCCGGCGCACCCGCGGGCATCTGCATGGCGTTCAACACGCTGCCCGGTTACCAGTTCTTCGAAAGCATGGCGTTCGACTCGCAGTTGAAGACCTGGAAGAAGATGGAGATCGACCTCCAGGGCAAAAAATTCAAGTCCGCCGCAAGCAACTGGAAATACGTAACCGACATCCTGAACAAGGATGACGTGAAAGACATCTTCATCCTGATCTACAACCGCGACGCAACAGGCAAAATCTACATCGACAACATTCGATTCCATACCGCCGACGAAGGCAAATAGGTCCCTACAGACGGCACACGTTTCATCATCCAGGGAAGAATAATGACCCCACGCGCTCACCGCCTGGCCCGGTTGATCGAAATCCTCACTCTTGTACAGGCCGGCACCGACTGGGGCCCCGGGCGCCTCGCCAAGCACTTCGGCATATCCGAAACACGCATCTACCAGGACATCAAGGAGCTTTCCAAAGCCGGCGTGCCGATCTCGTATTCGGGCGACGGCTACCAGGTGGACGACGATTTCTTCTTCTCCGCGCTGAACCTTACGCCCGACGAGGCCGCCCTGCTTCTGTATCCCGACAGCCTCTTCCGCGACGACATCGCCTTGCCGATCAAGGAGCGCGTGCGCGCCAAGCTCCTCTCGGCGCTGCCCCCGCGCATGCGCGGCATCTTCAAGGAATCGCTGGTGCGCACCGATCTCAAGATCGAGGGCGCTCTCGAACGCGACGAGGTCTTCGAGCAGATTCACCACGCCGTGGGCGAGCATCGCCGCACCGTCATCGAGTATCGTTCGATCCGCGCCCAAGACTTTGAGCAGCGGGTGGTCGACCCCTACGGCCTCGTCTACCGGCGTTATGCGTGGTATGTGGTCGGCCTATGCCACAAGAGCGGCGAAATCCGCACGTTCAAACTCAGCCGCATCAGGCGCGTCGCCCCCACCGAAGTCCGCTTTGCTTATCCGGAAGGCTTCTCCGTCAAGCGCTACTTCTCCGGCCGGTGGAATGTTTTCGACGGCGAGGAACACGACGTGGTAATCCGGCTGAAGCCCGTGGCCGCGCGGCTGGTGGAAGATAACCCCCCGGTGAAAGACGCGTCGCTGATGAAGATGTCGGACGGATCCGCGATCTTCAGAGCGCGCGTACGCGGCATACAGGAGATCGGCTGGTGGGTCATGAAATTCGGAGACCAGGCCGAGGTGATCGGCCCGCCCGCGCTTCGCAGCCAGGTGATCTCCACGCTGATAAAGATGGCCGCCATCTATCGCCTGCCCGTGATCGAGGAACAGGTGGCCGAGGATGACGAAGGCTACGGCAGCGAATAGCTTCGGTGCCGGCACTCGGCACTCGGCGCTCGGCAGTTCTTATTCGACGATCAGCGTGCCCACGGCTCGCCTCAGCACAGCGCCCGCCAGGTAATACTCCCAGCGCGCCTGGATCAGCGACACCTCGCCACGCACAAGCGTGTTCTGCGCGTCTAGCAGGTCCGATAGCGTAACAGCCTGCAGCTTATAGCGCTCCGATGCCGCCCTCAGGTTCTCGTCGGCGTTTGCCACCACTACACGCGCCGCCTCCAAAGCCTCGTATGCCTCACGCAGCCTCTCGTATGCCGCCCACACCTCCGACCGCACTTGCAGCACCAGGCTCTCCGTATTCGCGTTCTCCTGCGCAAGCTGTGCCTTCGTCCTCCTCATTTTATAGCCGCGCTGCAGTCCCTCGAAAACCGGTACGCGCATGTATGCACCGTACAACCACGCCCGCCCCTCCGGCGGAAAGTCAGGCCCCTGCTGCAAGTACACGCCAAACAAGTTCACCTCGGGCAAGTACGAGCTGCGAGCTTCGTCAACGCTCCTTCGCGCAATTTCCACGCGCCCCAACGCCTGCCGCACCTCGGGCCGCAGCCGCAACGCCTGGTCGAATAGCTCCCCCACGTCCATCGCCTCCGGCGGCACCAGCTCGTCCCTCGGCGGCTGCACGTCTAGCGGCATTTCGGGCGGCAGGCCCATCGCCGCGTTCAGATTACCCCGCGCCACGCGAGCATCGCTTCGCGCACGCACCAGCGACAGCTTGGCGCTCGACACGCCGACGTTCGCATGCAATACGTCCACCTCCGCCGCCGCACCGGCCTCAAACCGCTCGCGTGCCAGCCGGCGGTGCTCCTCGGACGCCGCCAGGTTCTTCTCGGCCGCGAGTTGCGCATCGAGCGCCACCTGCAGCGAATAGAACGCCTGGTGCACGTTGAGCGCGATATCCTGCCGTATGCGCGCGGCCTCGTCGCGGGCAATATCCTTGCGAGCCTCGGCGGCCTTCAGCCTTGCGCGGCGTCCGCCGCCGTCGAACACACTCCACGTGGCCACGGGCGCTGCAACGTAACTGTTCCGCGGGCCGAGTTCGGACGGAAACAGAAGGCCGTCGTCAAACCTGAAATCCTGAAACTCGAGCCGGCTGAAGGCAAGGTACACGTTTACATACGGCAGGTATGCCGACCGCGCCTCGCCAATGGCCTCTCGTGCGGCGGCGATGCCCTCGCGTGCGGCACGGTTCATCGGATTGTTGTCGAGCGCAATTCGGACGCAGGTTTCAACACTCGCGGGGCCGATTTCCTGATCGCCGGGAAACGCGGCCATTCGGCGCCGCTCTATCGATTCAAACGTTTCGCGCGGCATGTAATCCTCGATGCGCGGGCGCTCGCGCGCAGCACAGCCGGCGGCCAGCAGCAGCACCGCCGCTGGAAGCAGCACGCGAGTAAAGCAAATCATTTCATCGTCCTTTCACGTCAGTGTTTTCCTGAACCGTTTCGACGCTACCGCAATGCTCACCACGCCCATACCGGCCAGGATCAGCATCTGCGGCCAGAGCGTTTCCAGCCCCACGCCCTTCAGGAAAATCCCGCGAACAATCACGAGCGCGTATCGCACCGGGTTCACATACGTCACATATTGCACGGGCAGCGGCATGCTGTCGATAGGAAACACGAAGCCCGACAGCAGAAATGCCGGGAAATAGAAGAAGAACACGCTCATCGACGCCTGCTGCTGCGTTCGCGAGATCACCGATATCACCAGCCCTGCGCCCAGCGGCGTGAGCAGGTAGACCAGCGCCGACACGAACAGCAGCGCCACGCTGCCGCGGAGAGGCACGCCGAACCAGAACCAGCCCACGCTCGTGATGAGGGCCACGTCGGCAAGGCCGATGATAACGAACGGCAGCGTCTTGCCCAGGATGAATTCCAGCGGCGTGATGGGCATAACGAGAATCTGCTCCATCGTCCCGATTTCCTTCTCGCGCACGATCGCCATGCTGGTGAGCACAAGCGCCGAGAGCGTAACAAGGTGCACGACTGTGCCGGGGACGAAGAAGTTGCGGCTCTCAAGGTTGTCGTTGAACCACGCCCTCGTGCGCAGCTCGACCGACGCGACGCGCTCGGCGGGGCCGCGAATGCCTCCGCCCGTGCCAAGCAGGCGGCGCTCGCGCCGCTCGAGGAGATCGGCTGAGAAATCGCCAACGATCGTACTGGTGTAACTGAGTATGATGCCGGCGGCGTTCGAATCGGTGCCGTCAAGCAGCGCCTGCAACGACGCCGTGCGGCCGGCGGCAATCGTTGCACCGAAGCCCGAATTCATCCGCAGCACCATCTGCGCCTGGCCCAGGTCGAGCATCTCGCGGCAGCGGTCTTCGCTGTCCACATGCTCCACCAGATTGAAGTAGCCCGAGCCTTCAAAACGCGATACAAGCTCGCGGCTGGCCGGGCTGTTGTCCAAATCCATCACCGCCATCTGCACGTTTCTGATGTCGGTGCTCACGGCATAGCCATAGATCAAGAGCTGCATCACCGGCGTGAGGAAGAGCGTCAGGTTCATGTGCGGGTCGCGCAGCACCTGGATGAACTCCTTCCTCAGCATGTACCGGATTCGCTCAAACATGAAGCCTCCCTGCGCGCGTCCCTACGCGAGCTTCTTCTTGAATTTCACGATCGCCAGTGCCATCACCAGCGCGCTGAATGCCGTAAGCAGTGCCACATCCAGCCATAGCACCTCGAGCCCCACGCCCTTCAAGTAGATGCCCCTGATCACCGTAACGAAGTACCGGGCCGGCACCAGATACGACACCCACTGCACCACGGCGGGCATGTTCACCACCGAAAACATGAACCCCGACAGCAGGAACGCGGGCAGAAAAGTTACGAGAATGGCGAGCTGGCTGGCCAGAAGCTGACTGTGATATTGCGTGCTGATGAGGATGCCTATGCCCAGCATGCCGATCATGAAAATCGCAGCGCTCACAAACAGCAGCACCACGCTGCCTCGCAGCGGCACGTGAAAGATGAATTCCGACATCAGCACCGTGAGCAGAACGTCCAACATGCCCACCGCAAAGTACGGCACAAGCTTTCCCACGATCAGCTCCGTGCCCTTCACCGGCGTTGATACAAGCTGCTCCATGGTGCCGCGCTCCCATTCGCCCGCAATCGTCAGCGACGTGAGCAGCCCCGCGATCACCATCATGATCACCGAGATCAGGCCCGGGATGATGAAATTCTTCGACTCGAGCTCTTCGTTGAACCACACCCTCGGCCGCAGGTCGAGCGGCTGGTTTACCTCGGCTGCGCCAATCCGCCGCGAATCATGCAAACGCACCCGCTCGGACCATCCGCGCGACACCGCCTGGGCGTATCCGATGGCGATCGTGGCGGTGTTGGCGTCGCTGCCGTCAACAATCACCTGCACGGGCGCCGGCCGGCGGGCGGCGATCAGCTCGCCGAAATCGCGCGCAACGACCACCGCCACAAGGGCTTCGCGGGTGTCGATCGCTCGGACCAGTTCTGCGTAGCTCCCCGCGCGTTTCCTGAGCGAAAAGTAGCGCGACCCGCTGAACTGCGCGATGAAGTCGCGGCTGTGCACAGTGTTGCTCTGGTCCCACACGGCCAGCGGCACGTTGTCAACGTCCAGCGTGAGCGCATAACCGAACAGCACCAGCATCATGATCGGCATGCCGATGGCCATGCCCAGGCTGAACGGATCGCGCACCACGTGGATGAATTCCTTGCGCGCCACCGCACGCGTGCGGATGATCCGTATGTCGTTGAAAAGGCTTTTCATTTTGCCGCTTCCTCCGCCGCCTCGATGAGCGACACGAAGACGTCCTCGAGCGACGGGACGATGCGCTCCACCCGCGCCGCCAAGCCGCGCTCGCCCAGCAGCCGCCGCATCTCGTCCTCCGCCTGCGCGCCGCGGCCGGGCTGCGCGATCACGTGCATCGCCCGCCCGAATAGCGCCGCCGACCGCACGCCCGCCAGCCGCTCGATATCCGACATCACCGCCTGCGGCTCGGCGCACACCACCTGGAATACATCCTCGCGCATCAGGCCGGTTTTCAGCTCGCGCGGGCTGCCGCCCGCGATGAGCCGCCCGCCGTAGATCAAACCCAGGCGGTCGCAGTATTCGGCCTCGTCCATGTAATGCGTGGTGACAAACGCGGTAACGCCCTTGCCGGCCAGCTCGTAGATCAGGTCCCAAAACCGCCTGCGGCTCACGGGGTCAACGCCCGACGTGGGCTCGTCGAGGAAGATGATCGACGGCTCGTGCAGCAAGGCGCAGCCGAGTGCGAGGCGCTGCTTCCACCCGCCCGACAGGATACCGGTGCGCGCCGACCTGTTGGCGCGCAGCCCCGCCATTTCGAGCACCCATTCCTTGCGATCAGCTTTCTTAGCCGCTGGTATGCGATAGATGCCGCTGTAGAAATCGATGTTCTCTTCGACGGACAGATCCTCGTATAGCGAGAACTTCTGGCTCATATAGCCGATGGCCGCTTTCACCTTTTCAGGCTGCCGGCGGATGTCGAATCCCCCTACAGTGCCGCTGCCGCCGCTTGGCTCGAGGATGCCGCAGAGCATGCGGATCGTCGTCGATTTACCGGCGCCGTTTGGACCCAGAAAACCGAATATTTCCCCCGCCGACACCTCGAAGCTGATCCGATCCACGGCAACGAAGCTGTCGAACTTCTTCTCAAGCTCCTTCACGGCAATCGCTTTCGGCTGCTCTGCTGCCATCAGTTGTCGCCTCCGCCCGGCGGATCGGAACTCGAATGCTCGCGCTGCTCGCGCGAAACGACCGAGACAAACACGTCCTCGAGCGTCGGCTCCACCAGTCGAATGCTGCTCACCTCGATGGCGCCTTTTGCCAAAACCGCTTCGGTATGGCGAATCGCTTCGGGGGGCGGTTTCAGCGTAACGAGATGAATGCGATCACCAAACAGGCCAACCGATTCGGCGACGCCTTGGGAAATGATCTTCTCTTGCAGCAGCGACACAGCCCGGCGAGCCTGAGGCGAGTATACCTCGATGATCGAGCCGCGCATCAGCCTCTTCACCTCGTCGGGCGTGCCGATCGCCAGCAAGCGGCCGCGGTCGATCAAGCCCAGGCGATTGCAGCGTTCGGCTTCGTCGAGATAGGCGGTGGAGATGAAGATGGTGACTTTTTCGCGATGAAGCTGATAGAGGATGCGCCAGAAATCGCGCCGCGAGACGGGGTCGACGCCATTGGTCGGCTCGTCGAGGAAGAGCACCTTTGGCGTGTGCACGAGCGAGCAGGCAAGGCCCAGCTTCTGTTTCATGCCGCCCGAAAGCTTGCCGGCGAGGCGCCCGCTGAACGGCGCAAGATTGCTGAAGCCCAGCAGCCGCCCGATGATTCCCTCGCGGCCGCGCCGCGGCAGGCCGTAGATGTCGGCGTAGAAGTTGATGTTCTCCATCACCGTGAGATCGGCATACAGGCCAAACCGCTGGCTCATGTAGCCGATGGATTCCTTGACGGCTTCGGCGTCGCGCACGGTGTGCAGGCCGGCCACCCAGGCGTCGCCGGCGGTGGGGTCCATGATCGACGTGAGCAGCCGCATAGTGGTGGACTTGCCGGCGCCGTCGGGGCCCACAAGCCCGAATATCTCGCCCTCGGCCACCGAAAACGTGAGGCGGTCGACCGCGGCCAGCACGCGGCGCTCGGCCTTGCGGCCCCGCCCCCGCTTGTAGGCAAACTCCTTCGTAAGCCCGTCGGTTCTTATCGCGTCGCTCATTTCCCCTCGCCGGTCACTATTTCGGCATCGGCGGGCATGCCTGCCTTCAGCTCCATCCTCGGATTTTCTATGTCGATCTTGATTCGGTAAACGAGCCTCACGCGCTGCTTTTCGGTCTGCACGGTCTTCGGGGTAAACTCGGCCTGATCTGCGATGAAGGAAACGCGGCCGGCATAGACGCGGCCGGGGTAGCTGTCGACGCTCACATCTGCCCGCTGGCCCGGCTTC
>Ga0307380_10010075_pt1 | contig 11937 bp, 9 predicted proteins | sample UN3MG_FD_202239 | JGI IMG/M metagenome (GOLD analysis project Ga0307380, IMG submission 202239) | Soil microbial communities from Risofladan, Vaasa, Finland - UN-3 | ecosystem: Environmental > Terrestrial > Soil > Coastal area > Acid sulfate soil | place: Finland: Risofladan, Vaasa | collected... | reverse complement strand
TACGCCATCGGCTGGTACAAGCCCGATCCCGCCGACCTGCACGCCCCCTGGCGGCGATTCGCCATCGACGATGCCCCCGCGGGCGGCTCGCACGACGTGCTGGTTGTCGATATCGACGGCGACGGGCGGAACGAGGTGATCGCCGGGGCCTACGGCGGCGAGGGCCCGGCCGGCGTGTTCATCTATCATCGCGGCGACGACCCGCGGGCGCCCTGGCAGCGCTACACGGTGCAGCGCGGCTGCAAGGAAGAGGGCCTCGCCGCCGCAGACCTCGACGGCGACGGTCGTATCGAGATCGTCTCGGGGCCCTGCGTCTACTTCCCCCCGGCCGGCGGGGCCTTGGCAGGCCCGTGGCGGCGGACGGTCTTCGCCCCCGCCCACCGGGAGATGAACCGCGTGCGCCTCATCGACATCACCGGCACGGGCCGGCCCGACATCGTGATCGTCGACTCGGAGTACTTCGAGGGACAGCTCTCCTGGTTCGAGAACCGCCTGGCCGACCGGCCCGATGATCCGTGGGTCGAGCACCGGCTGGAGCGAGGGCTCGTCTACGCCCACTCGCTGCACGTCCGCCGCGAGGGCGAGGCGGTGAAGATCTTCGTGGCCGAGATGGCCGGCGGGGGCTGGAACGCGCCGTACAACTACGACGCCCGGCTGATCGAGTACGCCACCGCCGACCACGGCCAAAGCTGGCAGCGGACGCTGCTGGATCAGGGCCAGGGCACCCACGAGGCCACCGTCGTGGACGTCGACGGCGACGGGCAGCTTGAGATCGTCGGCAAGGAATGGCGCGTGCCGCGCGTGCAGATCTGGAAGAAGCCCGCCGTTCCCTCGCCCATCGCAGGCTACCGCCACCGCTTCATCGACCGCGACAAGCCCGACACCGGCACCGACATCCTGGCCGCCGACGTCACCGGCGACGGGACGCAGGACGTGGTCTGCGGGCGGTGGTGGTATCGCGCCGGGGACTGGCAGCGGTTCGAGATCCCCGGCGTCTGCCAGGTCATCAACGCCCGCGACATCGACGGCGACGGGCGGGAGGAGCTGATCGGCCTCAAGCCCGCCCCCGGCAGCAGCGGCGGCTACGGGAGCCTTTCCAGCAGGCTCGTCTGGCTGAAGGCGATCGATCCGGCGGCGGGGAAATGGGCCGAGCACCCCATCGGCGACGGCGTCGGCGACTGGCCGCACGGCTCATGCGTGGCGCCGCTGCTGCCGGGCGGGAAGCTCGCCCTGGTGACCGCCTACCACAGCGCCCACTCCAGCCCCGATGGCGGGGAGCACTATCCCGACCTGTTCGAGGTCCCCGACGACCCCGCCTCCGGGCCCTGGCCGCGGCGGACGCTGGCCCCCATCCGCTACGGCGAGCAGATCGTCCCCTGCGACATCACCGGCAGCGGCCGGTGCGACCTGGTCGCCGGCGCCGACTGGCTGGAGAACCTCGGCGACGGCAGCTTCCGGGTGCATCGGATCGTGCGGGACGCGTCCTTCTATCCCGCCCGCGTGGGCGTCGGCGACATCGCCGGCAACGGCCGGGCCGACGTGGTCCTGGGGCAGGAGGCGATGGACTATCCCAACAAGCGCATCCCCTTCAGCCTGCTGGCGTGGTTCGAATGCCCCGCCGACCCGCGCGACACCCCCTGGCCGATGCACGTGATCGACCGCGTCCGCTGCGCCCACTCCATCGGCGTGGCCGACATCGACGGCGACGGGCAACCCGAGATCATCGCCGGCGAGCACGACCCCTTCTACCCCTACCGCAACCGCTGCCGCCTGTTCGTCTACAAAAGAGCCGACCCAGCCGGGCTCACCTGGAAACGCTACCAGCTCGACGACCGCTTCGAGCACCACGACGGCACGCAGATCATCCAACTGCCCACCGGCCGCCTGGGCATCATCTCCCACGGCTGGAAGGACAGCCTCTACGTCCACCTGTGGGAACCCCGCTGAGCCGATGGGGTCGAAGCCTCCATCGCGCCCCACATATCCTATTTCGCCCCCGGCCCTCGTGGCCGGGGGTTGGAGGGGGTGTTTACAAAACCCCCAAATGTAAACACCACCGAATTCCATATAAGCCCTGTTTGCATAAGCCACTGTGAACATTCCGCCCCGTTGACGCGGAGAACCTGTAAACAGCTGCGGAAACCCAGTATTACCAGTAATCCCAGTATTACCGTTTCGTGAAAGCCGCCTCGGGAACCCGGTTGAGGGGCGTTGTTCCTGGGGCTTGGACTTCTTGGCAGGCCGTCGGGGGAGGATGCGTGGCTGGCAGAGAAGCGGAAACGACCGTCGAGAACCTCAGTCGTCCCTGTCCGCTCCAACCCCGTAATCGGTGCGGTCACTGACGCAGATGGCTGCCATTGGCCCAGGGGGAGGCTGGTCCAAAACCGAGTGAAGCCCGAACGAACGCCAGAGGGCGTCGGCGCCGGCCAGATAGAAGGAATCGAGATCGATCCCATGCTCATTCGGCAGGGGCTCGCCTTCGGTGGTCAGCTGCCCGCCAATCTGGGCAATGCTACGTATCGAACGCCCTTGGTCGTAAGCATCCAGCGCAGCCACTCCGCCATGCATGCCGACCGTCAGCACGATCACCGCACCGGCCAACATGCTCAGTTCGGCAATCTGGCCCGTATCGGCACATATGCAGTATGAGAAGTCCACGAGGACGGACCACTTGCCATCGGAGTAGATCCCCTTCACCTCGGTGCCCGGTCTGTCCTTTGTCCAATCCGCCGCCGAGACGAAAACCTCGTTCTCCTCTCTCCACCGACAAAGGGCGTCGAAGTCAGGAAGGTTGGCGACTTCCCCGACCAGCTCATGCTTTGACCACAACGGAAGGAACCGGTCCCTCAGTTGCAGGACGGGAATCCCTGCGGCCAGCAGTGCGACGTCCCAACCCATATTGGTTCCCCAATGCCCGCGACGTCCGAGACTCGCGACACGCGCTTCAGGGTAATCGTGCCCGGATCGGAATGCAATGTCCCGTTCTCGGCTCTCCGCAAAGCGCCAATGCGGTTGAGAGAGCCGCGGGGAGGGCACCGCAGGCATCCTCCGCCCGAGGAAGGAGCCCCCGTGGATGCCGCTGGGCGGACTTGCCTTGGCAGACAATTACCCACCCCGGGTCCCGTCCGAATTCCCACACCCTCAAGCCGAACGACGGCTTGAGGGTGCCACCCGGGGTGGGGCAACGGGTGGGCCCCCTCCGCGCAGGGCCGCTCCATGTCGCCCCCGGGCGCCGTCGCTCTATTTCGCCCCCGGCCCTCGTGGCCGGGGGTCACGTCCCCCTCCCCAACGGTGCGCCGCCGCGCTGCGCGCAGATTGCCGCCAAAAGGTTTACCGGGCGGCGGGGTGTTCCGCTAAAATGCCCTGTTTACCCATCGGCCCGGATGCCGATATTCGGCTTGCCAGTGCGGAACCATGCGATGAGCACCTGCCCTGAGGCAATACGAAACGAGTTCATGCAGTTCTTCGCCGAACGCGGACACACGCGCCTGCCTTCGGCGTCCCTGCTGCCGGCGGACGACCCGACGCTGCTGTTCACCAACGCCGGGATGAACCAGTTCAAGGACGTCTTCCTGGGCACCGGGACCCGCCCGTACACCCGGGCGGTCAACTCCCAGAAGTGCATCCGCGCCGGCGGCAAGCACAACGACCTCGAAGACGTCGGCCACGACACCTACCACCACACCTTCTTCGAGATGCTGGGCAACTGGTCGTTCGGCGACTACTTCAAGGCCGAGGCCATCGAGTGGGCGTGGGAGCTGCTCACCAAGGTCTGGGGCGTGGACAAGTCGCGGCTGTACGCGACCGTCTTCGGCGGCGACGAGGCCCTGGGCCTGGAGCCGGACGAGGAATCCCGGACGCTGTGGCCCAAGGTCACCGACCTGCCGGCCGAGCGCGTCCTGACCTTCGGGGCCAAGGCCAACCTCTGGGAGATGGGCGAGACCGGCCCGTGCGGGCCCGACTCGGAGATCCACATCGACTTGGGCGCCCGCGTCTGCGACGGCTCGCGCCACCCGGGCGCCGCCTGCGCCGTCAACGTCGACAACTGCGAGCGGTTCATCGAGCTGTGGAACCTCGTGTTCATCCAGTTCAACCGCCTCGAAGGGAACGTCCTCGAGCCGCTGCCGGCGCGGCACGTCGACACGGGCATGGGCTTCGAACGGGTCTGCAAGGTCATGGTCGGTGAGGCCGACAACTACGCCACGGACGTCTTCGCCCCGCTGATGAACTGGCTTAGCGAGCGGTCCGGCATCCGCTACGGCGACGCCCGGGCCACCGACGTGGCCTTGCGGGTGGTGGCCGATCACGCCCGGGCGTGCACCTTCGCCATCGCCGACGGTGTCCTGCCGAGCAACGAGGGCAGGGGCTACGTCATCCGGCGGATCCTCCGCCGGGCCGCCCGCTTCGGGCGGAAGCTGGGCGAGCACGACCCGTTCCTGTTCGGGCTGGTCCCGGTCCTGGCCGCCCAGATGGGCAGGGCGTTCCCCGAGGTCGCCCAGCGGGCCGAGCCCGTCGCCACCGCCATCCGCGAGGAGGAGGAATCCTTCAACCGCACGCTGGACCGTGGGCTGGCCCTGTTCGCCCGCGCCGCCGACAAGGCCCACAGGGTCATCCGCGGCGAGGTGGCGTTCGAGCTGTACGCCACCTACGGCTTCCCGATCGACCTGACGCAACTGATGGCGGCCGAGAGGGATCTGGCCGTCGACATGGACGGCTACGAGCGCGAGATGGCCCAGCACCGGGAGATCTCCGCCGCCGGCGGCGGGGCGTTCCAGGCGGCATCCATCACGGGGCTGCCCGAGACGGACGATTCGGCCAAGTACGCCCCGGCGGCGGCCGAGGCGAAGGTTCTGGGCTGGGTGGTCGGTGAGGAGTTCGTCACCTCCGGCGAGCTGGCCCCCGGCGCCGAGGCGGCGGTGGTGCTGGACCGGACCAACTTCTACGCCGAATCGGGCGGGCAGGTGGGCGACTGCGGCCTGTTGCGGTGGGACGGCGGAGCGTTCGCCGTCCGCGGCGCCCAGGCGGCCGGGCATTGCGTACTGCACGTGGGCGCGGTAGAGCAGGGCGCGCTGAAGGCCGGTCAGACGGTGACGGCCGAGGTCTCCCCGGCCCGCATGGACATCCGCCGCAACCACACCGGCACGCACCTGCTGAACTGGGCGCTGCGGAAGGTGCTGGGCGGGCAGGTGGACCAGGCGGGCAGCGTGGTGGACCCGGAGCGGCTGCGGTTCGACTTTACCCACCCGCACGCGGTGACGGCCGAGCAGCTCGCCGAGGTGGAGAAGCTGGTCAACGCGCGGGTGCTGGCCGACGAGCCGGTGTACGTCAACTGGGTGCCGCTGGCGGAGGCGCGGCGGATCGCCGGCGTCCGGGCGGTCTTTGGCGAGAAGTATCCCGACCCGGTCCGCGTGGTCAGCGTGGGCGTGGCCGACCCGGTGGCCGAGGGGGACGAATCGTCGCTGATCGAGTTCTGCGGCGGGACGCACCTGGACCGGACCGGGCAGGTGGGCCTGTTCAAGATCGTCTCGGAGGACTCGGTCGCCCGCGGCGTGCGGCGGATCACGGCCGTGACAGGCACGGGGGCGGTAAAATACGTGCAGCGGCTCGACGCGGCCGCCCGGTCGGCGGCGTCGGTACTTCGGGTGCCGGTGGAGCAGATCGGCGAGCGCGTCGAGGCGATGCAGCAGGAGATCAAGAAGCTCCGCAAGCGTCCCGCCGCCGGCGGCGGCGCGGAGGGCTTCCGCGCGGAGCACGTCCTGCAAACCACCGAGGGCAAGGTGGTTGTGGGCGTCTGCGACGTGCCCGACCCGGCGGCGATGCGGACGATCTGCGACCGGCAGCGTCAGAAGGGCGCGGTGGCGATGCTGATCGGGGCCGCCGACGAGAAGAAGGTGACGCTGATCGCGATGGTGTCGGAAGAGCTGGTCAAGGCCGGCAAGGCCACGGCCGGGGAGTGGGTGGACGCCGCGGCCAAGGTCGTCGGCGGCAGGGGGGGCGGCAAGCCGACGATGGCGCAAGCGGGGGGGAAGGACCCCGCCCGGCTGGGGGAGGCCCTGGAGGCGGGCCGGGACTGGATTGCCGGCAGGCTGGGGATAGCCCCCTGAGTCGCCTTCCGAGGTGTTTACTTATTTCCTTGGATGCTAATGGGTTACATGTAGAGCGTTTTTGGTTTGACATCGGGCCGGACGCTCTTTAGTTTCTTGCGGAGTTTGTTGCCCGGCCGGCGGTGTCGGCGGGCGTGGTGAAGAAGGAAGAGGCAAAAGATGCTGCCATCACAGAAGCTGAGTCGGTCCCGCACGCGGAGTCGGCGGTCGCACAACGCCATGGCCGCGGTCAACGTCGTGGACTGTCCGCGGTGCAATTCGCCGAAGCTGCCTCACGCGGCGTGCGCGAACTGCGGGTATGTCCGTCCGGGGCTGAGCCTGGAGATTGAGAAAGAGGAATAGTCTATGCGCCTTGGCGTGGATGCCATGGGCGGGGATTTCGCCCCGGCGCAGCCCGTATTGGGCGCGTTGGGGGCGCGGGACCTGCTTGACAAGGATGACGAGATTGTCCTGATCGGCGACGAATCGGCCATTCGCGAGCACCTGAACGGTCAGCGCGGATGGGACCGGTTCATCTCGATCGAGCACGCCCCGGACGTGATCGGCATGAGCGAGGTGCCGGTGGAGTCGCTGCGCACCAAGCCGGACAGCTCGATCGCGCGGATGACGGAGATGGCGCGTGCGGGGAGCCTGGACGCGATCATCTCGGCGGGCAACACGGGCGCGTGCGTGGCCGCCAGCCAGATGAGGCTTCGCCGGCTTCGCGGGGTGGTCCGCCCGGGGATCGCGATCGTGATCCCCTCCTCGTACGGGCCGGTGACGATGTGCGACGTGGGCGCCAACGTGAACTGCCGCCCGCGGCACCTGTACCAGTACGCGATCATGGCCAGCGAGTACGCGCGGGGCATCTGCGGGGTCAAGGACGCCCGGGTGGGGCTGCTGAGCATCGGGGAGGAGGACGAGAAGGGCAACGCCCTGGTCAAGGAGACGCGGGCGCTGCTGCGGTCGGACCCGACGATCCGCTTCGTCGGCAACGTGGAAGGGCAGGACCTGTTCCGCGGCGCCTGCGACGTGGTGGTGACGGAGGGGTTCGTCGGCAACGTCGCCCTGAAGCTGATGGAGGGTCTGGCGGAGGGTCTGGTCAAGTCGCTGCTGACGGACCTGAGCGCCAGCAGCCTGGCCGAGAGGCCCCAGGTCCGCGACGCACTGGCCAATATCAAGGAAAAGTACGACTTCAACGAATACGGCGGGGCCCCGCTGCTGGGCGTCAACGGCATCAGCATCATCTGCCATGGGGCCAGCCACGCCCGCGCCATCACCAACGCCGTCCGCGTCGCCCGTGAGTTCGCCACTTTGAAGATCAACGATCGCATCACCGCGCGGATCGCAATCTGCCAAGGACCGGCCGATGAGTAAGCAGCTCCGAGCGGCCATCGCCGGGCATGGCTCGTACGTGCCCCAGAAGGTCCTGACCAACCAGGACCTGGAGCGAATGGTGGACACGTCCGACGAGTGGATCACCCGCCGGACGGGCATCAAGGAGCGGCGGATCGCCACCAACGGGGAATCGACCGCCAGCATGGCCGTCCAGGCCGCCCGGCGGGCGTGCGAGACGGCGGGGGTGGACCCCGCCGACGTCGACCTGATCGCCTGCGCCACCATCACCCCCGAGACCCTCTGCCCGGCCAGCGCCTGCCACATCCAGCGCGACCTGGGCGCGACCAACGCGGCCGCGTTCGACCTGGCGGCGGCGTGCAGCGGGTTCATCTATTCCCTGGCCATCGGCGCCCGCTTCATCGAGGCGGGTCAGTACCGCAATTGCCTGATCATCGGGGCCGAGACCCTCACGCGCTACACCGACTACGAGGACCGCGGCAGTTGCATCCTCTTCGGCGACGGCGCCGGCGCCGTGCTGCTCCAGCCGACCGACGAGGCGGACAAGGGCGTCCAGTACACGGTCCTGCACGCCGACGGGAACGGGTGGGACTTCATTTACATCCCCGCCGGCGGATCGAGGCTGCCCGCCTCGGCGCGGACCGTCGCCGACCGGCAGCATTACTTCAAGATGCGCGGGCGGGACGTGTACAAGTTCGCCGTCGAGAAGATGCGCTGGCTGCTGGGCGACTGCATGGACGCGTGCGGGCTGACCGCGACGGACGTGGACCTGGTGGTGCCCCACCAGGTGAACATCCGCATCCTGGAATCGGCGGCGGAGCGGTACGGGCTCCCGATGGACAAGGTGTACATCAACATCGACCGCTACGGCAACACGTCGTCGGCGTCGATTCCGATCGCCCTGGACGAGGCGATCCGGACGCAGCGCGTGGGGGCGGGCTCGACCGTGCTGCTGGCGGCGTTCGGCGCCGGGCTGACTTGGGCCGGCGCGGTCATCCGACTCTGAAAGGCGAAGGACCTTCATGACGGCAGCGCTGCTGTTCCCCGGACAAGGCGCCCAACAGGTGGGCATGTTGGCGGAGGTGGCCGAGGCCTCCCCGGCGGCCCGGGCCCTCTTCCGGCTCGCCGACGAGCAGTTGGGCTTCCCGCTGAGCCGGGTGTGCTTCGAAGGGCCCGCCGAACGCCTCAACGCCACGGACGTCTGCCAGCCCGCCATTTTCGTGTCCTCGGCCGCGACGCTGGCGGCCATGCACGAGGCCCTCGGAGACGGCCTGCCGGAGGCGGCCATGATGGCGGGGCTGAGCCTGGGCGAGTACACCGCCCTGTACGCCGCCGACGCGATCGACTTCGCGCCGGCGCTGGAGCTGGTCGCCCAGCGGGGGCGGTTCATGCAGGAAGCGGCCGAGGCCGCCCCCGGCGGCATGGTCAGCATCCTGGGGCTGGAAGAGGACCAGGTCGCCGCGCTGTGCGCCGCCGCCGGCGACGGGGGGGTGCTGGTGCCGGCGAACTTCAACTCGCCGGGGCAGATCGTGATCTCCGGGGAGCTGGCCGCTTGCGAGCGGGCCGAGGCGATGGCGGGGGATTTCGGCGCCCGCGGGGCGGTCCGGCTTCAGGTGGCGGGGGCGTTCCACAGCCCGATGATGGCGACGGCGGCGGCGAAGCTGGCCGAGGCGATCGAGCCGGTCGAGTTCCGCCCGCCCCGCCGGCCGGTGGTCGCCAACGTGGACGCGCGGCCCCACGAGGGGGCCGACCGGATCAAGCGGCGCCTGGTGGAGCAGGTGACCTCGCCGGTGCGGTGGAACGAATCCGTCCGATACATGCTGGACAACGGCGTCGATTCCTTTTACGAAGTCGGTCCAGGCAAGGTGCTGACCGGGCTGCTGTGGCGGATCGAGCGGGGGGCGGCCTGTCGCTGCGTGAACTCCGCGGACGCGGTGGCCAAGCTCGTCGGCGAAGCCGCCCGATGAGCCCCCCGGTCCCCCGGAGGACGAAAGGACGCGGAACGCGATGGCGGAACAGGACAAAGTGGCGATCGTCACCGGCGCCAGCCGGGGCATCGGCCTGGAGATCGCCCGGCAGCTTCTGGGCATGGGCATGACCGTGGTGGCGGTGGACATCCGCCAGGACCTGCTGGGCGGCATGGCCGATCGCCTGGGCGAGCTGGCGGGGAAGCTGGACACCCGCTGCCAGGACGTGACCGACAGCGAGGGCTTCACGGCGGTGATCGACGCCGTCCAGGAGAAGTACGATCGGATCGACGTGCTGGTCAACAACGCCGGCATCACCCGCGACGGGCTGCTGATGCGGATGAGCGACGAGGACTGGCAGCTCGTGCTGAAGGTGAACCTGACCAGCGCGTTCATCGGCACCCGGGCGGTGGCCCGGCACATGATCCGGCGCCGCGACGGGGTGATCATCAACATGGCGAGCTTTTCGGGGTTGGAAGGCAACCGCGGGCAGGCGAACTACTCGGCCTCGAAGGCCGGGATGATCGGCCTGACCAAGACCACCGCCAAGGAGCTGGCCGGCAAGAACGTGCGGGCCAACGCCATCGCCCCGGGCTTCATCGCCACGGAGATGACCGAGGCCCTGCCCCAGCAGGCCAAGGACATCGCCCTGAGCCTGATCCCGCTGAAGCGGATGGGCCAGCCGGCGGACGTGGCGGCGGCGGTGGCGTTCCTGGCGTCGGACGCGGCGGCGTACATCACCGGGCAGGTGATCAGCGTGGACGGCGGGATGCACATGTAGTTTTTGGCGTGGTGCGGGTTCGGGTCAGTTGCATGGCCCGATCCCCGAGGATATAGTACCGCGGCCGGTCGGGCCGCAACGGCCGCTTCGGCAGGCCGGAGAAAGAAACCGAATTCCTGGATGTCGGCAGGGAGGAGAGTCAGTGGCAGACGAAATCGAAGATAAGGTCATTGAGATCGTTGCCGAGCAGATGGGCGTGGACAAGAGTGAAGTCACGCGCGAAACATCATTCGTCAACGACCTGAACGCCGATTCGCTGGACACGGTCGAGTTGGTCATGGAGTTCGAGGATGAGTTCGAGATGAGCATCCCGGACGAAGAGGCCGAGAAGATTCAGACCGTTGGACAGGCGATCGACTACATCAACGAGCACGCCAAGAAGAGCTAGCGGCGGCGTCCGCGGCGAGGGGCGGTCGGGTCTCTTTGCGCGCCGGGATGGCGTTCGCGCGGCGGGGGCGGCCTTGGGCGCCCGGAGCGAGACGGTGACAGGAACATGACGACACGCCGGGTAGTGATCACCGGCATGGGCACGGTCAACCCGCTCGCCCATGACGTGGAGACGTTCTGGCGCCGGCTGTCGAACGGGGACAGCGGGATCGGGATGATCTCGCACTTCGACGCCACCCCGTTCGCCTCGCACATCGGCGGGGAGGTCAAAGACTGGGCGGGCGTCGGCGGCATTGTCGGCGTCCGCGAATTGAAGCGGTTCGACCGGTTCGCCCAGTTCGCGATCCACTCGTCCGTCCAGGCGGTCGCCGACGCGGGCCTGGACTTCGAGAAAGAGAACAAGGCCCGCTGCGGCGTGCTGATCGGCAGCGGCATCGGCGGGCTGGAGACCCTGGAGACCCAGCACCTGAGGCTGCTGGCCAAGGGCCCCAGCCGGGTGAGCCCGTTCACGGTCCCCCGGCTGATGGGCAACGCCGCCAGCGGCAACGTCGCCATCCTGTGGGGGCTGCGGGGGCACAACAGCTCCGTCGCCACCGCCTGCGCGTCGGCGGGCAACGCCATCGGCGACGCGTACCGGCTGATCCAGTCCGGCCAAGCGAACGTCATGCTGACCGGCGGGTCGGAGGCCGCCCTGACTCAGATCGGCCTGGCGAGCTTCTGCGCCCTGCGGGCGCTGTCCACCCGCAACGACGACCCCGCCGGAGCCTCCCGCCCGTTCGACAAGGACCGCGACGGGTTCGTCCTGTCCGAGGGCGCCGGCGTGCTGGTGCTCGAAGAGCTCGAGCACGCCCGGTCGCGCGGGGCGAGGATCCTGGCCGAGATGGCGGGCTACGGCTCGACCTGCGACGGCAGCCATATCACCGCGCCGGACCCCTCCGGCATCGGCGCCGCCGACGCGATCCGCCAGGCGCTGGACGACGCCGGAATCGGCCCCGCGGACGTCCAGTACATCAACGCCCACGGCACCAGCACCGAGCTGAACGACATCGCCGAGACCAAGGCCGTCAAGGCCGTCTTCGGCGCCCGCGCCCGCAACGGGCTGGTGCTCTCGTCCACCAAGAGCGCCGTCGGGCACCTGCTCGGGGCCAGCGGCGGGGTGGAGCTGATCGCCACCGTCAAGATGATCCAGGACAGCATGGTCGCCCCCACGCTCAACCTCGACAGCCCCGACGAGGGCTGCGACCTGGACTACTGCCCCAAGGAAAAACGCCCCCTCGACATCACCTACGCCATGAGCAACTCCTTCGGGTTCGGCGGGCACAACGTGGTGCTGGTGATCAGGAAGTTCCAGGACTGACGGATC
>Ga0307380_10010072_pt1 | contig 11940 bp, 9 predicted proteins | sample UN3MG_FD_202239 | JGI IMG/M metagenome (GOLD analysis project Ga0307380, IMG submission 202239) | Soil microbial communities from Risofladan, Vaasa, Finland - UN-3 | ecosystem: Environmental > Terrestrial > Soil > Coastal area > Acid sulfate soil | place: Finland: Risofladan, Vaasa | collected... | reverse complement strand
CCCCTTAGTTATTGCAACTTGTGAACCCCCGCACACTGCCGAAGCTGCGTGTAGAAGTTCGCAAGCAAGCCTTATCCCAAAGTTACGGCTCTATTTTGTCGATTTCCCTAGCCTCCTTTACACGAATACGCCTTAGGCTACTCACCTAGGGGCACCTGTGTCGGTTCTGGGTACGATCACGGCATTTCTTACTTGTGCTTTTTTAATAGGTCCTGGGATTGGCGGAACCTTCCACAATTGGATGGCTATTCATGGTTTAAGCTGGGTCTAAGTATTACACTATTTACCAGCCTTATGCATTTAAATAGGGAAATATTCGACAGCCCTATTCCACCTACCCTGAACCGTCGGCACAAAGTCATGCGTTACCGCTATTTGTAGTGCCGTGGTACAGGAATATAAACCTGTTTCCCTTTCGCGTATACCAGTTAAGGGTACGCTTAGGATCGACTAACTCTTCGCTGACGACGCATTGCAAAGAAACCCTTGCCCTTTCGGCGGATGGGATTCTAACCCATCTATGCTTTTACTATTACCAGGATTTTCACTACGGGCAGATCCACAGGAACTCACGCCCCTGCTTCTGCTCTACCCGTACGCTCCCCTACCAGATCACGGGGTTCTTCCGCCCGTGCTCTTGGGTCTCGGTGGCAGATTTGAGCCCCGTCCATTTTCGGGGCTATATTTCTCGGCAAATGAGTTGTTACACACTCGTTAGGGAATGGCTACTTCTATACCTATCCTTTTGCTGTTTTAGAAATATAACGCCCTTTAGTGTAACACTTAACCTGCACTTAGGGACCTTAACCCAAGTCGAGGTTGTTCCCTTCTCGGCGATGGACTTTACGCCCACCAACCCGTTTCCCAGAGTCTACGGTGCCAGCAGATTCGGAGTTTAAGAGCGGGGAGAGGAATTTCTTCCCCGTACCACGCAATTAGTGCTCTACCCCACTGGCTCCCTCGTCTGAGACTTGGCTGAAACCAACTTCGGGGAGAACCAGCTATCACCGATCTAGATTAGCCTTTTGCTCCTATTCCCAGTTCATCCAAGTGAATTGCACGTCAACACTAGTTCAGACCTCCATCGCCCTTTCGAGCGACTTCATCTTGACCAGGAATAGATCGACCGGCTTCGGGTATTATAGCAGAGACTTTTGGCCCTTTAAGACCATTCTTCTGGCTTAATTCCTTAGAAGGATTCGCTAAACGTTTTCAGAATGGCAGAACCACTCTTAAACGAGTAGGTCTTCCTAATGTGATAATTAAGTTGCAAGAATATTGGTTTCCCTATGCCTACGCGCCGCAAGACGCTTAAGCTTGCCACTACTATAAACTCCCTGGCCAATGATTCCAGACTGATGATGCGACCCTAGTCCTCTGTATTTTGATATTCTGTCACCAGAACTCATTCATGCAGAATCTGTCCTTTCAGGCTGCATCCTTAATAAGCTATTTGGTTTCAAGCACTTTTCAACGCCCTTCCGGGTTACTTTTCATCTTTCGCTCACGCTACTATTTCACTATCGGTCTTGGGACATATTTAGATTTACCAGCGTGTATCTGGCATTTTCATACGAGAAAACCATCCCGCATTACTCGGGGACTCTCGCAGCAACCTTCTAGATTATGATTACGCGGCTGTCACGCTCTATGGCTCAACATTCCAGGGGTATTCATCTTCTCTAGGGAGGTCGTACAAGGCCCACACACCACATTTCCCATAGGTTTCCCTAGGGATTCGGTTTGATCTAATCCGTTTTCGCTCGCCGTTACTCACGGAATCACTATTGTTTTCTTTTCCTCCTGGTACTAAAATGTTTTACTTCCCAGGGTTCCCCTTCCCATGAGGGAATCTTGCAGATTATTGGGCTGCAAGCGGATGTCCTATTCGAGAATCTCGGGGTCAACGTCTTCATGCGACTAACCCGAGCTTATCGCAGCTTGTCACGCTCTTCATCGGTGCCCAAGCCAAGATATCCACCAAATAGCGGAGGCGTATTGGCGTCTAGTTGAGGAAAGATTCAGATTGCTTGTATAAGGGTATGCGTATTCGGAGACAATAAGTCTATTGAGTATCTTTTAAGATCACTCAATATCATTAATGACGATTTGAGACGATAATAAGAAGACTTAATTAATTTTAATTAGGGAGTATGTTCTTATGAGCATGATTTTCCATGCTTGGCTCCGGTTTCCTCAAACCAACAAAAATATTTGTCGGTTTAAGCACTCACTTCCTGTATTACCAATTTCAAGACAGAAGTCTTTATTGGAGTACTTCAGTGAGGCCTATGCCAGCTATCGGCCATATATCATCACTAATAGATGAGATATTTTTATTACCAATAACTTGTCGATGTTACATAGGGAGTTTTTTGTTCGACTCAATTAATGCCATCGACAAAATATTAGAATAAATCCTTGATTAAAAATTTTATGGTCTAGTTTTAAAAATTTTAAAGGAGATGACAAATGGTTTAAGGTTTATTAATTAAATAGTTAATAAAGAGCGAAATCATAAAAAAAGTGAATTAAAAGAGAGAACAAATTAGAAAATATAGTAACTTTTATAGTTTAATTATGAATACCATAAATTAGTATTATTAGAACTGTAAGATTTCGAAGGGATAGTTGGATTGTCTAATATGAATAGTGAGCAATGACCGATAAAAAAATCTTAGTGGGAACATCGGGTTGGGGCTATGATGAATGGGTTGGTCCTTTTTACCCAAAAAATTTAAGGAAAGAGGATTATTTGTTGTATTATTCGGAGATTTTTTACACGAATGAGATAAATACGACTTTTTATAATATACCCTCTCGATGGGTTGTAGAAAACTGGGCTAATAAAACACCACAAAACTTCTTATTCTCGGCAAAAATTCCTCAATCAGTGACACATAAGCATAAATTAGATTCACGAAATTGCTTAGATGATTTAGATAATTTTTTAAGGGTAATGGATCCATTAATTGAATCAAAGAAGCTGATTGCTTTCTTAATTCAATTACCTCCTTCTTTTAATAAGAAAGAGCATTTCAATAGTCTAAAGGAATTTATTGATAAATGGCCAGGCAACCCCAAAAGTGATGATTACCATTTAGTTATTGAGTTTAGGGATAAATCATGGATGGATGATGAAGTATTTAGGTTTTTAGAACAGAAATCATTAACATATTGTTCTGTAATTGAGCCACTTTTACCTCCGAGGATGGATGTTACCAATCCAGCTTTCGCATATGTGAGGTTCCACGGTTATGGTAAGGAGATTTGGTTTGATTATTGTTTTAATGAAGATGAAATTAAAAAGTGGGCCCATTCAATTCAAGAGGTAATTCCTAAAGTAGATAAAATAGGAATTTATTTTAACAATCATTTTTCTGGATATGCTGCTAAAAACTCGCTAATGTTGATGAAAGAATTAAATCTTCAACCAAGAAATTCACCAAAAGATGTAAGGATTTTAGATATTAAGAAAAAGACGGGAGAATATTCGAAGGGGCAAGTGGGTTTAGATAAATTTATTAAATATCATAAGTGAGATACAATAGCTTTTGAATAAAAGAAGTGTAAGAGTTGGGTTTATTGGAGCTGGTTCTATAGGAAGCCTTTTTGGTGGATATTTAGCAGATATTAAATCTGATATTTATTCAATAGAAGTAATTTTTTTTTGTATGAAAAACCATGCTAATGTGATAAAGAAGAAAGGGTTAAAAGTATATAGAGATCAAAAGGTAAACGTAATTAAAAACATCAGAGCATTTGAAAACGAAGAATCTATTGAGGATATATTAGTGAAAGATATGAGTTTTGAATTTGATTTCATTTTTCTTACAACAAAAACATATGATATTAAAACAGCTATTCTTCAATATAATAAAATCATTAAAGCGAGCAACTATTTAGTGATTTTACAGAATGGAATTGGTAATGAAGATATTGTTGTCGAATATTGTAATAGGGCAAATATTATTAGGGCAGTGACAACGAACGGGGCTTTATTGGAGAAACCAGGTCACTTAATTCATACGGGGCAAGGTATAACTAAGATTGGATTTCCATTTCTTATGGAACTTAATTTAGAAGAACGTGAATTAGATCAAGCTAAATCATTTTTAATGTTATTAAGAGATATTTTAAATTTAGCCAATTTGGAAACTATTATAGTAGAAGATATAATCAAGGAATGTTGGGAAAAAGCATTGGTTAACATTGGGATCAATGCAATTGGGGCTTTAACTCGTTTAACTAATGGAGAATTATTGAAAATTGAGGAATTAAGGTATTTCATCGAGCAAGCAATTAATGAAGCAATGAAAGTGGCGGAGATGAAAAATATTATACTTTCCAAAAAAGATTATGTATCGATAACATATGGTGTTCTTAAGAAAACAGCAAATAACAAGAATTCAATGTTACAAGATATCTTAAATAGGAGGACGACAGAAATTGATTTCTTAAATGGAAGAATCTTGAGCTATGCTGAAAATTTAGGTATAAAAGTGCCCATTAATGAGCTTTTAACTTATTTAATAAGATGTTTGGGAGACTCAATTATTTAGAAATCTTTTGCATCTAGAGTCATATAATACGCATTTTCACCGTCTCGATAATAGTTTTTTTTAATACTTTCAATTTTATAATTGAATTTTTCATACAATCTTATTGCTGTATAATTCGATACTCTGACTTCGAGAACATATTCATGAATTTTGTATTTTTTAATTGCTGTCATACTATTTGACAATAACGATTTAGCAATTCCTTTTCTTCTATAGCCTTCAGAGACAGCAATTGAAACGAGATGTCCCTTATTAATATATTTTAAACTATTAACAGAAGGAGCTTTTTCTACTCTCCACATTATATAAGCTATTATTTTTCCTTTTTTATTATGAGCCACTAAAAAGCATTCTGGAAAATCATCAAGTATACTTTTATAAAAGAAGTAAGGATAATCTTCGGGTAATTCTTTTTCATTTACATCGATTACATCGTCTAAATCCTCTGACTTGCATCTTCTAATAAAAAATTCTGGGTCATTTTTGATCGTATTGAAGATATTTGTCTTGGTTTCCTTATTAGTAGTCATTGTCATTAATGCTAAAGAATTTTTAAATATAAAATAGCCATAATAGTATATGGATTATAAAAATATAAGCTTTTAAGTTTTTATGAATCAGAAAATATAGATAAAATCAAAATTTTACAGCAGCAAATGCTTTTTCTTTTTGGTTTTCAATATATTCAAGAATTAGATTCAGAGTATGTTGAATATTTAGTCTATTATTAAAGTTCTTTACAATCATTTCTAATTGTAGATTATCGAGTTTCTTTAATTTTTTTGCAACTTTTATCATTTCTGGGATTGTTCTTACAATGTTATCAACAATAGTAATATCGGCCCATATGGCTGTTCTACTTAATGGATTTAAATCAACAGCGATAACTTTTTTATTTAATTTTTTCAAAGCTTCAGTTCTATCTCCATCTTCTAATGGGACCATAACTAAATCAGCATTTGCTATTAATTCAACCTTTTTTCTATTGCTATCAAGCCCGTCCAGTTCGATCATTTTTTTTGGATCAGTTCCATAAATTACAGACGCTCCGGCTTTTTGTAAAACTTTTTTAATTGCATTTATTCTACCTTTTTTATGATAAAACAAATTGATTTCGAGGGGAGTATTTAAAATATTCGATAAAAGTACGAGCTCATCAGGCACTAACGCTGCAACATTTCCATTTACACTGATGATAGGTCTATCAGCTAATAATATAGAAGCCACAGCCGCCTCAATGGCTTTTTTGGCAGCTTCTGTAGTTTTTTCACCTAAAATATAATCAAAACATTCTCCTCTTCCGTGTGCAATTAACCCCGCTTCAGCAACCACCAAATTTTTCATACCTTCGATTATCTTATGACGATATTTTATACTTTCATACCGGGGGTGAGACTTAGGAACCATATGATCTTGGTTTTCGTTCGAAGTCATGAGATTTTAAAAATATTAATATTGTTCTTTATATAGAGTGATATAAAGAAAAACTATTAATCTTTTGTATAATATTATAATTTTGCAGATGATTATGAGTTCATTAGCCAAAAAAAAGCCTAATGATTTGCGGATCTATAAAACAAAAAGACTATTAGAAGATCTTAAAAGTAAAAAGGGCTTTCATACAGAATTAATTTCAGTATACATTCCTCATGATAGAAAAATTTCAGATGTAACAAATCATCTAAAAAATGAAATAAGTGAAAGTCAAAATATTAAATCAAAATTAACACGAAAAAATGTATTAGATAGTATCTCTAGTCTTTTAGGGCAATTGAAAAACATAAATGATGTTCCTGAAAATGGATTAGTCATGTTCTCTGGAGCGATTCCCCAGAGTAATACGCCAGGAACAGAAAGGAATGAAATGTACATTGTAGAACCCCCCGATAGAGTAGTAACTTTTAGATATCATTGCGCTAGCGAGTTTCTATTATGGCCTTTAGAGGAAATGTTAACTCCTAGTGAGACTTATGGTTTATTAGTGATAGGGAGAGCGGAATCTGCCTTAGGTTATATTAAAGGTAATAAAGTCGAAATTGTTAGAGAATTTACTTCAGGTATTCACGGAAAGCACAGAGCCGGAGGTCAATCTCAAAAAAGGTTTGAAAGATTAATTGAAGAAGGAGAAAAACAATTTTATCGTAGAATTTCAGACACAGTAAATGAACTTTTCTTACCCATGGAGGATTTACAAGGTATATTTGTTGGTGGCCCAGGTCAATCAAAAGAAAAATTTGTTGCTGATGAGAGTTTAGACTACAGATTACGAGACAAAATTTTAGATATAGTTGATCTTGGTTATGGGGGTACAGAAGGAATACGAGCTTTGATAGAAAAAGTGAAAGACAAAATAGAAGATGTGAGATATATTCAGGAAAAGCAAATTATGCAACGATTTATGAAAGAGATTTCAATTGATTCGGGTTTAGCATCCTACGGATTGGAAGAAATACAAAGAGCATTAAATTATGGTGCTGTTGGCACTTTAATGCTTTCAGAAAGATTAAATCTATATAAGATTAAATTAGAATGTTCTAATTGTGAATTTAGTGAATATAGAAATATTAAAGAAAATGATCTTGAAAAAATTAAGGGAGATATTCAAGAGGAAATTTGTCCTAAATGCTCATCAAATACATTCAATATCACTGAAAATAAATCAATCATAGAAGAACTAGGGGAAATTGCCGAATCAACTGGAACAGATGTAATTATCTTATCAACAGAAACTGAAGAAGGAGAAATGTTATATAGTACTTTTGGAGGAATTGCGGCCATCCTTCGTTATAAAATTGATTATTAAAGGAAAAAAAACTTCAATTTATAGAATAGAGAAAAGAAGGGTTTAGATATGGAATTGAAAGATCAATTACTAACTTTAAAAATCATAATGTTTGGGGGGAAAGGAGGAGTCGGAAAAACAAGTTGTGCTGCTAGTTCAGCAATATGGGCTGCAGAACATGGAAGAAATACATTAATAATCAGTACTGATCCAGCTCATTCTTTAGGTGATAGTTTAGGAGTTGAATTACCTCCCGGCATGCCTACACTTATTGAAGAAGTAGAAAACTTAACAGCTTTAGAAATTAATCCAAAAGCCAATATGGCAGAATTCAGAGGATTAACAGATATAAATCCCTTAGAGGAAATGGGAATGGGAGACATGATGGGAGAGATGCCGTTAATAGGTGATCTAGAAGATTTAACTTCAATGAGTCCTCCTGGAATTGATGAAGCTTTAGCTTTTGGTAAGATCTTGGAATTTATTGAGACTGAACATGATTATGATTTAGTTATCTTTGATACGGCCCCCACAGGCCATACATTAAGATTCTTAAGTCTCCCAGAAACGCTATCTGGGTGGATAGGCAAGCTCATAAAAATGAGGATGAGATTGGGCAACATGTTTGGGGCTTTAAAAAAGTTATTTACTCGTGAAGAAAAGAAAACAGATAATTCTTTGGATGTTTTAGAAAAGTTAAATCAATCGATACTAAACGCAAAAGATGATCTTACAAATCCGATAAAGAATTCTTTTGTAATAGTTATGATACCAGAGGAAATGGCTATATTAGAAACTGGACGACTACTTAATGAATTAGTTAAATATGAGATTCCTGTTTCTAATATTGTGGTGAATCAATTATATCAAGATACAACTGAATTATGCGATTTTTGTAAAACCAGGCGAGAAATGCAACAAAAAAACCTTAATAAAATACGAGAGATATTTAAGAATAAATTAAATAAAATTTTAATTGAAGTTCCATTATTCCGGGAAGAAATAAGAGAATATGAAAAATTAAAAGAAATGGGAAAATTTTTAATAAGATAAAATTATTAAGCTAATTCTTGTAAAAAGCTACAATAATTACAGATTTTTCCACTTCCACATGGATAACCACAAATTTGACATGAATTATATTGTTTTCTTTCTCTATGACTATAAAGCGTTTCTGATAACTCTAAAAACCCGTTTAATAGATTAAATTCTATTTCTGGGCTATATTTTTTGCATTCTTGAATAAAATCTAATACTCTTTTCCTTATAATTGGGTCTTTTTCTCTATAAGGGCAATGAGAGGGGTAATAACTGAATTTTTTAATATTTGAATATAAAAAGATTTCTTCTTCGGGGATTCTTATTAAAGGTGTAATTTTCTTAATAAAAAAATTATTTATCTTCTCATTCTCTTTCTTAAATAAATATTGATTTGCGATAATATCCAAACGTTTATAGAGAATATTCATAAGATAAGTTTCTGCGAAATCAGTAAGGTTGTGCCCCATTGCTAAGGCGGTGCCACCTAATTCTTTAGCACCATCATTCAATAACCTTCGTCTACCTGTTGCACAATAATTACATGCATATTTGTAATCTGGAGATTCTTTTTTTATCTTAATGATCTCATCTAAAGTATATCCAATTTTTTCCTGAAAGGAGATAATTTTGTGTTCAATATCATATTTCTTACAAAATTCTGTTGCTTTTTCAATACTATGTTCTCTATATTCCTTAATTCCCTCATCTATTGTTAAGGCTATAATTTTTTTGGATTGATGGGTTTTATTCTGAATGTTATTCAAATTATATAAAAGTGAAATTGAATCTTTCCCTCCTGATAAAGCAACTACAATTCTATCTTCTGGTTCTAACATTTGGTATTTAGAAATTGTTTTATAAATTATTCTCTCAATATTTTTTTGAAAGCATTCTGGACAAAGATTTTCTCCAGAGTATTTTCTTTGGATTACAAGATTATTACTGCACTTTGAACATTTTCCATTTTTGAAAAAGAGATTATAATTACTCATTAAAGTTATAAAAAAAAATATAGTTAAAATTTAAATCCAAAATATAAATCCACCGAAATTGATAAAAGATAAAATAAAATTACCCAAAACTATAAACAATGTGATTAATCGTATAGTATTTAAAAGTCTCTTTTTAATTTTTCGTTTTTCATCATGCCAATATTCATAAGAGATCTCAATAAGTGAACCATCCTCTAATTTAGTTTGTTCGGGAAGGTTTAAAGAAAGAGAATCTTTAAATCCATCACCGATTTTATCGATTAAAGTATATTTATCTTCAGCTAAAATTATTTCGCTCTTTTGTTTAGTACCAATTTTATCTTCTATTAAAATTTTGACAGATTCTATTTTTTCTATTCTGTATTCTGACAAATTGAGATCTTTCTCATCTTTTTTAAATTGAACTTTATCAGTTTTTTTCTTTGTGGTTTTTATATCTTCTCCAAAACCCCAATTAATTAATTCTTTAACTATTCTATCACCATCGAATATTGGTAAAGGAAGCATATTAAAGAGGGTTATGCTGAAAGCAATAATAAATAACCATGCAATTTCTCTTAGCCAAAATTCGGGCCAAAAAGGTGTAAAGAATTTTGCGAAATCATTTTTATGCATAAAGTATGAAATACTATAAATACCAATTTTTACTCCTATTTCTTCAACATCTAAGATATACATATCAGAAGCAGTACTTAGATTAATAGTATTTAGATTAAATTCCGTTAATGCTTTCTCTAACGTAACTCCACTAGTTCGATTTATTGAAATATTATTTATCTTGGTAATAGTTAATCCCTCGATTAAACTTTTATTATCGTTATTTCCTCCTTCACTTGCGGAATATATCTTAGTTATTTGTAATTCTGTGTCTGAGATATATTCATAAAGGATTCCAATATTGTATCGAGGTCCTAATGTTATATTTTTCTCTGAATAACTTTCTGCAGAGGGACTATAAATTCTGAAGGTTAAATTATCCCCTATAGAACATTGTAAGCCAGTTCTATTATTTAATATATCATTTAGAGTTCTTCCCGCATAGTTATCAAGATAGATAAATTGATCGTCTTCAGCCCCTTTCTTTTTAATCGCTAAAATTACATCACCATTTGCTATATTTCCAAAGTTAAATCCCCCATCTGCTTCTGTTACTACACTGTTCACTTGAGCGACTTGAGAATAAAAGGGAGCGATGATAAGTGGGAAACTTAATAATAGTAAGAATGCAACTCCGGCTGTCATTCCATTTACATATGTCCCCGCGGCTGCAATTCGTAACCTTGTATTTCTATGGAATTTTCTAGAACTTAATGCTCTCTCATCAACCTCAACAAAAGCGCCAAAACCTATAATAAAAAAAATCCCTGCTCCGAGAACACCAGTAGATTTTATATCTACTCCATCAGCGCCAGCTGAAATCCCATGAGCAAATTCATGTGTAGTTAAAATAAATAATAATGGAAGGATTAAGTACATCATGACGGGTAAGTCGATAGTCACACCGGGAATAAGAGGAACTATCGCTTGTTCAACCCTAGGATTAAAAATTAGATTTACAAAGTTTGTAAAGAAGAAATATAGAGCATATATTGTAAAGCTAAATGACACAAATATACCTATAGTCCAAAAAATTTTCCAGAATTTGGGAGCTTTTTTTGATATTTTCGTTATGAAATTATTTAATTTTCTCGTTTTGAACATTGCCAGCATTGGAAACCAGAGATAATATGCCTCCTTCTTATTTCTTAATAAACGAATTAAAAGTAAAACTACAACCCAAAATATTAAAGATAAAATGAACCATGGATTTAAAATAAAATCTAATATAATGTCAAGTACAGACATAAGTTTCCATCATACTATTTTCTTTTTATTATCTAATTTATATAAGAAATTAAAGTTATTGGTTATATACTTGACATTTTAACATTAGAGATATAAATACTCTTATAAAATAGAAAAAGATTAAATTATTAGTTTATAATGTTATATATATAATTATTTTATATTGCATAGGAACCAAACCCATAGATCCTTTCATAGCGGGGTGGGCTAGCCTGGTTTATGCCGCAGGGCTCATAACCCTGAGATCGTTCGTTCAAAGGCTGAAAAAACTCTGGTTTACAGAAAGCTGAAAGTCGAACCCCCGCTACCATTTTCCATATATTTCTTTATGGTGTAAGTAAGTAACCTATACAAATATTTTGAGAAAAATTGCTCTTTAATATTCTTAGCTTAATAATTAGTTCTATATTAAAAAAAGATTTACTTTTAAAATATTAAAATAGGAGAAAGGTTAGAGATGAATGAAATAATAAGGTTCAAGAGAAATCCTGCAGTTCAATGCTGGATAAAACATCTTTTAGAGGGTCAATATGATGAGAACGAGAAATTTTTCTATACAATTTTTGGGCATGTTAAGCGTATTCGTTTAATTGCTACAATTATTGAAAAAAGAGAGAATTTAATAGAATCAAATGAAGTAGACATGGGAATAGAAGAGAAAATTGATTCAAATATTAGACTTGATTTTGATTTAGATGATAGCACGGGAATGATCAGA
>Ga0307380_10010071_pt1 | contig 11940 bp, 12 predicted proteins | sample UN3MG_FD_202239 | JGI IMG/M metagenome (GOLD analysis project Ga0307380, IMG submission 202239) | Soil microbial communities from Risofladan, Vaasa, Finland - UN-3 | ecosystem: Environmental > Terrestrial > Soil > Coastal area > Acid sulfate soil | place: Finland: Risofladan, Vaasa | collected... | reverse complement strand
TCGTTACGCGACCAGGTGAGTTTGCCATTTGTCTGCTGGAAGGCGGGTATTAAGTGGGATATCTTGCCTGGTAAATGTGTAGCCGGCGATGCAGGGGAATATCTATACATAAGGCATAAAGCGTGAACATCACATCACCTGGACTCAAGTTCTATGTTGACAAGATTAACGCCGGAGAACGCTTCTCGTTTGTGCGCTATGGCAATGGCGAGTGGGACTGTATTCTGAAACTGTATCATAAAACACGCTCAGGATCCCAGAAGTTCACGCCGGATTTACAAAGGGCGCTTGTTGCTAGTTTAACACAATATCGCACAGGCGAGTATTACTGGGCACTTCAAAGCGCAAGCTTCCTGAAGCGTGTAGGGATTTTACCAAAGGCAGAAGCGTGGTTGGCAGCGAATAAACTTTATATTCCCTGGCACGATGGGGAAGCGTTCACACGTCCATCTATGAAAGGGCAGTTTTATCCATTAATCGCAGCACTGAAAAAGCAGCGTGTGGTTGTGGTCGGCCCCCAGTGGCTGATGAAACTACCATTCGCCAGCGTATTTGTGCCAGTAGCATCCCACAATTGTTGGACAAATATCGAAGCAATAAAGGCAGCACTTATAAATGTACAAAATGCGGTTGTATCATTTAGCGCAGGGCCGGCCACAAAGGTACTGATCCATTACCTGCAACCGATTATTGGAAATAGTTGCTGGCTTATCGACTTCGGGAGTATATGGGATCCATATTGCGGCGTTAAGTCTCGGAGATATCACCAACGAATGACAGCAGATGTTATCCGTAAAAACATGGCGGGGAAATGACAGCAATCATCAGCCTGACAACGATTCCAAGTCGAATTGAACACATCGAACCTTGTGTTGATAGCCTTATCGCCCAGGGGTTGCCGGTCTATCTGTGGGCGCAAAAGAAGAATATTGTCACGGATGAGGTGCTACAACGCATCCCTCCATTTCTCAATGGGAAACGCGGTCTTACAGTCACCATAGTTGATGAGCGCGGTCCTATCACAAAGTTGCTTCCGGCATTTGAGGATGGGCACATGGAAGTTATCACCGCCGATGATGACCATACCTATGGGAAGAACTGGGCTGCGGGACTGATTGAAGGGCAACGAAAGAACCCCGGCTCTGTGATATGTTATCGTGGGCGTGTATTTGACAAAAGCAAGCGGTATAAAGAGAGCGAGGTTGTAAGACGCAGGAACCGGAGCGTGGATCTTATTACAAGTGTGTGGGGCGTCTTCTACCGCCGCGATTTCTTCAGTGACGCGATCTTTCAAGAGTGGAAGCAGTGGAACATCAACGACGATATTGTAATTAGCGCCCACCTGAAACACCGCAAGATTCCAATGCTGGTTATCCATGTCCCTGATGGCTGCAATATTACGAAACTTAATACCGCACACATTGACCCGCTATATGCAATTAATGTCAGGCAAAACAAGAATGACGAAGGTCTTAAAAAGGTGTACTGGAAATGATGGTGTATCTGGACAATAAGAATAAGCCTATGGTATGGCGCTCCTACGGCACACATCCGCCCGTAGCTTCCGTGCCAATTGAAAAGGCAAAGCTATGTCACTTTATAGATATTCTGCCAGATAATAACAGAAAGCCTTTTATACATGAGATTCAGCACGTCCTATTTGTGGCCGGGATGTCCAGGGATTATATAGCCAGGTTGAGGCAAGCTCCAAGAATAGAGCAACAGTATCACAGCGAGAATTGCAAGGCTATATTCTGCCCAGCCGTTCCAGTTCTAAAGCAGGTTGAGCGACACATAAATATTTCAGGGATTGAAGATAAGCTGCACCTAGTACTCCCAGCCTATCAAGATCAACCCGATAATTTGCACGAACACGTGGGCCCGTTCGCGATATTAACTATTAGCAATAAGTTTTGGGGGCGCGGTGTTCCTTTGGCTATTGATGTGTTCCGCGCGCTTAGAAAGAAATACGGCAATGCCGTACAGATGAAGTTAGTCTGTGAGGACGTGCCAAAGGGTTATCCTCTTGTCGATGGTCTGGAACTGATTAGGGTGCGCAGGTTAGACGGAAAGCTGCGGAGCAAACTATACCAGGAGGCCAGTGTGTTTCTGCTTTTAAGTCTACACGAGTTTGGGGTAGTGCTTGAAACAATGGCTTGTGGTGTTCCTACGGTATCAACGCCTATTGGTGGCGGAAGTTGGGTTATTCCAGGACAAACCGGATTCATAGTAGAGCCTCCATTTCACTTGTATGGAGAAGGATTTGGTACAAGGTGGAAAACCTGGGATCAATTTCAGGGCATTGTAAAGGCGCGATTCGAGCGAGGGGATCTGGCATATATGGTCACAGAAGCCGTTGCTCACATCGAGAAATTGATGAACAATCCAGCCTTGGTTAAAAAGATGGGACGCGCAGCACAAACGCATCAGCGTGAAAAGCATTCATTCAAACCGCACAATGAGCAAGCGCGCAAAATATACGCAGATATTCTTGAGGGAATGGCATAGATGACAACCAAAGTCGATTACTTGCTACAGCAGGGAGCCGAGGCTTATTGGCCACACCTGGATCTGGTTGCTTCATTGCATAGCGCCTATGCCAAGCGACACGGGATGGAATATATCTGCTACCGTGGACCGTATCCGCCAGGCGGCGGATGGGTCAGGGAACCGCAAGCGCATTTCGACATGGGGTGGAAACAATATTCGCTGATGCTTGATTTGCTACGTAAAGAGAATACTGGATGGGTATTCTGGGTAGACTCTGACGCGATAATTGTGGGCGATGCTGACCCGCGCCAGGTGATGGATGGCTATTTAGTGGGGATGGCGTGGTATCCTAAAAACTCAAAGCACGTCGGGCACTTTCACCGTGGAACATTCTTTCTTAAAGGGTGTAAACAAGTGCAGGGCTTAATAGAGCGCGTTCTGAGAGAAGGGCCAGGGCCGCCTCCGCATTGGGACCAGGGGCTTCTTAATAAATATCTAGCAGAACCGCAGTGGCGTGGGAAATTAAAAACATTGCCGATTGAATGGAATAGTGCGGTAAAACATAACGATCCAGAGAATTGCGTCATACGTGCCTGGCATGGTATGGGCAATATTCAAGAGCGATATAAGGCAATGCGGGCTGAAATGCGGAGGCGCGGGCTATGACCTGGCTAATTACTGGTGGATGCGGATTTGTGGGCGCAAATCTTGTCGATGAATTGCTATCCAGAGGAGAGGAAGTCACTATCCTTGACAATCTAAACCGTGAAGGTTCAAAAAGGAACCTCGGATGGCTACAAGACCGACACGGAGTAGACTGGCGTTATATAAATGCAGACATCCGTGATACTGAAGCGGTCAATGACTTGATATGCCGAATTCGCCCTGATGCGCTGGCGCACCTCGCTGGACAGGTTGCAATGACTACCAGCGTTCAAAATCCGCGCCTTGATTTTGAAGTTAATGTCTTGGGGACACTGAATGTACTTGAAGGCGCGCGCATCCATTCACCGGAGACAATCGTGCTTTTCCCTTCTACCAATAAGGTATACGGCGATCTGGCATGGGTACGACGCGATGAAATGGAAACCCGCTATGTTGCGCCAGATTATCCAAATGGATTCGATGAGACAATTCCCATTAGCTTCCATTCTCCATACGGATGCTCAAAGGGAGCCGCCGATCAATACGTGCTAGACTATGCCCGCATGTTCGGTCTGCGCACGATTGTATTCAGACATTCTTCGATGTACGGCGGGCGGCAATTCGCCACGCACGACCAGGGATGGATAGGGTGGTTTTGCCAGAAGGCACTACAGTTATGGGAAGCACAACAGACGGGGCGCAAAGCACAACCGTTTACAATTTCTGGTGATGGAAAGCAAGTGCGTGACTTGTTACATGCTGAGGACGTAGTGCGCTTATACGTTTCTGCCGTTGAACATATCGACCAGGCATCTGGCAGGGCTTTCAATATTGGCGGTGGATTTAAAAACAGTCTATCGTTACTAGAACTATTTGCATTCCTTGAAAAAGCACTGGACATCGAGATGGACTACAAAAAACTTCCGTGGCGGTTGAGCGACCAGAAAACTTTCGTTACAGATATTCGGCAGGCGTGTGAATGTTTCGACTGGGAGCCTACAATACCCTATTCTGATGGAGTTAGTGGAATGTTAGGAGAACTTGCCCAGAGGGAGCCATTATGAAAGTAGTCATACTTGCAGGCGGTCTTGGAACACGCCTTGGCGAGATCACAGAAGTCAAGCCGAAGCCGATGGTAGAAATTGGCGGGCACCCTGTGCTATGGCACGTTATGAAAACATACGCGCATTACGGATTCAATGAATTCGTGATTGCGCTGGGATATAAAGGTGAATACATCAAGGATTATTTCACGAATTACAGATACCACTCACACAGTATTGCAGTGTATTTGCATAGCGGCACGATTGAAATAGAAAACGGAGAGTGTGAGGATTGGATCGTGCATCTATTGGATACTGGCGCGAACACTCTCACAGGCGGGCGCGTAAAACTAGCATCTGAGTACATTGGGGACGAGCCCTTTATGCTGACCTATGGCGACGGTGTAGCCAACATCGATATTGCAAAGACCGTGGATTTCCACAGCACACACGGCAAACTGGCAACAGTGACGGCAGTACGTCCGCCCGCGCGATTTGGCGGCATCACACTCACTGGCGATTTAGTTACTCGCTTTGCAGAGAAACCAAAGACCGGAGAGGGATGGATTAACGGGGGATTCTTCGTACTTGAGCCAGAGGTTGCAAGCTATATTGCTGGAAATGAAACCACATTTGAGAGAGAGCCATTGGAACAATTGGCAGGGGAAGGGCAACTCGCGGCCTATCGCCACGACGGTTTCTGGCAGTGTATGGATACATTGAATGATATGCGGAGACTTGAAAGTTTATGGAAGACAGGGCAAGCTCCCTGGAAGGTGTGGGATTGATGTCTAATTTCTGGCGGGATCGCCCGACTTTTGTAACAGGCGCGACAGGACTGGTAGGAGGCTGGCTTGTGCGGCGTCTGCTGGATCTGGGTGCAGATGTGGTATGCCTGGTACGGGACTGGGTGCCGCAGAGTGAGTTTGTGCATACGCGATTAATTGAATGGGTGAAAGTGGCGCGTGGTGATGTCCGTGATAAAGCGTTCCTGGAGAGATGCCTTGGTGAATTCGAGATTGACACAGTGTTCCATCTGGCCGCACAAACCATTGTGGGCATTGCGAACAATAACCCAATTTCAACATTTGAAACAAACATCATGGGCACCTGGGGGTTACTGGAAGCGTGCCGCCGTAGTCCTAAAGTTCGGCAAATTGTCATAGCATCGTCAGATAAAGCTTACGGAGACCAGAAGGAACTTCCGTACAATGAAGACACACCATTGCAGGGCAAACACCCTTATGATGTGAGCAAGTCGTGCGCCGACCTGATTGCCCAGACTTATGCCGTGACTTTTGACTTGCCGGTGGCGATTACCCGTTGCGGTAACTTCTATGGGGGCGGTGATCTGAACTGGAATCGCATTATTCCTGGAACAATCCGCTCTATCGTACGCGGGGAGCGTCCAGTCATTCGCTCTGACGGTAGTTATATTCGTGATTATTTCTATGTTGAGGACGGCGCTGTGGTCTATACATTGCTTGCCGAGCGCTTGGCCGCTGATCCTGGTTTACGTGGTGAGGCGTTCAATTTCTCAAACGAGTTACAGGTGACGGTGCTTGAATTAGTGCGACGTATCTTGACTCTGATGGGATCCGATTTGAAACCGGAAGTTCGCAATGAGGTGAGTGGCGAGATTCACCACCAATACCTGAGCACGGCCAAGGCGCGTCATGTGCTAGACTGGGCACCGCTATTCACATTGGATGAAGGATTGAAAGCTACAATTGATTGGTACAGGGAGTTACTTGTTAATGAATAATTACGCTGGCGCACTTCGGACGCAGATTACAGAATTGGTTGAGCAATATTATATTGCTGCCTTTTCTGAGCGCGTCTTTGTGCCAGGTGAATCGCCGGTTCCGTATGCCGGGCGGGTATTTGATGCGCAAGAGTTGAAGCATCTTGTGGACGCATCCCTTGATTTCTGGCTAACCACCGGGCGCTTTGCCGAACAGTTCGAGCGTGAGTTTGCCGATTTCTTTGGTTTGCGTTATGCCATGCTGACTAATTCTGGATCATCGGCAAATCTTTTAGCGCTCTCCTGTCTGACCTCGCCCAGTTTAGGCGAACGGCGTTTGCGTCCAGGGGATGAGGTTATCACAGTTGCGTCTGGATTCCCAACAACTGTAAATCCTATTGTACAGAATCAACTTGTACCTGTTTTTGTGGATGTCACAATACCCACCTATAACATAGATGTGGCGCAACTTGAAGAGGCTTATTCTGAGCGCACTCGGGCTATGATGCTTGCCCATACGCTAGGGAATCCATTTGACCTGGACGCCGTTACAGCTTTCGCCAGAAAGTATAATCTATGGCTGATTGAAGATTGCTGTGATGCAGTTGGAGCCACTTATAAGGGACAGATGGTAGGCACTTTTGGCGATATGGCTACGACAAGTTTCTATCCAGCGCACCATATCACTATGGGGGAAGGCGGCTGTGTATTGACGGATAATCCAACGCTCAAGAGACTGGTAGAATCTTTCCGAGACTGGGGACGTGATTGCTGGTGCGAACCTGGAAAGAATGATACATGCGGTAAGCGGTTTGATCGACAAATGGGTAAGTTGCCCTATGGCTACGATCACAAATACACATACTCACACATTGGCTACAATCTGAAATTGACTGATATGCAGGCAGCGGTGGGAGTAGCGCAATTGGAGAAGTTACCCGATTTCATAGAGGCGCGGCGGCGCAACTTCGGATTATTATATGATGGATTGAAAGACCTGGATGATTTCTTTATCCTACCACAAGCAACTTTTGGGAGTGATCCAAGTTGGTTTGGTTTTCCATTGGCGATACGGACAGAAGCACCATTCACCAGAAATGACGCGATACGTTATTTGGAGGAACATAAGATTGCGACTAGGCTCCTATTTGGGGGGAATCTTGTTCGCCAGCCGCTTTATCTTGATGTCCCACACCGGGTAGTTGGGAATCTGGAAAACTCAGACCTCGTGATGAATCACGTATTCTGGATTGGTGTATATCCAGGCTTATCATCGACCATGTTTAATTATATGATCGAAACATTCCACCGGATGCCGTATGAATAACCCATTGATGAATGACTTAAATCATATCCTGGCTCATACCGAAGGGCTATGGGAAGATTTGCGCGGACAACAGCTATTCGTGACCGGTGGAACAGGGTTCTTAGGTTGTTGGTTACTTGAAAGTTTGGCGTGGGCAAACGATAAGTACAATTTTGGAGTATCCGCGCTGGTCCTGACCCGCGACCCGGACGCATTCAGACGAAAAGCACCGCGTCTGGCATCTCACCCATCCATTCGATTTCACGCGGGTGATGTGCGGGCTTTTGAGTTTCCAGAGGGTGAATACTCGCATATTATTCACGCGGCATTGCAGGGAACACGGCGCGTCCTGGAATTTTCTATTTCATGCGGAGCCAGGAGATTCCTGTTGACAAGTTCAGGGGCAATTTACGGGATGCCTATTACTGACTACGGTAAGGAAAAGCGTGAGGCAGAACGTCTGTGTTCCATCTACGCTATACAGTATGGCATTGAAATGAAGATTGCGCGTTGCTTTACATTTGTCGGACCGTATCTGCCGCTGGATGCTCATTTTGCCGTAGGAAACTTTATTCGTGATGCTATGCGCGGTAATACAATTCAGGTCACGGAAGATGGGACTCCCTACCGTTCGTACCTGTACGCATCAGATTTGGCAATCTGGTTATGGACAATTCTATTGCGTGGCGAATCTTGCCATCCGTACAATGTGGGTTCAGCAGAGGCGCTTACGATTGCAGAACTTGCCCAGATTGTAGCACAGACTGTCAATCCATCTGTAGGCGTGAAGATTGCAAAGACTGTTATACCTGGGCAACCAGTTAAACGCTATGTTCCCGATGTGCGGCAAACAGAAACCGAACTTAATCTGCATCAATGGATCGCACTGCCGGAAGGTATACGGCGTGCCGTACAGTGGTATACAACTAATGGAGAATAAAATGAACCTCAATGTATTAAAGAGCGTCACGCGATATTGCTCAATCTGCAACGGTACTACTGGTGAGATTTTGCATACACAGAAATTCGTGCTACCAGAAGGGCATCCGCAAGCCGCTAGTTATGACGTGGTGTGCTGCCAGCAATGCGGTTTTGTCTATGCCGATACTGCCACGACCCAGCGAGATTATGAAGAGTTCTATGCTAGTTTTTCAAAATATACAGACAGCGAAACATCAGGAGGTGGCGCACAATTGGCATGGGATGCCGGACGTCTGCAACACGCAGCGGTTGATATTGCCAGATTTATTCCTGACAAACATGCACGAATCGTAGACATTGGTTGTGCCGCTGGTGGCATGCTACACGCTTTGCACAATCTCGGCTATACAAACCTATGCGGTATTGACCCGGCTATGTCTTGTGTTGAACAAACTGCAAAAGCTCCAGGAGTGGAAGCGTACGTTGGCTCTCTGTCCAATATCCCGGAGGAGGTAGGAAAAATCGATTGCCTGATTCTCTCACACGTCTTGGAACACGTTAGGGATTTGCGTTCAGCAATGGAATACCTGCGGACGTTCTTAAAACCAAATGGCTATATATATGTGGAAACGCCAGACGCTACACGTTATGCTGATTTCGTAGCCGCGCCCTTCCAGGACTTTAGCACGGAACACATCAATCACTTTTCTCTGGCTAGTATGACCAATCTATTATACCAGTGCGGATTTGCACCAGTTATGTCTAGTACCAAAGTGATCCTGATGGCACCTAACGCACCCTATCCTGCGCTTTATGTATTTGCTATCCAAACCGAATCCGCATTAAGTATTGAGAAAGACGAAGAGTTAAAAGCAGACGTTATTGAGTATATTAATGTCTCACGTTGGTTCATGGAAGAGATTGACGAATACTTGCGAAGCGTATTAAAGAAAACGCCTGAAGTCCTGGTATGGGGTACTGGTCAGCTTACGATGAAACTATTGTCCGAGACTTCATTGGCTAATGCTAAGATTGTTGCTTTCGTGGACAGCAACCCAATCAACCAGGGTGTATTGTTGAAAGGTATTCCGGTTCTGGCACCAGGTCAGGTTAAACCAAGCACGACGCCCATTATAGTCGCTTCTACCTTACATTACCGTGACATTTGTGAAACCATTCACCAGTTTGAGTTACCAAACCCGGTCGTTGCTTTGATGGAGCAGAAATGAAAGTCAGCGATTATGTAGCAAACTTCCTGACTGATAGTGGAGTCAGGCATGTATTCACCATCTCTGGATCTGGAAACGTTCATCTGCTGGATTCGATAGCCACACATCCAAAGCTCGATTATATCTGTGTTCACCACGAACAAGCGGGCGTCATGGCAGCGAATGCCTATGGTAGAATCTCTGGACGCCCAGGTGTTATGCTTACGACCTCGGGCGCTGGAGCGTCAAATGCAATTACAGGTGTTTTAGGTGCGTGGGCAGATTCGGTGCCGGTTATTGTCATATCGGGCCAAGAGAGGACGGTCTTTGCGAAGCCTGAAAACCCGTCACGCATGTGGGGGTTACAAGGTTGGGATGTTCCGCAAGCCGTCAAGGGCTTTACCAAGTACGCTGTCACAATACACGATCCGCTTTCGGTTAGGTTCCACCTTGAAAAAGCTATCAGCGAGGCTTTCGGTGGGCGTCCAGGCCCTGTATGGTTGGATTTCCCCACCGATATTCAGGCGGCATCGGTAGATCCGTTACAGATGGCAAAGTACCAGCCCGAAGAGGCGCAGTTATCGCTAGATCCTGCCCCGGTATCTAAGGTGGCATCGTGGATTGAAGGTGCCGAACGTCCCGTTGTGTTGTTAGGGAGCGGGGTTCGGCAGGCTGGCGCGGCCAGTCTTGTAGAGGAGTTAATGATAAGGCTACCCGTCCCATTCCTTACATCGTGGGCAGGGGCGGATTTGGTAGCGACGATGAACCCACAGCACTTTGGACACGCGGGATCATACGGTAGCCGTTGCGCAAACTTCGTTATTCAGAACAGCGATCTTGTAATTGTGATAGGGTCCAGACTTGCGGAACCTCAAATCGGGTATAACTTTAGCACATTTGCACGAACAGCCAGGAAGGTATTAGTCAATATCGAACTGAGCGAGCATCTTGGTAGGTTCGGAGACAATGCTGATGTCACACTAATTCGCGCGGATGCGCATGATTTTATATCGGAACTAATCTCGCAACTGGGCATACATCCTATTCCATCACGGGAACCCTGGCTAGAGCGTTGTCGGGCATGGCGCGAGAAATATCACAATCCGGATCCGGCATATAGTCAGAGCGTGCCGGGATTCATCAACTCATATAATTTCACGACCTCCCTATCTCATCATTTCGCATCAAATGAGATCGTCGTGGTAGACCCAGGGACTGCATTTACCTGTACTCACCAGAGCATAGAACTAAGTGGGGCGCAGAGATTCGTGGGATCGCGCGGTCTGGGCGAGATGGGCTTTGGCCTTCCGGCAACAATCGGCGCTTGCCTCGCCAATGATAAGAAGCGAGTTATCTTGTTTACTGGCGATGGCTCGATCATGCTAAACTTGCAGGAATTACAGACGGTTGCAACCCACCGACTTCCCGTCAAGGTATTCCTGTATGTGAACAATGGATATCTCGCAATACGCGCCACGCAGCGGTCTACGTTTGGAGAGCGATATCCAGCCACGGGGGTTGAGACGGGGGTTGTATGCCCAGATATGCGCCGCGTTTTTGGTGCCTTTGGCTTCGAGACATTCAGACTGACTAATCCAGATGATATGGATGCTACCATTGCGAAGGTACTATCCACAGACGGGCCGGCAATGTGTGAGGTTGTAATGCAACCCGATCAGCCCATTGGCCCTCGATTAGCATCATTCCTTCAGCCTGATGGAACTATAATCTCCCCACCGATGGAAGATATGTACCCGTTTTTGGATCGTGACGAATTCAATGAGGCGATGATAGTCGCTCCATTGGAAATTAATAAAGGATAGGAGGAACAGATGGCAGATTTAGATTTGACCCAGGGGCAAAGTGTACCATTAAGCATGGTATCAAAATATGTAGATATGGGAGATGGCACCCATGCTTTACAGGTGGCGATAGGTGGTTATGGAACCGTAACAATTCCGGTAGAGCTTACCGCAGGAGAAGCCCATGTTGGTAACGTGGGCAGTGAAAGCGCCGATAGCGTTGCCACGCCTGTACTATTGGGAGGGGCACCGTATGGGACTGGCGACACTCTTGGCGGGATAATGGAATTCACGCTTGTGTCAAGGGTTGCCGGAAGAGGTGTTGTACTCACTAACCTCGTGATAACGGATCTGACTGTACAAGCGCCAACAATAGAGTTGTGGCTATTTGATCGTACTTTCACGGCTGGCGTCGATAACACTCCCTGGAGTCCTGCGGATGCGGATTTGCCCAACATTGTGGCAATCGTTTCTACTGCGGACTTGGGCGGCGCGTGGTTCTTGGGTGCCAATAACGGGGCTGCGAGGATCGAGTTTGTGCAAAGGGTGGGGCCGAATGTTACCTCACTATTTGGTCAATTCGTAGTCCGTGGAACGCCGACCTATGGAGTTGGATCATTACAGGCAAAACTTAACTACTTACAGGACTGATAACTATGGGTATGACATACAATACAAAACGTGCTCTGCTGAGTAGAAGGCGAGGTCGTGTCTTCCGCCCTATTATAGGCGATATAGTCTTTACTCCCAACATGGACAAGCGTATTGGTGCGCTGTTCAA
>Ga0307380_10010069_pt1 | contig 11941 bp, 9 predicted proteins | sample UN3MG_FD_202239 | JGI IMG/M metagenome (GOLD analysis project Ga0307380, IMG submission 202239) | Soil microbial communities from Risofladan, Vaasa, Finland - UN-3 | ecosystem: Environmental > Terrestrial > Soil > Coastal area > Acid sulfate soil | place: Finland: Risofladan, Vaasa | collected... | reverse complement strand
TCCCTATCAAAAGACCATAACTTGACATACAAAAATCTTTTCTTATCTCTATCTATTTAACATAATCTTATGTTAAATGTGAAGACCAGACCCCGATATTTGATAATTAAACCTCTCTGACTATTTCGTATTTCCCTAACCCGAAACTGGTTTGCTTTCCAATATGAATATATTCTCCCAACTTAATAAAGGGTAAAAATTCCTCCAAGTCTCCTTCAAAGGTTATGTTGCCTAAAAATCCACCGAGTTTCATTCTGGTATCTTGCCTACTTGAATATCTCTCCCAATCATACCATTTGATATTTATTTCTTTTGTCGTTACATCATCAGTATAAGAAATAAAATATTTATGATTAAATTGTAATTCCTCATCACAATGTACTATGGAAAGCCAGGAAATTCGACGAAGAAGATTGGTAATAAAGAGGTTAAAATCCAGCTTAGTGGTCAGCTCCCCCCCTAAAATGATACGAATAGGAGTAAGAAAATTTATTTTTATTTGCATATGGTTTCCTTTTTCCGCAAAATTGCATTCATTGATAATATCTTGAAGAGAATTTATCTTGAAATTATCGGATAATTTCCCGGATTCATAAATTCTTTCTCCTTCTTCGTTATCAACCCCCATAAGTTCATATTTCCCTCTACTTTTACCAATTCCTCTTTCCCCCAGCTCCTCAAAAATAAAGATAAAATAAGGTAAAAATTCAATACCGTGCCCTATAAGAATCAAATTAAATATAAATTCTTCACCAGGGGCATATTCAATCTGTGATACAAATGGTGGTTCAAATATATAAGGATGAGGGGGGCGTTTTATTTTGAATTTTGATTTATCTTTCAGATTTTGAGGAAGGGGGGTTTCAAAAATATAAGAATACACACATTTTTCTTGAAGTACACATCTATTACATTCTCTCTCATTATTAATACAGACAGTTCTTTTAAATATATTTCCGAATCCACCCCGTAAAGTAGAACCTTTATAATGAGGAAGGTAAATTTTCTCCCTTGGATTAAGATAAAACCGAAATTTAGCAAACTTAAACTCTTTAGCTTTTTCTATTTTTCTTGCATTCAAAATCAATAGTGTAACTCCTTTATTTCCTTAAACTTTTTAATATTCGGAAATAATCCAAAGCCAATTTCGTTATTTATCATCAGTCCATTTCATTTTCTCCTTGAGGTAGTAAAGAATTACTTCGATACGAAACTTCAATAGCAAGTTTTTGAATTAATTTCTGGTGTTCTTTTTCCAAAGAATTTACAGCAATTTTAGCTACCTTTAGCTTTTCTAAAAAATCTTTACCGATATCCCGATAAGTTCTACCCAAGATACGAAATCCACTTTTCTGGTCATAAATTAGAAATTTTGCCACTGGACTACGGGTAAATCTCCAATCATCTGGTGATTGGTTCTTAAGAACTTCTATGAAATTGTCTATATATTTAGTGGCATCTTCTGGAGAACACTCAAGACGTTGTTGGGCACGGCATATAAGATGTTTTCTGCTTTCTTCGGTAATAATAATAAATGCCATATTTTTCTCCTTTTAAATTCTATTTTTCTACGATAAAAATATTCAACTTCATTCAACAGGACGTCTTTAAAATATATAAGCAAAATTCAATATTAAAGTCACCTTTAATTCTTTTTATACAAGTCTTTATAGCTATACATACGCTTGCCGGGGGAAATGTGCGGAAGCGATATTCTGTTTCAATCCTTTTTACACAAGTCTTTATAGCTATACCATATAAATTTTGTCTGGAATGTGGTAAGCCCTTGTTTCAATCCTTTTTAAACAAGTCTTTATAGCTATACATATATAAAAAGTATATATACCTAGCTAGAGGTTCTGTTTCAATCCTTTTTAAACAAGTCTTTATAGCTATACCATATAAATTTTGTCTGGAATGTGGTAAGCCCTTGTTTCAATCCTTTTTAAACAAGTCTTTATAGCTATACTTGTGAAGAATGTGAGACATGTCAGGAATGTGAGACATGTGTTTCAATCCTTTTTAAACAAGTCTTTATAGCTATACTATTAGGTATTCGATTAATGAAGACCACGGTCTTCATGTTTCAATCCTTTTTAAACAAGTCTTTATAGCTATACGTATCAGAGGACAGATTGAGAAAACTTTGAAACAGTTGTTTCAATCCTTTTTAAACAAGTCTTTATAGCTATACTTATTATGGGGCTGCAGATTCAGTCGTTGCTTTAGCCATGTTTCAATCCTTTTTACACAAGTCTTTATAGCTATACCATATTATCTTAAAACTGCAATAGATACTCAAGGAGAGATGTTTCAATCCTTTTTAAACAAGTCTTTATAGCTATACACTGAATAAAATATGAAAATCTTTAAAGAAAACTCTCGTTTCAATCCTTTTTAAACAAGTCTTTATAGCTATACACTGAATAAAATATGAAAATCTTTAAAGAAAACTCTCGTTTCAATCCTTTTTAAACAAGTCTTTATAGCTATACCTCATATTTTGCAAGGGTTTATTTGATTGTCAAAGAACTGAAATATTAAAATATAGAAAACTAAAACCACGGAAATGGCTGTAAATATCTCATTTCTGGCATTTTGTAAAAAATTATCTAAAAATTTACGAAAATCACCCCAATTTTTGATTTAAAAATCTTACAATTCATCCTAAAAGTAATTTATTATCTTTTCTTACATAGTTCCTATATTCAATCCTCAGATTTTCTTCTAGGTCTTCCAGTTTCAAATGAACATAATCGTATCCTTTTGTTTTTTTCATTCTAATCTTAGCAAAGAGCTCTATAGGTCAATAGAGCCGGGCTAAGACGTCTGAGATTATTCGCCCAATCTTCAAAGAGCTATCTTCAATCCTTTTTAAACAAGTCTTTATAGCTATACACACTACGTAGAAGGGTGTGGGCAGGTTTGCAATAATTGTGTTTCAATCCTTTTTGAGCAAGTCTTTATAACTATACACCTTGATACTGAGCCATGGGAAATTAGATATCCATTTCAATCCTTTTTAAACAAGTCTTTATAACTATCACTACATTTTGCAAAGGTTTATGAGATTGTCAAAGAACGGAAATACAAAAATAAAGAACTATAGAAAAATAGAAACAACTATAATTGATTAAATTTTAGTAAATTCGAGAACTTAGAAAAATCAACAAAAACAAAACTAAAAAATATTCTCTGACATGTTTTATATTTCAAGGTAAAGGTTCTCCAGCTTCAACTGTAAAGTATATTAAATTATTAGTTAAAGTTTCCTTAACGTAAGGAGCATTAAGTTCTCCATCGATGTAATTTTTAAAATCTTGTATTATTTCTTTATCTTTTACAGGATGGCAAATTATTTTACATATCCATTTATCATCTAACTTCTCTGGTTCAATATGGACTAAAGAGATCTCACTATGAAACTTAAAATGTTCTTTTTGTTTCTCGATAAATTTAACTTTACTTTTAATATAGTCTTTAATTATTCCTGCTGGGTTCTCTTCTTCAAGCATCTTTTTGTATAATTTTTTCTCTCTTTCATTGGCATGCAGTTTCATTTCCCGATAATCTTCCTCTCCTGCTCTACTTCTCTGTATATCACAAGCATCAAAAACTCTCAAAAGAACAGTTATAAGTCTCATTTTAATGCCATTCTTATCAACTTCTGGTAACCCTGACACATCCCATTTCCTTTGATGATATTTACAGATAGTAGCAATCGATTCAGCTTCTTCATTAAATTTATCAAAACCAAAATCTTTTGGATTATTTTTTATCATTTGATAAGTAAGTTCACTGTGATTCTTTCTGATATCTTCAGGTAAAAGTATCTCACCATTTTTATCAATAGTTTCAGAATGTCCAATATCATGCAAGAAAATTGCTGAAATTAAATAATAAATTTCTTCTTCACTTAAAAATTTAGTATCTTTCTTTAAAATTGGTAATAAAGCTCCTTCAGCAAAATTTAAAACATCTTGACAATGACTTTGCTCATGGTCTATCATCTGAGGAATTTGATCACCAAGCCATAAGGAATCCCATTTTGCAAGAAAAGTAGAAACTCTATTCTGGTGTACTGAATTCAATTTATCAATTAGTCCTAGTTTAGGATATACTCTCCCTTGTGGACTAATAGCAAAACGGTAAGAATTCCAGAGAATTTCTCCGAGTGGTTTAAATGGGGAATCCTGTCCTGGATTAAAATCAATCAAATCTCTTAGTTCAGTTGGTAATCTACTGAAAGCCTGCACATTTCCTTTTTGCACAAGTCTAATCCATACCGCATTTCTATGGAAAATAGAAAGATTAAAACTAATTGGAATTGAGGGAAGTTCTACCAGAAAATCAAATCCTTCATGAATATATACTGCTTTAACATCATTAAGAATTCCTGAAAGTGTGGCATATATCCCCTCTGGCTTGTATCCACCAGTGGCATTTATAATTACTTCATTCCCTTTTCCTTTTTCACTTATTATGATTTCAACGATTTTATCAGAGAGTTCGCGAATACCTTGATTAAAATTAAAAATTTCTTTGTCAAGATTATAGATGATAATAGGTTTATTAACTTTACAAAAATCCCGATAATATTCATAAAAGACATTAGCACAAATTTTTCCTGTTTGAGTATTAGAAGAGAGGAAATAAAGAATGTCTTCTTTCTGAGGCTGAGGATTCAAATGAGATAATGAGTTTGTTTCTGCTGAAGCTTCGATTAGATTTAATGGACCTACCGTATCTTTAAGATATTCGGTAATCTGTCTTTTTTTCTCCGGATTAATAATTTCTATTATATCTTCTATTTTCCTATGTACAGCTATATTGTATCCATTGAGAAACCTAGTGGCAAAATCATTGAACTTATTTTTATTGAATATTATTTTTTCAATATGTTTAGTTAAAAGTGATATCCCCACAAGAACAATTATTGCTCGTGACATTTATTCCTCCTTCAATGTTTCAATTTTTACCCACCCAAGAGGGAAGGTAGCCAGATCATTTTTCATTACTATTCTCTTTGAGTGAGGAGCTGGAAGTCCTGGACGATTGTGACCCATAACCTCATTTCTTATTCTCTGACGCAAAGGGGGATCAAGTAGAAGATCAATCGTTGTACCTAACATCCCGGTTCCCCAGCCAACTCTGAGAAGAGGATGAGATATTTTCTGATTGTAAAATTCGGTTATTTTTGGTATCCCCGGGACTTTCTGGAAGAAATCCCTCTCCTCAGTCCATTGGCGCTCTCCAAATTCTTTTATAATATTAATCAGTGAGCTAATATCATTAAAGGGCATTTTGCCGTCAGGATAAAATTTATTTAGGAGCCCGAGGTCGAGAGAAACTTCAGTTATAAATTCTGTATCCTCATGTAAACATTCCACATTGAGAGATATTTCTTCCTCTGTATTATTTTTTTGTTTTGTTTTTCCAAAATAAAAACTACTATCGTTTTTATAGCATACTACCTTAATATTTTCCTTATATACGTCATTTATTTTTTTAGAATCAGATATTTTTAATGTTCGCAAAAGATCAGTATTTGGCCCTTCTTTTACCTTGGCAATTTTGACCAAATCATTAAAGAAACTCTGAAATTCTTTCGCTATTATAGTTTCATCGAATGACTTTTTTATGTCATCCATCTTGCGCCATTCATATTTTTTTTTGGCAATATTGTATTCTGTAAGTTTCCTATTTATTGTATCTATAACAAGCCTATTGAATTCCTTTTGATCCGAATTTTTAAGTTCATTAAGTATATGATAAATAAGCGAAGTTCTTATTGCTCCTTTTATTGAACTTCCTGGGACAAAATAGGTACCATCTCCATTACAAATAAATGAGTTACCATCTCCAATAGATGTAATTCCTGAAGAAATATTCTTAAGAGTTATTTCATCCAGACGAATTCGGTTTTTATACTGATTAAAAAAAAATACAATAAATGGTTTTTTTCTGTTCTTTATACATTGGCTTACATATTCTACATAGCATTCAATTAGATCTTTTTCTTTGAGAAATTTGCTCAATTTTATTTCATTGATTATATAGCCCTTCCTTCCGAGCCTTATTATTCCAGACCCATAATCTGGCTTTTGCCCCTTAATATGAATAGGGGATAATGTCTTAAATATAACCTTCCATTTCTTTAACATACCTGCCCCCCCCTAAAATTCATTAAATTAAGCAATTACATTTATTTTTATTAAGAATGCTTTACCCCAACGGTAGACATCATGATCATTAAATCCTTGAGGAGTCACATCAACAATTTTTCCTTTAAGTTGGTTTATAAACACCGAGCCTTCCTTAAACATTCGGAAAGTTTTTCTTTTCATTTGTTTCTTTGAGGAGGTAGAGAATACCCAACCTTTTCTTAAAACTGTTTGATATGCTTTGGCATTTATATTTTCATTTTCTGCTGGATAGCAAAGTGATAAGAGAGAGAAAGAATTTCCTTCATTATTTTTTATATTTTTCCATATCCCTGCCTCAGTATCAATAGCTCCAATTACTTCAAAATCAAATTGACCGTATCCAATACTCCTCTCTCCTCCAAATCCTAATTTCTTCAGGTTTTTAAGAATATCTCGAAACCTACCTTTATCCTCATTATCTATTTCAAGGATAAAATAGAGTCCACAATTTTTTTGAAAAACTACTCCTCCACAATGATAAATTATAGTATTTGATGTTTGTCTATCAATAAAATTTCTTGGGCGGATATCAATGGTTGAAATCTCTTCTATATTTTGAGAGCGAGAAATTGCTCCCGTAATATTTTTTTCATTCAACTCACCTTTAATCCAAGCTTGAAAATCTACTTCCTGCAGAAATTCTAATTTTTTAACTTCCTTAGAATATTTCCCAAAAGTTGAGGGAAAAGGATAAAAAGGCCTGGGAAGAAAATAATGGTTCTCCTTATAAGGAAAGGCAGAAGAGATACGAAAATTTCCCTGAAGAAGGAAATCAATATAATTATTATTCATTAAAGAAGCAGAATTTACAAGAGCGCTAAATATTGTATCCGAATGAATCATAGACTGGACATTCTCTACACCAATTCCTGCTTCATCGCTTCCAATATGAAGAGGACTAATAAAATTAAATTTTATAATGTACCAGTTCATTTTTTCATCCTTTGTTTTATCACCTGTTCACATTCTTCATAGGGATAATCATTAGTTCTTCTTGAAAACCAACCTTCTTCTCCCTCCAGTTCAAATCTTTTAATATGGAATCTCACTTGTCCATACCCACGAGAAATATTACCACCAAGGCCGTCTTTCTCAATAAGCTTTAAACAAAGGAGTATATTCTGAAGGTCCTCTTCTTGGTAATCCTCATTAATATGATAAACAAAATTAAAGTTAAATTTAATCCCAGCAGGAATTCTTTCAATAGTTCTTGGTACTGCAGCAGCAGTAATTCTATCAATAGTATTTTCCATTTTTGCCTCAGTAACAATTAAACCGTCTTTCATAAGTGAATTTTTATCGGCTAAATCTCCATCTCTTATAATGAGCCTAGCAGGAAAATTATTATCTTCTCTTCCTTCAGCAGTTGAGCCAAATAAACGACACACAGGGCAAATTTTCGCTTGCTTTTTGTCATCACATTCGTGACGCTCTATTCCTTCACGCTTTCGATTAAATCCAAATTCAGGTCTTTTCTCTTCTTCTAGATTTTTTTCTAAAAGACTTCTCATCTTTCCTTTTAGCGAACTACCTGGAATATAAGGAAGTTCTGTCAAGGGATTTCTTATAATAGGGTCATCGATACCCCCGATTTCAATTGAGCTACCTCCAGCTCCGATATGAAGTCCTGTTAAACAATCAATCTTTCCTTCTATAAAGAAATATTTCATCATTTTCTCCTTTCTTTATGATAACCTATTACTGACTGGGTAAACTGATAGATCTCTTTAATTTTATCTTCAGGATTTTCTCCTTGATCAATTCGGTCAATCATTATAATGAGTTCTGAAGTCAAACAATGTAATCCTGAGTTCCGTGATTCAGCATATGCAAGTTGGGGCATAAGAAGAATGAGTCTTGATTTAGCAGAAGAAAAATCTTGCTTTGATTGTTTGTATATTGAATATATCTCCGAATAAATTCTTCTTAGCTGATGTGTTTTAACACTTCCCAACTTTTCAGCAGACTGTTTAGCTTTCTTCACCAATTCTTCATCTGAAGTAAAAAATTCCATTTTTATTACCCCCTTTTTCTTTTTAATAAATCTAACCAGGTAAGTGGAATATAAAGAGAAGGCATATATTCTATATTAAAAAGTATGGACGATAAATCTGCTATTTGAATAATCGTCTCTGTATTGGCTAATTTTTTTAATCTCTCAATAGCCCATGACATAAGTGGTAGGTAAAGAATTCCATCATTTTCCCATTTATCTACCATAGTAAAAAATCTATAAATAAGACTACGAGAAAAATATTTTTTCTCTACTTTATCAGCAAAAATCGGGTACATAATTTTAAGTGGAGAGATAACTTCACGCTCAATCTCATCCCATTTAAGGGCAGTTTTTATACGACTTTCAGTTTTGGTCTCTTTGTTTAATCTTTTTTTCTTGCTCTCTCTTAATGGAGAGTAAAATAGAAGAACTGAATCCTTTCTTTTGCACTTTGGGATGTCTTCAGGTTCATAGAAATAACAACTTTGATAATTCTGGTAGCACTCCTCTTTTGTGCATTCACTATAATTTCTCTTTGCTATTTCTTCCGCTTTTCCCGAAAAACTTATCATCTGATAAAGTGGAAATTTAGGATGGGCCAGGAAAATACCTCCTGATATTGAAATATCCTCATTATTTTTTACATACTTCTTAAAATTCCTTCTTATATCTAAAGATATCTCACATATTTCATTCCAGGCCCCAATAATCACAAGATCGTCCCCACCTGAGTATATAATGCTTACAAGTCTTTCTTTTGCTCTATTTTCTGTTGGAATTAGAAGTGGATTATCTATCTGTTTTTTACAAATTAGGTTCATATAAATAGTAAAGAATAGATTAATAAATTTAGAAAGAGTAGAAAGTATAAGGGGACTAAAAAGGTCGGAATTTATACGCTCAGACAAAATAGCTCCAAGATTATCAACATCCATTCTTAAACAGCCAATTAGTTTCTTGCCCTCTGACTTATCAGCAAGAGATTCAAAATCTGCTGTTTTTCCATTTTCCAAAGTTACATAATCAGCAGTAAAGAAAGGCCAATAATCGCTTGGTTGAAAGGAATTTTTAATCCAATTGAATGTACCATCAGGTTTCTTGCCCACCCAGTAATAAGCATTCTCACTTAATGAAGGGACTTCAATAAAATGCCCTTTCTTAGTAGGCCGTTTTCCCCATCCATTTATATATTCATAATCGGTAAGGGCATCTCCCAAATAAAAAAGTTCCTTACATAAAGGACAAACATTCATTTTATTGCCTTCAAGATCTTCTATCTTTTCCATTATATCACTATCATCTCGATGACAAATCTGGCACTCTTCCTGACTTGTTAATTTTTTTGGTATGACCGCTGCAAAAAGATCTTGAAGTTTATCACTAAGTTTTTTGTTTTTATCTTCTTCAAGCAATTTATTTACATCATTCCATTTATGGCGGAAATTTGACGGTATTAGATCATCAATATTACATTCTGACCATACTAATCCTAAATATAATTTTCCACCAATATGGAAAAAGTAAGAATTAATTTTCTCTTTTATCTTTTCGAGAGTTTCTTTGGCACTTTGGGGAAGCAAAAGAGAGAATGAACCTCCTCCGGAAAAAATAATTGATGAACGATTTAATTTTTCTTTTTTTAAAATTTCGTAGATTATATGCTCAGATAAAAGTGATAGAAAGAATGAACGTGCACGTAGGCTCTTTAAAGCTCCTTTTGATGAAATTGTATAAATGAAATTCTGAATTTCGGAAAAATCCGCCGATGCAAGAAGAAAAGAGTTATTGCATTGGCGGATAGCCTCAAGGAATTTTATATGCTCATATAGTGAGATCGGACTGTTTTCACTAATTGGAATAAAAGATCCGTATTTCTGAAGAAGCATAAGAAGAGCATCTGGTTTTTGCTTTATTTTGTTATATAAAATTTCTATTTCATTAGGAGTTTCATTGCTAATCTTATTCTCTTGTTGATTTTCAAATGGAAAATTTATCATATTTTCCTTTAGTGTTCTTATTGGGTAATAAGTTCTCATGGGGGGCTCAGACCTAAAAAAAATATCAGAAAAAACTGAACTTATCCATTTATCTGGAAATCTAAAGTCATTAGTAAAAATATCTGCTCCACTAAGTTTTTTACTTAACAATTTGATCTCTTTAGGAATAATATTAAAATCTATATCCTCAATCCATTGCCCAGAGTAAAACCTGTACATAAGGTTAACACCGAATTTTAACATTCTTTCCTCCTAATATTTCAGAACTATCGAGATTGTTAGAAGAGTGAAATATTTATTAGAATTGAAATAAATTTAACCTTATTTTTATATTTCAGTATTTTTATTTATTTAAGCTTCTTTACCTTACACCCTCTTTTTAAGTTCCCTAAAAATATAACTTGATATACTATGGGGAGGAATGGGGTAAGAATAATTGTTAATCACATTCTTATATTTATCCCCATGATTTTTTCTGTATACGGCTTCATTGGGAAATGATAATCTGTCGTGATCTTTAAGATATCCATGAATTCAATCTTGTGTTTGATTATTAAAAAAATCAAGCAATTTTTTCTTTAAAAGATTAGCACACTTAGGATCATCCTATAGTTTTCTTATAGTATTTTCTAAGCCCTGTGCTATTACAACTCCTTTATCACCTTCTTTATATTCAAAGTGATAACTGCGTTGCTGAAAAATTATCCCGACATCCTGACAGGTTCTTATTAATGATTCTTCTTCCATCCCGATGGTAGGTAATTGTGCTAAATCATTTTTTTCGACGAGTCGACATCGAGGTGTCAAACCTCCCCCGTCGTTTCAATCCTTTTTAAACAAGTCTTTATAGCTATACGAATAAACAGCCATACGAGGAAAAAGTTCAAAAAGTATGTTTCAATCCTTTTTAAACAAGTCTTTATAGCTATACAGTATACTTTGCAAGGCTTTATGCGATTGTCAAAGAACGGAAATGTAGAAATATAAAAATAGGGAAATGATTGTAAATACTTCCTTTCCGGCGTTTTATCTAAAACTTCCCAAAATTTACGAAAATCACCCTAATTTTGAGGTTAAAATATTGCATATTAACCACTAAATTACTTCAAACCATTGAAATATATAGAAAATCATTTTCGAAAATCGAAAGCTATTTTTAAATTTTTAGCGATTTTCGAAAAAATTGAGTTTTTCATATTTTTCACTCTTTGCAAACCCTTATAATACAATCATTTGCCAACTCTAAAAATAACCAAAAAACGAAATTTACGAAAATCGATTTTGGAATTAGTCAAAAATATGATTTTCGTACTTTTTTCTTAAGCCTTCAAAATGGTCAAAACCGGGAAAGCCTTATTTTATCTTAATTATATGAAGTTAATCAGATTTTAAAATTTTCGAAAATCGATTTGCGGTAAAAAAGTAATATTTTTATCATATTACTCTAACTTTATCTAAAAGTTTAGAGTTAATTAATCTCTTCCTTACCTTTGGCCTGGAAGTTTCGATACCTTTAGTATCTTGCCTCTTCGGTGCTTTTTCTTTGTTTTAATAAAGAAAAAATCTCTCCTATTACCTTCATCCAGAATACGATATTAAGTTTAATAAAGTTTTATATAAAATCCTTTCTTCTATTTTTTTATTTTTAGATTATAAAAAAGTAACTTAAATTAGCTCTGTTTTTTATTATACTACATTTTTACTAGAAAAATCCTTCTTTTTATAAAACTTTTCAAAACTTA
>Ga0307380_10010065_pt1 | contig 11944 bp, 7 predicted proteins | sample UN3MG_FD_202239 | JGI IMG/M metagenome (GOLD analysis project Ga0307380, IMG submission 202239) | Soil microbial communities from Risofladan, Vaasa, Finland - UN-3 | ecosystem: Environmental > Terrestrial > Soil > Coastal area > Acid sulfate soil | place: Finland: Risofladan, Vaasa | collected... | reverse complement strand
TAATTATTGAAGCTAAAAAATTCTTAGGTACTCCATTTTATCATTCCGGCAGATCAACTCTTGGTATAGATTGTGCCGGATTGTTATATTTGAGTTATCATCGAGCAGGGATAGATCTACCTAAAGGAGATGGTAGGTCTTATACAGTAGGATGGTGGAAAAGAACAACTGAAGATCGTTTAAAAAATGCTCTTTTAAAAACTGGATTTGTAGAATTATTAGATAATCAATTACCTGATAAGGGAGATATATGTTTATTTCGTTTATATGGTGTAAAATATCCGGCACACCATAATGGAATTATGCTTGATTCTGTAAATTTTATTCATGCTAAATGTGGATGGAGATCTGTTGATAAAAAAGTAGGAATTGATTCTTTAAATTCTTATTATTCAGATAAAGGAAGACTGGATAGTATTTTAAGGTATAAGGATTTTATGTAATGGGTGAGACTACTGGACAAACAGCAGGTATGGTCGTTGGTGGTGTCATTGGTGGTGTCATTGGTGGTTTTCCAGGGGCTATGATTGGAATGTCCATTGGTGGTCAGATGGGTTTATGGATAGATCCACCTAATGCTCCCCCTCCACCACCTTTAGGTGATTTAGGAGCAAATTCATTTGTAAGAAGTAGTCCGGTTCCTATAGCTTTTGGTCAAAATAAATTATATGGAGGGGTTATTTGGTTAGGCAATATGGAATCTGATTGGAGTAATGAAGGATCACGTAAATCACCTGAATGGTCTCCAGAGATGTTTGTTGATTTTGCAGTAGGTCATTGTGAAGGAGAGATTGGATCATATCTTCAATATTTTATTGATGATAAATTAGCAGGAGATATGGAGGAAGAAGGTTATTCTGCTACATTTACTTCTTACCCTGGATCTGCAACTCAAATAGTTAATTCAATTATTAGTGCTTATCAAACTGGTAAACCTATACCCGCAATTCCTTTTATATATACAGCTTATACACTTGTACAATTACATGTTGAAGGACAAATTTTATCTGCTTTGCCCTCTATTGCTGCTGAAGCAGAATGTTTATTGCTTGAAGCATCAGAAGAAGATGCTAATCCTATAAGAGTTGTTTATAATTTTATGACTAATACTCGATGGGGAATGGGATTAGATACTGATTTATTTAATGGTGATCCTGATACGGTAGGATCACCTTGGAAAATAGCTTCAGATTTTTGTGATGAATCAGTTCAATTTACTGATTGGGATGATTCATTATCTAATGAACCACGATTTAGGTATTCAAATGTATTTTCTGCAAGAGTAAAAGGATTTGATATTTTAACAGATATTCTTTTGACTTGTAGAGGAATGGTTCGTTTAAAACAAGGACAGTTAGAACCATTAATAGAAAATGGTGATGAAGCAGTTGAATGTTATTATTCTGATAGACATAAAGAAAATTTTGTTGTAGGAGGATCAAGTACAGTAAGTAGATTATATGCAGATTTTTCAGCTTACCCTGATAAATATTGGTATGGTGATTCTGGTAAAATAATTATATCTGGTACAGAATATTCCTTTTATATAGAGGATCAAACTTCAGCTTATATTGATCTTTTTGAAGATCTTCCAGTAAGTCCTAATGCAAGTGATAATTTTTATATTGTAAAAGATAATATAAAAGAAGGATCATTTAATTATAAAGGATTTTCTGATAGAGAAACTTCAAATATATTCAGAATAGAATACATGCAAAGATCAGTAAAAGATGATGATGATGATGTTTTTAAAAATCTTTATCAATGGCAAGCATATGATCATGATACACAAAATGTATATTTAGAAACTGATCTTGGTGGGCATCCAACTAATTCACAAAAGGTAAAAACTATTAGATTGAGTGGTATTAAAAGAAAATCGCAAGCAATGCGAATGGCTCAATTTTTTGGTGATTTTTCTTTGGCTAATAGATTTTTTTGTGAACTTAATACAGGTGTTCAAGGTTATACTCATGCAATAGGAGATATAATTGGTATTAGTCATATTCAAACTGGATGGGATAAAAAAGAATTTAGAATTGTTGGAATGGATGAAACAGAAAATGATGAAATTAAATTAGAATGTTTAGAATATAATCGATATGTTTATAATGATTCTATTCCTAAAGTAACTCATGTTGATGATAATTCTACTCCTTCTCCTTATGTTGCTCCAGATATATTTGAAAGATTTAGTGCTGTTCAGGATCTTTCTGAAAATAAAATTTGGTTACGTTTTAAACGACCAGATGATAATCCTTTAATAGTAGGGTCAAGAGTATATGTAAGTGTTGGTGGAGGAGATTATATATTTAAAAAACAAGTTGGTATTTATACTCCTTCAGTTAAATTAGATTCTTTAATCGATGATGTAGTAACTACAATACCATATGACAATTCAACTTTGTATGGTTCTTTTCCATCTTCAGGATCATTTTGGATTGAAGATGAATTAATTACTTATACTGGAATTACTGGAGATCCTACTTATACATTTACAGGATGCACCAGAGGAGCAGGAGCAACATCACATGCAGCAACGGAATATTGTGATTTGAAACAAATAGATACTCCTTTTATTGATTTTTTAGATTCGGAAATTGGTCAGTCATGGTCAATAAAAATAGTATCTATTAATAGTTATAATTTAGTAGCAGATTTTACTACTTCTCCAACTGATACAGTTGTTATAGCATAATAGGTTATAAGTTATGAGCGAAAATGGTGGAGTAATACCTTTAAAGGATAAAGAAACTTCCCAAATTGCCAGCATTGCAACAGGTGTAGTTGGTGCTGTGATTGGTGGTTATCCTGGGATGCAAATAGGAATGGCCCTGGGATGGTTTTTATTTCAACCAGAAGAAAAGAAAGGAACGGATTATAGAAATGACGATATGGCAATTAGTAGATCTGCAATAAATGTTGTTCCTGAAGTAGTTGGAACAGATATGGTTGCAGGAAAAATTGTTTGGTGGGATAAGAGTGTTTTTGGAACATATAATTTAAAAGATATTCCCCATATGGAGGGTGATGATGAATGGGAAGCATTTGTTAATAGTGTTGGTCAATTTCCTGGGATTTTAAATGTTAAATTTATTGCAAGTTTTTGTGATAGATATACAGATAGCTACCATGTAAATAATCGAATATATCTTAATAGTAAAGATCAATGGTTGTGGTGTTTTTTAAGTGATATATTTAGATTACAAGCTGTTAGTCTTCTTGCACCACCACCATTTGCAACTCAGATTACAAATAATTATGTTTATTGGAAATTCCCATCGGGAATTCCAGAGATACCTTTTAAACAACATCAATTAATGAAATTTGAAGGATTGCTTGGTGACTTTACTGCTTTATCTGCTGATCCTGAAGTTGCTAAAAAAGGATCATCAATGATAATTGCTGATTTTACAGAACTACCAAAGTTATATGGTAGAATAAATGAGATGCCAACAATCACAGCAGAAATAAGCAGAACAATGTTTCATGGTTGGTCTTTTCCTAAAATAGATCCTTTAATAGATGGTGTTGTTCATCATTATAGAGATTCTTGGAAAGGAGATTATAGTTATTCTGTGCCAGGAGCAGGATATTGGTCTGGATGGTTTGGTTGTAAAGATGCTAAAAATGATTACTTTTATGGTTTTGAACATTATGATGCTTCATATCCTCATGATGTAATTAATAAACTTCATTATTTAAATAGTTATACAAATGTTTATGAAAAATGTACAAACGGAGAAGGAGGACAAGAGACACAAAATTGGTTAGATGATATTACTTTAGGTAGATCAGCAAATATGCATCCTGCTATTGCTCGTACAGATTTAATTAATGATCGCATTTATTTTTTTCATGGTAGAAATTGGTATAATGGTACTAAATATGCAAATCATCATGCTAATTATTCTTTAAAATTTGATATGTTTTATGTTGATAGACAAACTCAAATAGTTAATTCATTTATTTATGATGAAACAATAAATATAGAAGGACTTGATGGTGGTTATCCATCATTAACTATAGCAAGTATGGAAATTGATGCTGATTATATTTATTTATTTGGAAATATTGTTCAATCTGAATTTGTTTTTTCTGATACTTTATTATTAAATACAGATACAAGTACTGCAACAAGAATATATGCAGATTTTTCAGCTTACCCCGATGGATTTTGGGAAGGATATTATGCTTCTATTTCATCTGATGGAGCTTATTTTAAATGTTGGAGAGAAATAACTGTACAGACTTCAACTTATATAGAAGTAAGTGAGCCATTTGGTCAAAATGCTCCAGAAGAAGGAATAACTTTAAAGATTCAAAAATATCAAACTGATTATGCAGAATGGGGTATAGTTGGAGAAGGAAGTACTTCAAGTAATCTAATTATAAATGTTCCTGCTTATTGGGCATATACAGATCCACCATCTCAAGAGTTTACTCATTGTTGGTATCCTGGGGATTTTCAATATGGAGCAAGAGAAATTGATACAATTAGTGGCACAACTGTTGATTTAGTAACTCCATTGCCAAGAGAACCATATCCAGGTGAAAAAATAATGTTTGGATATATAAACGTTACTTTTGATGAAGATATTGTAAATCCAATATTTCTTGAAAATAATGATTTGTTAGTTGATCATGGAGTACCATATTTTGATGCAATAAATACAAGATTAAATAGTTATAAAGATAATGAATTTAAAATTGGTGAATATTGTATATTAAAAATAAACAGATCGACAAAAGTAGTAGATATTGTCAGAAGGGAACTTACAGATCCAAATTCATATTATGGTTGGGGATCAGGAATTATGTGGACAGGCCCACTTTATCCTGTTTGGCAAACTTGTGCTACTGATAAAGAAATATTTTTTTATGTGGGTAGAAAAGAAGCAGGAGGAGGGCCAAATAATCGTTCATGGTGGGGTATAATTAGTTTAGATACAGCTACTATAAATAGTGATGAAGAAAATAGATATAATCAATATTATTCTGGTGGTACTCCAGGTAATTGTTATTTTGGAACTGTACCAGTTGAAGAATATGATTCTGTTTTAGAAGATTTTAAAACTTTTTGGTACACTATATTAATTGTGTGGGATACTGCCCCTGAATTTGATAATGTTGTTCCTTATGGAATTTATTTTTTAAAATTAACTGAAGGAAAATTTTCAAATAAATATGAAGCATATGATTGGGATACTGATTTTTATAATCCATATAGAGGATTAAGAATTGATAGAGATGGTATTCAGATTATTTTATATAGACCTGGGGTAGCTTCTGGCCCTGCTTATTGGAATATTGGAACATCATTAGAATCATCATCTAAAGAAAATTATTTTATAGGAAAATATGATTATAATCAATCGATATATTTTTCTGTAATACGTGCTTATGAAACTCTTTTTCCTGATACTTGGAGTTCAGAAGTTTGGAAATATATACCTCCAACTCCTACAACTCCTAATGGAGAATTAATTTGTATAAATCAACAAACTGAATTATGGTCGGAAACATATAGATTAAATACACTTTCTTCTTCAAAATATTTAATTCATAATAATAGTAATTTTATTCAATCTAATTATAATGATGAAAATCCTGTAAATATTATTTGGATATTTTTAAATGAGCTTTGGGGGCCAAAATATGATAATCCTGGTGTATATATGGATTATACAAGTTGGCGAGAAGCGTGTAATATTTGTTTTGAATTAGTTAATGATACTGTTTATTATGAAGGTAGAGAGATACAAATTTTTGAACCACGTTTTTTATTTTCATTAACTTATGATAGAGAAAGAAAATTATTTGATATTATATCTGAAATAATGGCAACCACAATGGGATTTTGTTTTATATGTGGTGGATATTGGAGGTTTAAAGTTCCTACACAAGATGAAACTCCAGAATATTATTTTGGAAATGTAAAACAATATTTTAATGTAAATGGATCAGGTAGCAAAACAAGGATATATGCTGATTTTTCAGCTTACCCTGATGGATTTTGGATAGGTGATTTAGTTCATTGTGATGATTTTGTATTTAGTTTTTATCCTGATCGTGATTGGGGTTTAATAATAGATCAAACATCTTATTATATTGATATTGAATATGGTAGTGATAATATATTAGGTATAGGAATTCAATTTGAGATTAAAAAAGATAATATTAAAGAAGGAACTTTTACTTTTGCACGAAAATCATCTAAAGAAAAAGCAAATAAAATTAGAATTGAATTTAAAAATAGATTATGTGGTTATATAAAAGATATAGCTGAAGCTGAAGATACTTATGCTTTAGATATTTTAGGTGAAGAAGAAAAAATTAAAACTTATAAAATGCCTGGAATTAAAAGAGCAACACAAGCAGGACGATTGGCATTAAGAATACTTGATTATGAAAGATATGTTTGGTGGTTGTGTGGATTTGAAACTGACATAATAGGAGTAACACTTTGTCTTGGTGATATTATAGGTGTTAGTCATGACACTACTGGATGGAGTGGTAAATATTTTAGAGTTGTGGAAATGGAAGAATTAATGGATTATGAAGTTAGGTTAAGTTTAGAAGAATATAATCCATACATATATCATGATAAAGGAGTTATTGTTTATCAAGGCTCTGGTTATTCTGGTTTTCCCCAACCTACTATACCAATTGCAGTAGAACGTTTTCGTGTATTTGAAGATATTGAATTTAATCGATTGTATTTTTCATTTAAATCACCAAATAATGATCCTTATTTTGTTGGAGCTAAGATATATGTAAAAGTAGGAACTGAATGGGTTTATCAACATATACAGATAGGAACGACAAGTAGCGTTATTTTAGCTCAAGATGTAGGAATTAATGATACTACGATTTACTATGATCCTGATTCTGTTTTTGGAACATTTCCTACATCTGGTGTTCTTTGGATTGAAAATGAATTAGTTTATTATTTTGGTCTTGATACAGTTAATTATGCTTTTACTAATGTGATTAGAGGATATAAGGATACAGATCAGGTAGCTCATGATACTTCTTTTGGTGATATATATATTGTCTTAAAAGAAAATGGATTAAATTATTATGAATATCCTGATTCTTGGGTAGGAACAACTCAACAATTTAAAGCATCATCAATGAATATTTTTGGTATGAGTAATCCATATACTACTACTGGTACATTTTCTATTGATATAATAGGTTATGGTGTTTTGCCATATTTTCCTGAATCGATACAAAACAAATTGCCTGAATATGAATACTTTTCTGAGTTTCTTGGATTAGGGGATGAAAATATAGATTTTTTAACAGCCTATATTACTGAAACACTTGGGTTAGGAGATCAAGCAACAGTATCCGAATTTTTATTAGCTATATCTGAGGATATGGGATTAGGGGATGAAACTATAGATTTTTTAACAGCTTATATTACTGAAACACTTGGGTTAGGAGATTCTAATACAATAACAGAAATGTTATTAGCTATATCTGAATCACTTGGATTGAATGATGATTTAGAAGATGTATCATGAAAGTATTAAAATTTACATTAGATCAGGAATTACCTGAATTTGTATATGTAGAAGAAACACTTGGGTTAGGTGATTCTGTTGTGGGATGGGCAACAGTAGAAGAAATTGCCGAGAGTTTAGGATTAGGTGATATATTTTATAGTAGAGAAGATGTAGCTTTTACTGAAACACTTGGGTTAGATGATTCTTTTACATTACTTATAGAAGAAGCTATTGCTGAAATTCTTGGATTGGGAGATAGTTATTATCATCCAGATTTTGTAGATTTTTATGAATCACTTGGATTGGGTGATGCCATCTCCGAAACTATGAATATTTATGTTGAGATAGAAGAAAATATAGGATTTTCTGATGGTGGTTATGGTTATTTAGAAATTAATTTTAATTTAAGATGGAGAACACGAACTAAAAAATTAAACTATGGTTATGGTGTTGCTCCTTATGGAGATGTGATAACTTATGGAGAAGGAGATGTAGTAGATGAACTTAAAGAATTTAAAGTTAAGGTAATACGTTTATCAGATGATACATTATTGCGTACTGCTACTATTACAATTACTAATAAACTTTTTCCTGATGCTTCTGCTAAATATAGTTATACAAGTGCAATGAATATAACTGATAATGGATACTTTGAACCTAACCTTCGATTTGAAGTTTTTCAAGTGGATATAAATGATGTATGGTCTCCAGGCAAATATCTTGATATAACGGTCTCAGATGGGGGAGGAGATTTAATATAATGGCTTATACACCTACATTTAATTTATCAAAAGCAGCATATCGCACATTAAGATATGATGAAGAATTAAATCTTGATATGGATATTATTGAAGCAGCATTGCTTGGGTTTCCTGGTACAACTCCTCCAGGATCAATAGGTAATTTTCCAGATGTAACACCAACAACAGGTATGCGTTGGATAGATACAGGAAATGATCAGGAAAAAGTTTATTATAATAGTTCATGGCAAGTAGTTATAACATTTACTTAATTAGGAGGTAATTCTCATGCAAAAAAGTATTCCGTTAAACAATCCTTTAATTAGAAAGGCTGTTTTAGGTCTTATAAAAAAATCAGGAATGGGAGGTTTTTGTTTTCATAACATATGGGATTTTCAATGTGGTAAATATGTTGATAAATTTGACAATGTAGTTACAGATTGGAGAAATTATGTTGGTGAATTGATTTGGGTTCCTAAATGGAAAGAAGTTATTCATAATTTGGTAGTTACTGAGGGATTAGATGATGTGCTTGATGTTTATTTTAAATCAGGTACGCAATCAGCTACTTGGTATATTGCTATTTATAGTTCTGATTCTACTCCTGCTGCCGGATGGACATATGCTGTTCCTGTCTGTACGGAATTTACCAATTATGATGAATCAACCAGAGAAGAATGGGTTGAAGGAGCTATAACAACTTCAACTCTTGATAATTCAGCATCCCCTGCTGAATTTACTTGTACCTCTGGAACGAATACTATTTATGGTGCAATGTTTAATAACGTTTCAACAAAAGGTGATGTTGCAAGTGGTACAGGAATTTTGTTTTCAGGAGCAAGATTCACAGCAGCAAGACCTTTTAATACAGCAGAGGTTTTAAAAATTGTAGTTACAATAAATGCTCAAGATGTATAAGGAGTAAATTATGTCTGAGTCACATATTGAAGTAACTGAAGGTACAGGTAAGAAGGTATCCACAGTTCAAGTATCTATTGGTGGAACTACCAAAGAAATTGAACGAGATCTTCCAGGGATGGGAGAGATCACTCTTGCTACTCTTACATCTGCACAGGGATCAACTGGATTGTATCCTGCTTCTGCTATTGAAGTACGTGGTAGATATTATATCATATTGAAAAATACATATAATGATACCGCAGCAGTAGCTACAATTCGATTTTTATTTTTTGATAGTGCAGATACAGAAATAGGTTATACTGAAGAAATTATTATTGGTAATCTTGCAAAATCTGTGTCTGGAAGATATTGGGGAGATTTAGTTGTTTTTGCTAATATTTATGGAGCAAAATCTTTTAAGGTATCCCTTGAAACAATATCTTCTGGTGATAATATATCAATAGATTATGGGGTAACTTAAAATGACTCTTTTACACCCTGCAATAGCTAAAGATGTATATCCGATTGGTTCAATTATAAATGCTAATGCTCCTCCTAATTTAAATTGGATAAGGTGTGAAGGACAAATTTTAGCAAAGTCCTCATACCCTAATCTTGTAAATGCTTTAGAAACTGATAATCCTGATCAATGGCAAGATTTAACAGTGGTACAAGCCCAAACGAGTAGTAATGGCTTAACCACATGTTTAAGTAATGGAACAAGGCTTGTTGCTGTAGGATATAATGGAGAACTTTGCTATACAACTGATGGTGATAGTTGGACAGATAGTTCTTTTACAAATACCACTCCAAGTTATTATTGTTTGTGTTGGACAGGAACAATATTTTATACAATTGGATATAATTCAACTCAAGGATATTCTTCTACTGATGGTGTATCATGGACTTCAAGAACTATGTCTGCATCAACATCATATATAGGAGTAGCTTGGGATGGAACATATTTAATAGCGATAGCATCAGGATCAATTACAACTTACAGATCCACCGATGGAATAACTTGGAACACAACAGGTTCATTGAGTACCACAGGATTTGGTGGTATTGCTTCAGATGGGGCAGGAACATGTGTGGCAGTTAATGGTTCAATAGTGAATGTGACAGTAGATGGAGGAGCTACTTGGAAAGTTTATCGAATTGGTTATGGCCCAACTAATGGATTAGTCACTTATTGTAATGGTTATTTTATAATTCCTGGCACTTTAGCAGGAGGAAAAACTTTTTTTTCAGATGATGGAATCACTTGGGAGCAAGTACATCATAATTATGGTCTTACAATTGATGCTTATGATGACGATTGGAATCCTAATTTAAATAGATATAGATATATGGATGGTCAGTATTTTGGAATTCCTCAGTATTCACATTGGGGGGTTAGATCTCCAGATTTAAAATCCTTTTATCCTTGGTATATTCATGGTGGTGATATGATAGAAATGAATGATGCAGGATTTATTAATGATAGAATTTGTTGTACAGTTGGTGGTGGAGATTATATTTATCAATTTCAAGAAGCAAAATTTGATACAGCAACATATTTTCAATTGCCAAGAGATATTAAATGTGCATTAGAACGAGATAATTTTGGAAAAAGTTATTATATAAGGACAAAATGATACTATCTCCTAAAAAACAAGTAGAGTTTGAAATTGGAACTATTATTAAATCTTCTGGATCTCCAGGGTCAGGATGGGTTGACTGTGATGGTTCTGAATATTTAAAAAGTAGCTATGCAGAGTATGTAGCTAATGCATATGATTTGCATCCTAAAAGATTTCAAGAAAGTAAAAAAATATTTTTTACAAATTCTGGATCTGCCCAAATAAAATCAGTAGCAATTAATGGTCAATATGCTGTGATGGTAGGTAATACCAGATCCCATTGGTATTCAAGTGATTATGGAGAAACATGGACTGAATATACTACTAATCTTCCTGCTTCTGGAGATTATAGAGTTGTTAGATTTGCCGATGGAAGATTTGTGACAGCAGCATATGGTTCTACTCAATTAGCTTATTCAGTTGATGGAATTAGTTGGAGTCCAGTTACTTTAAGTGCTTCTGGTAATTGGGAGAATTTAGTTTGGAATGGTGTTTTATGGATTCTTAGTCCATTGGCAGGAGGAACTTATTTTACATCTTCCAATGGTTCAGCTTGGACACAGAGATCAAGTTTACCAAGTTTAGGATTAGCAGGATTAGGAATGGATTTTGAAAATAATAATTGGATGACAGTAAATTCAACTGCTGATCAAGTGTATCACAGCACCGATGGTATTACTTGGACTTCTAAAATGGATATTTCCACTTTAGGAATTCCCTATTGGTTTGAAGGTCATTTTTCTAATCCAATGTATTTTGCTGATACTGGTAGATGGGTACTTTTAACTTCTGCTTATACATTTGAATATGGTGGAGTCATTGAATCATATGATAATGGTGCTACTTGGCATCCAGTACCATTACAATATAAAATAACTCCTCCATTTTATCATGAGTACCAGTATGGTGCTATTTGGGATGGTGACTGTTGGGTTAATCTACAAAGTTATAATGCTACATATTCTTATGGAATGTATTTAAAGGATAATATTAAAGTAAATTTATTTACTTTTCCTGCTGAAGATACCGGAGGTATTGATCGGATTTCATTATATGATGTTGAATATGAAAATATGATGTTAATCATTACCTATGGTAGTGGAGAATCTGCTTATGATTGGTTAATAAAAAGTAGTTATACTCCTTATGATTGTTCAACATATTTTTC
>Ga0307380_10010063_pt1 | contig 11945 bp, 12 predicted proteins | sample UN3MG_FD_202239 | JGI IMG/M metagenome (GOLD analysis project Ga0307380, IMG submission 202239) | Soil microbial communities from Risofladan, Vaasa, Finland - UN-3 | ecosystem: Environmental > Terrestrial > Soil > Coastal area > Acid sulfate soil | place: Finland: Risofladan, Vaasa | collected... | reverse complement strand
AAGTGGAACGTACACCGGAATTGAAGCTGTTTCCAATGGACTACCCATCATGAGAGAACCCCGGGAAAAAACAGCCAAAAAAACCATGCTATATATGGCAATCTCACTTGCGCTTGTTGCTGGTATTTTACTGATCTGTTACTTCTTCATCGATGTCAAACCCATCCCTGGTCTGACACTTAACGCAGTCCTTGCCGAAAAACTCTTTGGTGCGTGGTCTTTTGGTGGTTTTAACTATATCGCTTTTGTTATCATTTTCTCAGAAGGAGCTTTGCTTTTTGTCGCAGCACAAACCGGATTTATCGGTGGACCACGTGTGATAGCAAACATGGCAATAGACTCGTGGTTTCCAAAGAAATTTGCTTCACTCTCCGAACGACTCACTATGCGAAATGGGGTACTTGTCATGGGGAGTGCAGCATTTTTTATCATGATACTAACAAACGGAAGAATCGACTTACTTGTCATTATGTACTCTATCAACGTATTTCTGACATTTTCTCTCTCTCAACTTGGTATGACTCGACTCTCTATAAAACAGCGTCATAAACAAAAGAAATGGCAACGGTCACTAACAATATTCTTAGTTGGATTCATTGTCTGTTTCACTATTCTTGTCATTACCCTCTATGAAAAATTCACTGATCCGTACGCAGGTTGGCTTGCTCCATTTACTCTTTCTCTTACCGCTTTTGTTATTTTTCTTTGCTATTTAATCCGTCGACATTATACGAAAATTAAAAAAGCCATGAAGAAATTTGATGAGGTTTTACTCTTATCGAGCATCCATCTTGTTGGACATCCCAATACAAAACCGGTGAATCCGAAACATATGACGGCCGTCATTCTTGTTAGCGGATACAGTGGTTATGGAGTTAACACCTTTTTATCATTAATCCGAAGTTTTCCTGGTTTGTATAAGAATATTATTTTTGTTTCTGTTGCAGAGATCAATTCAGGATCTTTCAAAGGTATCGAGGAAATTGAGGCTCTTAAAACATCGGTACGAAACTCATTGCTCAAATACGTCATGCTTGCTCAAAGACTTGGGTTCTCCGCAGATTATCGTATGGATATTGGAACTGATGTTGTAGAGACTGCAAGCCATCTGTGCGAGTCCATTGCAGAGGAGTTTCCGAAAGTAATGTTTTTTACTGCAAAACTCATTTTCCGTCATGAGACAATCTTTCATAAAATTCTTCACAATGAAACCGCGTTTTCAGTCCAGCGTCGATTGCAGTGGAAAGGCTTACCTGTTGTTATTTTACCTGTGCGTATTGACATATAAAAAAATTTTTTTGAAAAAAAATAATGAATAATTTTAAAATGAACAAAACCTTTTTAATCATCTAAGTGATATGAATTATTAAAAGACAAAAAGGAGGAGAGATGGCAATGCCGGTAAAAAAAACAAAGAAAAAAGTCGTCAAAAAGAAGAAGAAATAAGATAAGAAAGAGATAATTATTTTATCTTTTCCACATAATTACTGCTTCTTCTTTTATTATTTTTTTTTCCATTATGAACTTTTTTTTGCTTTTATGAGACATCATCGTACAATTAAAAAAAAATAATTGATTTATGAAAAACAAAAACATTAGCATTAAAAGTGAAATAAAAGAAATGATCATCTCGTGCTGTTATGATATTTTTTCTATTAAACCGTTAAATCGTTTTCATATAAATGACAAGAGAAAAAAAACATGAGGAATCGTTCAATATCCAAACAGATATCGCAAGAGTGGAAATACGTTTGGGAACTGCCTAAGCAATTGTTGAAGGAATGCATTGAGCGGCAACGATTCGGTTTTTGGCATGCTTACTTTTAATGTCGCCCAATCGCTTTCAACACCAAAGACGTCTTTTACTTTCGCTTTAATTGTGTAGGTTCCCTTTTTTGCAAATGTGTGATTAATGCTTATGAATTGACCTGCGGGGTAAGGACCAATCCATTCCACAGCAGTAGAACCGTCTCCCCATTCCATCCAGTAGAACATATCATTTGCATCAGGGTTTACTGCAACAAATGTATAAGGGTACGCTACTCCTACTTCACCATGTGTTGGACCATCTATTGATGGAGGGCTAGGTGGAGGACCATACTGAACGATGGTTATTGATAAGGGATCTGACCAGATGCTCATAGCTCCATACTCGTCGCGAGCCTGAGCTTTCACCACATAGGTATCTGATAAGATCCATGAATGTGACATATTTGCAGGTAGGCCTGAAAAAACCAATGATGTCCAATTGCTGTAATCATGAACACCAGATGCATTCCAATCAAACCGATATTGAACACGATCTCCATCAGGATCGAAAGCACTTGTACTAAAAATTCCTGGCACCTCTGTATATAACCATGATGGCCCAGAGGGCGTCGTCGGGGTATTTGGCATCTGGTTCTCAGAATAATATGCGCTATGCCTGAGGTCATGCCGAAACATTGACCATCCTGGGTTTCCTCCATCGCCTGCTGAAAGCATGTACGCGCGTCCGTGGTTGTTGGTCTCCGGTGAGGAGATACCATAGCCACCTACGATGAAAAGATCGAGTTTCCCATCATTATTAAAATCAGCGATAACCGGAGCATGGTCGATATTAAAAACCATGCCATAATGAGCTTGTAAATCAATAGTCCATATTACTTGACCGGTATCACCGCTCAGAACTCTCACTTTTCCGTCTTCGGCACCAAACGCAACATCTAAGGTGCCATCACCGTTAATATCTGCGATAGCTGCCCCTCGAAAGATATTGCCGCCAACGGGATAACTCCAAAGCAACGATCCGGTATGCGATAAAACCCCAATGATGTTATATGAGACAAACACGATCTCAAGGTGATTATCGTTGTTGAGATCCGCTATTGATGTTGGGGCCCCAACGTAAGAGGCCGCAAGGTAATTCCATACCGAGCTTCCATCTTCGCTATTTATCACATACACATGATTATCATAACACCCAATCGCAATTTCGTCTTTACCATCCTCATCGATGTCAGCAAATGATCCACCATGATACATCCAATCTGTAGGTTGACTGGAATACCATTTTGTCGAGCCGTTCTCTCCATATAACGCATAAATCCTGTGATCACCATTCCATTGAGCGACAACAACATCTAACTTTTGGTCGCCATTGATATCAAGGATGTTCGGACACGATTGAATATAACTATTTGTTCCAAGATTAATTTGCCAGCAGATACTGCCATCCTCCCCATTCAAACAAAATACATAGCCATGAAAAGTACCGAAAACGACTTCTGGTTTGTTATCGTTATCAACATCAGCGACTGCGGGGGGTGAATCAATACAGTTTGAAGAGCCAGTAAATCTTGACCATTTTACCTGACCTGTCGTTCCATTAAAACAATATACCCTTGATGGTGAGGATGCTGGGATTATCACTTCCAGGTTACCATCTAGATCAACATCTGCGATGGCTGGTGAGGCATCGTTACATCCACCTGTATTATAACTCCAAAGAAGAGAACCGTTCTCTGCATTTAACGCGTAGACGTTTTCATCATTAAAATAGGTTCCAAAAACGATTTCCAGCTTACCATCATTATCAATATCCCCAGTTGCAGATGATCCAAATGAAGGAGCTTGTAAGTCATACCACCAGAGTATTTGTGGAGAGGAACTCGTACTTGATTGTGTTGTTTCAGCAAAACCTTGAACAGCACTTACGAGACACAAAATAACGCTTAATACCGAAATACAAATTTTCCAAAACATGTTCTTTTGCATGATACTCTATCTTCCTTTCATTTTCAAATATAACCAATACCATTTAAATGTTATCTACTTGATAAAATCTACGAATACATAGACGAAAAAGGGAAAACCAGGGTTTTAAGCCCAAATGAGATGTCGCGTCGACTTAGTTGGCTTTAAACGAATCACGATTCGATGGTAAAAATATAATATGGACTGATAAAGTAAAGGTTAATAAAATCAAAAAAATAAATTAATCTTCAATCACAGCACATCAACAGATGATTCAATACGATCAATCGTTTTTTGAATAAACTGCTTATCGTTGATCGTCACTTGAATAGCATTATTTGGGCAAAGGTCAGCACACCGTCCACAGCCTTTGCAGATATCACTGATGACTGCGCGACCATTTTGTACCTCTATGGCGTTTACGAAACAATTTTTTACGCATGTTCCGCATCCTGTACATTTTTCAGTTACCGTGACTTCTACCCCCGGCATTCGCTTCACCTTGGAACGTATCTGAGGGTCAAGATCAGAAAGCATCTTCCAAAGGCAACAGCAACTGCAACAATTACAGATTGTCATAAGTTTTCCATCGAAGCCTACACCAAGCCATGTCTCATCGATTTGGTCCCTTCCGATTAAATGAATAAGTCCTGCTTCACGGCATTTTTGTACATGCGCTAGGGCTTCTTCCATCGTTGCTTCTCTCCCAAAATCAGGGTTAATCCTTCGTGCTGCTTCTCCAAGAAATAGACAACCTAGTTCAATCGGATGGTTCTTGCAGCCCATCGCCTCACGACATATACAAAAACCCATGATAAATCGGTAGTTCGTTTTCCGGATAAAATATTCTACGACTTGCGATGGTAGTACAATGTTATCAGGAGGTTGTATCGATTTTTCAAGGTAGATTTCAATAAGAGATTCTTTGGGGAGAACCGTCACATTCGTCTGATCAAAGAACATTTTATTGATAATCTGCCTCATGAGAGGGATTTGTGTCATCTTTGCAGCAAGGAACCGATGGGGGAACAATTTTTCAAGAAAAAGGACATACTTACGCGTTGGTTTCATACGATAATCAAATGATAAAACAATAAGGATAATAAGGGTATCGATTCCTGAAACCCTGATTTTTCGTTATAGGGTATATTTTAAAGGATGTAACTATTTACAAAATCATATCATGGGGAGCGAAAGGGTATGATAAAATGCAAATTTCTTGAGCGGTATCGAATTCCAACGGTCACGCTTGATGGAAAGGATTACTTGGAAAGTGAACGGTGTCGGTTAGGCAATGAAATACCTTTAGATGGCTGCCTTGAGAATTGTCCTGATTTTGAACCAGCAACATGAAAAATGATATAATGAGTGCAGGGGACGAGATGTGAACACCAATCTACTAGTATATTTTACACTTCTCTCCTGTGAGTTCTCATCGCATTATTTGGAACTAGATGATGATGGAGAGATGAATTCATTTACTAGTAAATTTCCCTGTTCTACTGATTTATGTATATTTTTACTAGTATAATTGATAATCGTTCTAGTCAACTATCCTCTTAGATTATGGCGTTCACCTATTTGTGAATACTGGACGTAGTTTCACTACGCGAAATGATATCAGATTAATGCTCCCGTCGGGATTACGTGCCAATACTTCAGTGTTCTATTTACACCAGTTGATATTTTAATTCCTTTAAAACCTATGATTCGGGGTAGAGAACGGACGAGGCCGATGGTAAAACAAGCGCTGTTGATATCTAGGACAACTTAAGGAGAATCAGTTACTTTTAACTCCTTCACTGGTGTTCCATCACTCCAATATCCCATAAACCGTTGCTCTGAAGTATTCCCAAAACAATATTCCCTGTTTATCCCATAAAAAGCATAATCAGTCAGTGCATCAAACAGTTTCCAGGTAGAATAATAATCCATCGCATCAGTTTTTCCAAACCCTGCTAAATAAATAGTCGGAGTAAGGGGAGCAGAATGATCAGCAATAAGAACAGGAGTACCATACTTATCGGTAACCTGAGTCACGAAGTCCTTATTTTCCAAGGGTATCTTATCTGCTCCATAAAAAATTTGTTTTTCCACCCATTCCTTTATAAGTGGGTCATCTTCCCCATAAATAACTATCATCAGGGTTGAACCAGGTATTAAACTAAGATTAGTTCTCCAAAGCGCTGCTTGTACCGGCATAATTGCTTTTGGGATAGGTAATCCCTCAGATTCAGCCAAAGCAGCCATATCACAAGTTATACCACCACCCATAGAATGCCCTACAATAGCAAAATGATCAAGTTCAGGTTTCACATGATCTCCTTGTTCTAATTCATTAATAGCATTTTTTACTGCGGTTATTGCATTTGAATAAAAATGCAAAAATCCGAGTATTGGTAACCACCATTGTTGATATCGAGGATAAACTACGATATTACCCCGTTTAACTATATGATTAATCCATGTTTGATACCAAAACGGAACCATTGCCCCCCATCCATGATTAAAAACAATTAAGGGAGCCGTAGCTGGTTTTGGATCAGTAGGCTCAAAGATCCAATACTGCAGAACACCTACTCCATACCTATTGACGATAACACCGGCATGGGGGTAATTTGATCCTCCGGGCCCTGTTGGAGGTTGTTGGGGTGGTGTCGGAAGAGGATTTGGTATAAAACCTGTTGAAATCTGTCCCGTAAATATATTGAATATAAACAATGAACAAACAAAGATAAGACTTAGTGTCTTCTTCATAATTTTCATTCCTCCTTATAGAATGAAACAGTGTCCTTCGTTATTTAAATCTTTGTTAGGTGGAAAAAAGTGCAGGGGACGAGATTTGAACTCGCGGACCTCTACAGGACAAGGCCCTCAACCTTGCGCCGTTGACCATGCTTGGCTACCCCTGCAAATATTTTTTCCTGTAAATACAGGATAACCTATATATCTTTTCGGGTGAATTCCTTAGATGTCATTAAGATCCATGCCACATCGTTGGCTGAGTTCTTTATGCAATTCCATCAGCCGCTCCGCATGCTTTTGGTGTCCTTTCTGTATTGCTTTTTCTACTTCTTTTTCAATCTGATGTTCATGGTCATTTTCAATCAAGTTATCAGCATGAGCGACGATTTTTTCTTCTAATGTCACCGGCATATAATCTTTCGGCGGTAAACCTAAGGTTATTGCCTCATCTCTAGGTATCCCTGCACCTACATGTCGTTCGATAATATTGACGATACTTTCTGGTAAACCTAATTCAGTGGCGATCTTTGCTCCTTCGACCCCATGCATGATTCCCTGTGTTTTTGACCGTCCAATATCATGAAGCAATGCACCTGATTCGACAAGCTGAATATTCGCATGAGCCTTCTTCGCTATCCTGACTGCGACCTTCCGTACTGCCTTACAATGGTTAATAACATCATCAGAACACCCTGCTGTTCTCAATAGTCGAAGACATTGTCCTGGATTTGGAATCGTACTCATGTCGTTTCCTTTGAAAGAACTTTTTTACCTTTAACACAGGGAACAATTTGAATGTTTCCATGGAAATCTTTTCTCCGCCATGCTGCCTTTGTATAACGGTCAAGGAATAGTGCTAAAGCAGCAACCTCAGAATGTGGTTGGTTCCCAACGGAGACGTTGAGGTCAGCGACTTCGTAAAAATATGGGGGAACCTTTTCTGCTCCGACAATAATGAGAAGGTCCCGATTAGTATCAAGATGGTTCACTGCTTTCTCTAGTTCCTCGCCGTACATCGTGAGATGAACAATGGATCCTTTCCAGGATTTGATGATTTTTTTATGGTCAACACCGGTTTGAACTTCAAAATTACCGCCAAATCTTTTACAGACGGCATTGATGTTTTTCGTAATTTTTTCATCTTTCGTGGTAATAAATATGATATCTGCACCGAATGCTCGTGCGACCAACGCGACATGGGTTGTCACCCGTTTATCACGATCAATTCGATGTCCGATTCTAAGCACCGCTATCATTCTTAACAAACCTGCCTTGTTCAAAGTAGAAGGAAAAGAGTCTTAAAAACACTCCGATATCAATTGGTTTTTTCTCAGAGTTGTCTTTTTTTCTTCAACAGGATAAAATCGACTTTTTTGTCAGTATCGTCTCTTTTTTGAGTACTATTTGCTGTCGATTCTGTTTGTTTCCGTCTCATGCTATCGACAGTATGTTCAATCGTTTCAGAGCTTTCCCAGCTTGTTCGTTTCAGTGGTTGTTTTTCTTCTGGATATGGCGTCTTTGATTGTTTTTGTGCAAATCCCTTCGAATAAAGTGTTTCATTGTATTCTTTGATGGGGACTTCTTTGGTTTCTTCTCTTGTTTCTGGTTTGATCTGTTTTTCTTCGGATTCTTGTACTTCTTCAGTTGTCAGCTTCTTATCTGTTTGTACTTTCTCTTTCTTTTTCAACCGGTTAAGCAGCTTCCATTGTACCAAAGAGAATCCCTCGATCCTTGTTTTCTCGGAGATGTTATCTTTTTAACACTTGATAAGGTTTTCCTTATAAGGGATCATTTGCGATTATTAAAAGGAACGAAAAGCATTTATCTGGTTCTTAAATTCACATTTGTACCTTTTAAATAATGCAGGGCCAGTGGTCTAGTTGGTTATGACATCGCTCTCACACGGCGAAGGCCGCCGGTTCGAATCCGGCCTGGCCCATTTACTTTTTGTAAACAATTTAATTTTTACCCATCACAGATTTTTTTTTTTGGTAGCATTTAAAATCGATTAGCTTATTAATCACCGTGCGATTCCCTATATTGGTTTCGTGGATGGGATGCAGGATGGATCAAAAACAGCAATTTCTCCAGAGATGTTAAAACCACTTATTATCAGATCGCTTCGGAGAAGTAGCGTACGGAAAAAAATAGCGGAGTATCTTTTTGAGATCAGTCCCAGTGGGAGTTATACTTCTGAGATTGCGTACAGCGTGAAAACCACTCCAACTAATGTGATTGGCGCGATTCGAGGAATGAATACAAGGTATCGTGACGATGAATCACTTATTAGCCTTAACCTCGTTGAACAAATCGATGGGGGAAAACATCGGGATATAAAATTGTACAGGCTTACCGATTTGGGCAAAGAGATAGTGGTGGGTCTTCGAGACAACAAGAAGCGGTTCTAAGAAAATCAAAATATTCCTTTTCTGTATTCTTCAAACATCGTGGTGACTTGGGTTTCTTCTACCTGAGCCATATCCCCACTTTCGTATCGCACTACAAACCATCTACTTGGACGGGGGTACGTTCGAATGACCACCGCTTTTCGAGCAGGCAGATTCGGGGCATTTGGATCATGTACTAAAACCTCAATACCTTTTCGTATCCCTCGCTCTTCTAACATTGGTTTTTCTCCCATCCTTTCTTTTTCTATTTCAGAACAACGAATGCCATATCAGTATATAGAAGTATTTCAACACCTCACATTGTCTACAACAAAACTATGGTGTTCTAGGATGAAGTTTAAATATATTACATTCGTTAGCAGGAGATAGTGAGGGATATATGAAATTAAAAAGAACGTTGGTTCTGATACTGCTTTTTATCAGTGTTGGTTTTTTAATACTTCTCGGTCAAGTAGGTCATGCTCAACAAGCAATTGTTTCTATAAAAAATGTCAATGTAGAATTAGTCGAAACACGAGAGCCTATCGGAAACCGGTTGATACATGTCTATGATATCATCGTAGTCTTGCATAATTCCGGTGATGCAAAATCAGATAATATCAATGTTTATTTTTATGATCCGGAATTTAACGCAACTACCACACCGCCAATAACACTAACCCCTGCCAACGTTTCGTTAAATCCTGATGAAGAAAAGATATTTAGTCTGTCGAACTGGCCAACACCGCTCTCTGGAAATATCCCTATCAATATCAGTTTTGATCCAGCGTCCCCTAAGATTTTATTAACCGATGATAACCATGGTTCTTATGTATATACGCTGTCCATAAACGGTGATACGAAAACAATATCAACACCTGGTTTTGAAATAGCATTTCTCCTCGTAGCAATCATGATTTTTGTTCTAGGCAGAAAAATAAAAAAATAGCGGCGCAGTCTCTCTCTTAGGCAGATATAGAAAAATTTTTCGCTACAGGATACTATATTTCACCAACGGAGATCACCACATGGTCCACAAACTTTGAACCAGCTCCTTCATAGGTTACTCTATTGGCCGGTTGGAATGATTGTTCGGTATACCCTGCGGGGAAATTGGAGATTTTATGGTTAGTATCGTTGTACAACAAAATATTATTCTTATCATAAAATTTCACGTCTATCTTTGCACTAATTATTCTTCCTGCTATGTTGTGAAAAAGCCAGCCGACGGTTACCGATTCAATCCCTCCTGATTTATTGTTTTGTTGATCAAAAGTCACGTTTGCAAATTCAACAATCGTTGAATCAAGATACACATTTTGAGGTCTTTGATCTGGCTTAATACTATTTGTTTCTTGACATCCGCTTAGCGCTGAACTAATGCAAATAATAACTGTTACTGCACACAATAACTCTCTCTTCATGCGTGCCCATCCCTCCTGATTTTCTGATGAAAAGATATCGTGGATTATCATATATATGTTTCGATATTGGGCACCATATCGTTCTCCGGCCAAAGGTTTAATATGGATGGACCATCATTGATGTCGTATACTTTAAAAAAAGGAACATAAACCAACAAAGAGAGATGGGATATGCCGTTACCAGAGAAATCAGATGTCATGAAAAGTGTTTTGAAGACGTTGATATCGATTTCTCGTAGAAAAACCGATCTTCCGTATACGATCATAACGATTGAGTGTCTCATGAAACGGTTGGAAAATCAATATGGATTTCTCAAACATGTCCAAATTAACGATGATTTTTATAACGAGGGATCCGGTGATGTAATCAGCGTCATGTCTGATATCAATACCGTGTCGCCTACCGAGTTAGGCAAAGCGCTTCATTCGATTATCGATTCAATGAATTGTTCTCTTGGAGTAAACGCAGGTCATTTTTTCATTAAAGAAATACGAAATAACCTCAGCGATGAGGATCTCAGTGTCATGAGAGACATGGGAGTGGATCTTGGCCTAATGCAACTCGAAAGTGAAATAATCAGGTTAGAACGCGAAATTACTGAACGAAAAAAGCAATCTTAATTCTTTTTCCTAAACACTGCATAAAGGATGACAATTATCACGATGAACGCTAAAAAAATCCATAGGTACCAACTCAGCGGGATCATTGAGAAGATATCCTGGCTTGTTTTCTGTTGTAGGCTCTGCGGTACTTCGAATGTTTGGGTATTCAAAGCATAAATAGTACCGTTTGCTCCAATAACAACGGTTCCATTCACCACCAAGGGATTAGATAGAATCGGGGTTGTCGCGTAATTCATCACTCCGTTTACGGTAAACCGTGGTGCAAACGACCATACCACTGCTCCGTCTGATTGGTTCACTGCGTAAATGTTGCCATCGTCGCAACCAAAAAACACAAAATCACCATACGTTACTGGAATAGACTGGATACTTGCTTGACCGGTAAAGATCCATTTCAGTGATCCATCTTCATCAAATGCGTACAGGTTATTATCCATGGCACCAACAAATATGATACCGTTTGAAACAGCAGGTGCGCTATCAACCCCCCATCCTGTTTGATATTTCCATTTCACATCACCGGTTTTTGCATCAAGAGCATAGATGTAATTATCCCATGAGGAAACATATACCGTATTGTTTGAAAAAACAGGAGCTGAGGTGATCCTACCGTTCGATGCGAATGACCATACGATAGAATGATCATTTCTTTTTACGGCATAGCAATTATCCCCTGAGGTAAGATAGATGTTTTCATCGTATTGTGCAGACAAGAAACTTAGATTAGAAAATTTCAGTCTCCACTGATCTTGTCCTGAACTCATCGCAAGTGAATACACATTTCCATACAAGTCCGCACAAAGGAGGTTATCTCCTATGAGTATTGGTCCTGAAATAATCTTACCATCTGTTGGTATCTTCCATTGTTGGGCTCCTCTTTGAGAAAATTTAGCAATTCCTTCTTCGTCTCCAACGAAGACAAATCCGTTCTGTGCTATGGGGGCAGTTGGGTTTTTTCCTACAGTTGTACGCCATTGGAGACTACCGATTTGTGGATTTATTGAAAACAGAATCCCTGATGGTATTGTTA
>Ga0307380_10010059_pt1 | contig 11947 bp, 12 predicted proteins | sample UN3MG_FD_202239 | JGI IMG/M metagenome (GOLD analysis project Ga0307380, IMG submission 202239) | Soil microbial communities from Risofladan, Vaasa, Finland - UN-3 | ecosystem: Environmental > Terrestrial > Soil > Coastal area > Acid sulfate soil | place: Finland: Risofladan, Vaasa | collected... | reverse complement strand
GCCCCCGGCCACCACGGTGACGGTCACTCCCGGCGCCGTGACCCGGGGGATGTGTCGGTCCCACAGCATCGTGAAGTACGGGTCGACCATCTTGTCGACGGCAGGCAGGTTCAGCCAGATCTGGAACAGCTCGACCGGGTTCGGTCGGGTCTGGTCGAGCAGCGGAAACATCTCGGCGTGCTGGATGCCGCCCCCGGCGGTCAGCCACTGCACGTCGCCGCGGCCGTAGCGGGCTGCCGCGCCCATCGAGTCGGCGTGGTCGATCAGACCTTGGCGGACGTAGGTGACCGTCTCGAAGCCGCGGTGGGGGTGCTGGGGAAATCCGGGGACGACGCGCCCGTGATACATCCGCCAGCCATCGACACCGGCGAAGTCCTGCCCGAGATCGCGGCCGACCAGCGGCGCGTTCGGCCCGAGCAGGTCATTGGCGGCCGGGTAGTCGTCGAGGTGGTGGACGCAGAAGAGGAACGGGTCGATCGTCTGCCACTGGAAGCCGATGGGGAACGTCTGGATCACGTCGTCGGACATCTGATCAAGCGTAGGGGTCGATCACCTCGATCAGACCCAGGTCGCCGTCGAGGACCACCAGGTCGGCCTCGGCACCCAGCTGAAGGCCCGATGCGTGGGGGAGCGATGCCAAGCGACGAGGATGTGAGCTGCCAGCCGCGAGCGCCGTCGAGGGGTTGATGCCGAGCTCGACGACGTGACGGACCATCTCGGCGATCGTGAGGAGGCCACCGATGAGATCTCCGTCGTCGTTGCGGGCGGCGCGTGCCCGGACGGGCACGGCACCGGCGTGGGCGGGGGAGACCGCGTCGCTGACAAGAGCGACGCGTCCGCCCGTTGCGGCGAAGACGAGCCGAACGACGTCGTCGGCCACGTGCGCGCCGTCGGCGATCAGTGTGGGGGTCACGTCATCGCGGACGAGCGATGCGCCGAAGAGCCCGGGCGCACGTTGGTGGAACGGTGCCATCGCATTGCCCAGGTGAGTGACCGACCTGATGCCGGCGTCGAACCCGCGGTGTGCTTCTTCGGCCGTTGCGTTGCTGTGACCGGCAGCAACGGCCACGGATCGCAAGAGAAGGGATTCGACCAGATCCAGCGAGTGGTCGAGTTCGGGTGCGAGGGTCATCCTTCCGACGGGGCCGGCGGCGAGCAACGTGGCGAGCAGATCCACGTCGGGTTCGACGCGGTGCGCGCCGTCATGCGCACCGAGTCGGGCAGCGCTGAGGAACGGGCCCTCGAGATGCGCACCCATGACGAGGGCGCGCCCGGGCGGCCGACCGAGACGCTGGGCCTCGTCGACCGTCGCCAGCGCCGCGCAGGTGCGGTCGACGGGACCGGTGACCAGCGTCGGGTGGAATGCGGTCGTGCCGCGTTGCCAGAGCGCCTCGGCCGCCCGACCGAGATCGCCAGGTGAGCACGCGGAGAAGTCGACGCCGACAAAGCCGTTGATCTGCAGGTCGACGAATCCAGGCGCCACGACCCGATCAGAACCGCGGGAAGGCCCGGTGATCGCGATGACCTGACCATCCGCGATGTCGACGTCGCCGACGACGAGGTTCCCGTCGACCAGAACCGTTCCCGCGCCGAGTCGGGTCACCGCAACGCCAGAGCCGCACGCACGACCTCAACGTACCGGAGTGCCCGAATCGGGCGAGCGGCGGTCAGTCGCCGGTGTCGGCCCCGGGGTCGACGTCATGGTCCGCATCGGGCCCGTGCGGGTGTCCGCCGAACGGGCCCCGCGTGCCGGGACCGCCGGGGAAGCGATCGCCGGGGCCTGCGAAGGTCCCGTTCACGATGTCGTCGATTCGGTCGGGCAGTTCGGCGAGTTGCTCCTCGATGCGCGTCTTCGCCTGCTCGACCATTGCGTCGGTCACGTCCTGCGGATCGACACCGTTGGCCTCTGCGACTTCGGCGATCGTCTGCCCGTCTCGCAGCGCGGCCAGAAGGTCGCCCGCCGAGATGCCGATGGTCTCGGCTGCGACGTCCAGACCCCGACCGCCACGATGGTTCCCGAACGGCGCAGCCGGTTCGGTGCCAGCAGGAGTCGAATCGGCGGGGTCTGCGTCGTCGGCGGTTGCCGGGGCCTCGGCGGGCGCCGGGGCTTCGGTGGGCGCAGGAGCTTCAGCTTCGGTCGTCGTCGTGTCATCGACGGTCGACTCGGTGGTGGTGTCCTCCTGCGCCCCGCTCAGCTGGGGTGCGAACAACATGGCACCGATCGCGGCAGCAGCGGCGACGGCCGCCACGGCTGCGAAACGCGAGGTACGGGTCGACATGAGGATGCTCCTTCTCGTCAGGTCAGCCAAGCATGACGGCCCAACCTGGGACGAGCCTCACCGTTGCCTGTGAATGCGGGCGCGGCTGCACCCGGGGCCGTCACCGGGCGGTGATGACGACCCCGGGGCTCGCTGGGGGATCAGTTGCCGCTCTCCTCGGGGGGCGGTCCGCCGAACGGCCCGCCTCGGGGGCCGTGGCCCTCGAAGTCGAGCTCGCCGTTGACCATGTCCTCGATGCGGGTCGGCAACTCGGCCAGCCGCTCCTCGAGGCGTGCGGTGGCGTCGGCCACGAGCTGGTCGACGAGGGCGTCGGGGTCGACCCCGTTGGCCAGGGCGACCTCGGCCACGGTCTGGCCGTCCTCGATCGCGGTGCGCAGTGCGTCCTGGTCGATGCCGATGATCTCGGCGAGGTTGGCGAGGCGCTCACCGCGACCGCGGTGCATGCCCTCCGGGGCCGCCTCTGGAGCCGACTCGTCGACGACGGTGGTGTCGGTCGTCTCGTCGGTTGAGTCCTCCTGGGCAGCGCTGACGCCCGGGGCGAACAGCATCGCTCCGGCAGCACCGCCCGCGGCGAGGGTGCCGAGGATGGCAGCGGTGGTCTTCTTGGTGGGGGATTCCATGATGTTCGGGCTCCTGTTGGTGGGTCGAGGGCCGATCCCTCGATGCACCCCATCTTCGAGCGGGCGTCTGGAAGTTCGCCGTGGCGGCGATGGGAGTCGCCTCACGATTCGATGAGGAGGATGTGATGGGAAACGTTGAGCAAACTCCCAGGTTGGTGCGCTCAACTGTGCGTATGCGCCAAGCCACCGTTCTGGTCGTCGACGACGAGGAGTACATCCGCGACCTCGTGTCGAGTGCGTTCCGCATCGCCGGATTCGACGTTCGCACGGCGGGCGACGGCCAGTCGGCGCTCGACGACGTCATCGACCGACGCCCGGATCTGGTGGTGCTCGACGTGGGCCTGCCGGGCATCGACGGGTTCGAGGTCTGTCGTCGCCTCCGTGCCGAGGGTGACGACACGCCGGTTCTCTTCCTCACCGCTCGCGATGCTGCCGAGGACCGGGTGTCGGGGTTCACCAAGGGCGGTGACGACTACGTCACCAAGCCCTTCAGCCTGGAAGAGCTCGTCGGGAGGGTTCGTGCGATCCTGCGCCGCTCTGGCCGCGTCGACCCCGGGCAGGGCAACCTGCTCTCCTATGTCGATCTCGAGATCGACGAGGACTCGATGCGGGTGACCCGCGCCGGGCGACCGGTACAGCTGTCGCCGACCGAGTTCAAGCTGCTCCGCTACCTGCTGGTCAACCGTGAGCGCGTGGTGTCGAAGTCGCAGATTCTCGACCAGGTGTGGGAGTACGACTTCGACGGCAACGCGAGCGTCGTCGAGAACTACATCTCCTACCTGCGCAAGAAGATCGATGATGTCGAGCCTGCCCTCATCCACACGGTCCGCGGCTTCGGCTACGTGTTGCGCTCCGAACCATGATCCGCCGCCGGGTCGCCGCAGTGCTGGTCGCAGGTGTGGCCGTGATCCTCGCCGTGGCCGGATTCTTTGCGATCGGCCAGCTCCAGAGCCGGCTCATCGGTGACGTCGACGAGCAACTCGACCGGCGTGTATTCGACGTGGTGCGGTTCGTCGACGGCCGCGGATCCGCGGCGTTCCCGGCACCCGATGCGGACCGGCCCGGGCCGGCAGGCCGATTCGGAGGACGGTCGCCGTTCGACGTCAGCGGTGCGGTGTTCGTCCAACTCGACGAAGGTGGCGAAGTGGTGGCGGCGATCACATCGGGGCCGGCCAACGACCCCGATCCCCTGCCCGAGATCGAAGGCCTCGTGTTCGACGGCGAACCCCACACGGTCGGCGCGGCCGATGGGCAGGATCTGCGGTTTCGGGTGGTGGGCATCGAGGGTGAGAACGGCGCGCTCGTTGCCGGGCTCTCCCTCGCCGACGTCGACGAGTCGATCGACAGCACCCGTCAGATCCTCCTGGTCGCCGGACTGCTCGCGCTCGCCGCGGTGGCCGGCTTGGCATCGCTGGTCATTCGACGCGGTCTCCGGCCGATCGACGACATGATCGTCACCGCGGAACGCATCGCCGACGGCGACCTCACCGAGCGCGCGACGGTCGTGAACGCGAACGACGAGGTCGGCCACCTCGGCACCGCCTTGAACACCATGCTCGACCGTATCGGTGAGGCAGTCGACGCCAAGACTGCGAGCGAGTCACGACTGCGGCAGTTCGTCGCCGACGCGTCACACGAACTGCGAACACCGCTCACGTCGATCCGCGGGTACGCCGAGTTGTCTCGCGGCGCCGACCCGGACGGCGAGGCAACGGCGCGATCGATGCATCGGATCGAGCAGGAAGCGATCCGCATGGGCGTACTCGTCGATGACCTGCTGCTGCTTGCCCGCCTCGATCAGGGTCGCCCACTCGAGCACGCACGTGTCGATGTGGCAGGTCTGGTCGGATCGGCAGTCGACGATGCGCGTGTCGTCGACCCCGACCGGGTGATCGACCTCGACCTCGATGCGACCGATGCCGTGGTCGTGGGCGACGAGCACCGGCTGCGCCAGGTGGTGGACAACCTCCTCGGCAACATCCGTGCCCACACCGGGCCGACCACTCCGGCTCGGGTGTCGGTTGCGGCCGATCCGGAGCAGGTGAGTGTCGTCGTGGCCGACCAGGGCCCGGGGATGGATGCCGGTCAGGTCGACCAGGCATTCGAACGTTTCTGGCAGGCCGACCCGAGCGGGGGTGCGGGACGCCGCGGGACCGGCCTCGGTCTCGCGATCGTTGCAGAGATCGTCGAGGCCCACGGTGGCACGATCGACCTCGACGCCTCGCTCGGTCACGGCACGACCGTGACGATCACCTTGCCGCGCGCGGGCTTCGTCGCTGACGCCACGACTCGCGGCAGCGCGTGAGGAACGACTTCAATGGTCGGCGCATGAGTGATGACTTCGAGCCCAGCGCCGACGAACTGGTCGGTCACAACACGCGCTACGCCGCGCAGTTCCACGACTCGGTCCTCGACGTGGTCCCCGACCGTCATCTCGCGGTCGTCGCCTGCATGGACTCGCGCATGGACATCTTCCAGATCCTCGGCCTCGGCAACGGTGAGGCGCACATCATCCGCAACGCCGGCGGGGTGATCACCGATGACGTGATCCGCTCGCTCTGCCTCTCACAACGGTTCCTCGGCACGCGCGAGATCGTGCTGCTCCATCACACCGACTGCGGACTCTACAAGGTCGACGAAGAAGACTTCCGAGCCGAGCTCGAGGCCGAGCTCGGGGTGAAGCCGTGGTGGGCGCTCGAGTCGTTCACGGACCCTTACGCCGACACGCGCCAGTCGATGCAGCGGCTGCTCATGACGCCGTTCGTCCAGCACAAGGCGTTCATCCGCGGCTTCGTCTACGACGTCACCACTGGTCTCCTCAACGAGGTCGGCCCGACCTGAACGACAAGGTACGGCTGTGGCGGTTGTTCAGCCGGCGTCGGGGTGAAAGGCGAACTCGGGCGCCGCGGCTTCGAGGTGATCGATGATCGCGGTGATGGCCGGCCGTAGGCGCGATGCCGGTCGGTTGAGTGCCGAGATGATTCGGAAGGCGCCCGGCACGACCGCGACGTTCAGCCCTTCGGAGCGGCCCAGCAGTGCCAGGTTCGGAACCACTGCGGCCGCGAGACCTGCCTGCACCAGCGACACCGTGGTGTGGTTGTCGTCGGTTTGATAGGCGAACCTGGGCGAGATCCCGGCGTTCGCCGTGATGAGTCGGACCGACTGCGCGTCCGAGCTGCCCGGAGGCGACGTGACCCACGGCAGGTCGGCGGCCTCGGCCACCGTTGCGCGGGGCTCGGGCGCCGGCGTGAGCAGGAGGAGCGGTTCTTCGATGAGCACGGTCTGCTCGAGGTCTTCGAAGAGGTCGTGGGGCGACAGGGTGTACTGCTGCTCGATGGCGAGGTCGATCGTGCCGAGCCGGAGCTCGCGGAGGTTCTCGTCGAGGGGATGGACGATCACCTCGGGCTCGAGCCGGGGGTACTCGAAGAGTGCGGTGCGCAGGGCGAGGGGCAGGATCGACGACGTCGCGCTGGCCAGAGCGCCGATGCGGACGGTTCCGACCGGTTCGTCGTGGAGCTCGGCGACTGCGGCCTCGGCTCGCTCGATCGAGCTGAGCACGTCGTCGGTGTGGTCGACGAGGATGCGACCGGCGTCGGTCAGCGCCACGTTGCGCCCGCGCCGTTCGAGCAGCGACACCCCGACGTCCTTCTCGAGGGCGGCGAGCTGCTGAGAGACGGCGCTCGGGGTGTAGCCCATGGCCTCGGCGGCGGCGGTGACCGTGCCGCGCCATGCGACCTCGCGGAGTGAGCGGAGACGGCGGATATCGCTGATCATGATAAAGCAATACTACATGGAGATAGTAGAACTATTAGATGGACCTACAAGAAGATCGCGCCGATCATGGGGACATGTACGAAATCACCTGCCCCACCACCGGCTCCACCGAGCACCTCGACCACTCGCACGTCATCTCGTCGCACCGGGTCATCCGCGGCCACGTCGTCTACCTCCGTTGCACCTGCGGCGAGGTCGCCATGTGGGTCACGCCTCCGACCGCAGCGCACCACCCCGTCCGCGCGTTGGTCGACGCCGCCTGAGGTCCCAGCCGTCTCAGATCCCCAGCCGTCTCAGATCCCCAGCCGTCTCAGATCCCCATTTGATGGTGGGGCGGGAGTTCGGCCTTCGCGATGGCGTCGGCCCGGCGATGCAGGAGTTCGGCGGTCTCGTCGAGACCGTGCGCGATGATGAAGTCGCCCCGTTTGACACCGGCGACGACGAATCGGCCCAGTGCGGCCAGATCGGCCACCGGCACCTCACGACCTGATTTCTCCATCGCCGCCTTCAACTCGTCGAAGGTCATCGACCGACGACCGGTCCCTGCCCCCCTGCGGGCCAGTTCATCCGGGCGATTTCGATTCGCCGTGAACAGACCGGTGTCCATCAGTCCGCCGCTCGGGTAGAAGACCGACGCACGCACGTTGGTCTCCTCGGAGATCAGGTTGTGTGCCAGCGCCTCGGTGAAGCACGTGACCGCCGCCTTGCTGGCGGCGTAGACACTCGCCCGAGGCACCGGCGCGAAACCGCCGTCACCCGACGAGGTGTTGATCACCCGACCCGGCTCGCCCGAGGCGATCATGCGAGGAACGAACGATGAGCACCCGTTGGCCGAGCCGAACACGTTCACCCCGAAGCACCAACGGAAGTCGTTGTACTCCTGCTCCCAGGGCTTGCCGCCGCCGCCGCTGGTGACACCGGCGTTGTTGAACAACAGGTGGCAGGCGCCGAACTGGTCGTAGACGGCGTCGGCGAGTGCCGCCACCGAATCCGGATCGCTGACGTCGGTGCGGACGCCCACGACGGTGCCCCGCGCCGAGAGCTCGGCGACGGTCGCCTCGAGCACCGGTTCCTCGATGTCGGCGATGACGACCGTGGCGCCTTCGTCGAGCAGCGCCTCGACGATGGCCCGCCCGATCCCGTTGGCGCCACCGGTCACCACGGCGACTCGGCCCTCGAGTTCGGTCAGATCAGGTCCTGGAGCGTCGGTCATCGGCGCGACCCTAGGCCAGCGAGATCTGCCCCGGCCGTGTTAGAACGTACGAACATGACAGATGTGTCAACTCTCCCCGCCGGCGACCGTTATGTCGTCATCAGTTCCGACTGCCACGGTGGCGCCAGTATCAGCGCGTACCGGCCGTACCTCGCATCGAAGTACCACGATGACTTCGATGCGTGGATGCAGACCTTCGACAATCCCTACAAGGACCTCAAGGGCAACGACGCCGAGCGCAACTGGGATTCCGACCGTCGCCTGTCGGAGATGGAGGCCGACGGCGTGGTCGGCGAGGTCATCTTCCCCAACACGATTCCACCGTTCTTCCCCGCGGTCAGCCTCTTGAACCAGGCGCCGACCAACAGTGCCGGTGATCTCGAGCGGCGCTGGGCGGGCCTCCAGGCACACAACCGTTGGCTCGCCGACTTCTGCGCCGAGGCACCGGCTCAGCGGGCGGGAATCGCGCAGATCATGCTCCACGACGTCGACGCGGCCGTCGAGGAGATCCGTTGGGCGGCCGAAGCAGGACTCCGTGGCGGAGTCCTGCTTCCCGGAGCGCCGCCCGGGTCGGGTGTCCCACCTCTCTACGCGCCCGACTACGACCCGATCTGGCAGACCTGCGAAGAGCTCGGCATGCCGATCAACCACCATTCGGGCAGCGCCGCGCCGGACTACGGCGACTATCCGCAGGCGAAGGTGATGTTCCTCCTCGAGGTGACCTGGTGGGCTCATCGCACCCTGTGGCACCTCATCTACGCGGGGGTGATGGAGCGCCACCCCGAGCTCCAGTTCGTCTTCACCGAGCAGGGCTCCGAGTGGGTGCCCGACGAGCTTGCGCGACTCGACATGTACTACGGCCGGATGCGCAATGCCGGCGGCAGCCAGGAAGCCGCGTTCGGCGTCGGAGTCGTCGACCAGATGAGCCTGAGCCCGAGCGAGTACTTCGCCCGTCAGTGCACCCTCGGGTCGTCGTTCATCCGCCGACACGAAGTGGCGCTGCACGAGCAGATCGGCACCGAACGGATCATGTGGGGAAGTGACTTCCCCCATCTCGAAGGATGCTGGCCATGGTCGAAGGACCATCTCAAGATGTCGTTCGGTGGACAGTGCACGCCCACCGAGATCCAGCAGATGGTGGGCGGCAACGCCGCCCGGATCTACGGGTTCGACCTCGACGCCCTCGCGCCGATCGCGGCTCGGGTCGGCCCGACGGTCGACCAGCTCGACACCCCGCTGAAGCGAGACGACATCCCCGACGAGGCGCTGCGCTGTCCGGCTTTTGCGATCGGCAAGTTCCGCCCCGACCCCGACCTCGACTGAAGGTTTCATGAGCGATCGCTATGTGGTGATCTCGGCAGACTGCCATGCCGGCCTTCCCAACGCCGAGTACCGCGAGTGGCTCGATCCGTCGACGCACGCAGCGTTCGATGAGGCGCTGGGTGCCCGGAAGCGGCAGCAGGAAGCCGCCATGCAGGGGTTTCTGAACAAGGAGTTCGCCGAGGAGTGGAAAGCCGAGAACGAAGACGGTTTGCGGGGCGCGTGGGACGCCGAGCGCCGCGACAAGGAGCTCGATGCCGACGGTGTGGCCGGTGAGGTGATCTTCCCCGACGGCGACTCGGTGACCGGCGGAGCGTCCGCACCGTTCGGTGCGGGACTTGCACCGAGCGCCGACACGCCACCCGAACACGTGCTCGCTGGTGCCCAGGCCCACAACCGCTGGCTGGCCGAGCTCTGTGGCACCAGCCCTGAACGCCGGCGTGGGGTCGCGCTGGTGCCCATCTCCTTGCTCGAGGTCGAGACCTCGGTGGCCGAGATCCGCCGATCGCACGACAGTGGGCTTCGGGGCGGCGTGCTGATCCCTCCGATGTGGCAACCGGGCGCGCCCTATCACGACTCCGTGTACGACCCGATCTGGGCGGTGTGCCAGGACCTCGATCTGCCGATCCACCTGCATTCGGGACCGGCCGACCGTGCCTCCTACGGGCCGCACATCGGGATCTACACCGCCGAGGTCCGGTTCTGGTCGGCCCGTCCGCTGTGGTTCCTCATCTGGTCTGGGGTGTTCGAGCGATTCCCGCGGCTGAAGCTCGGCGTCACCGAGTGCGGGTCGTTCTGGGTGAACGACCTGCTCTGGCGAATGGACTCGGTGTTCGAGCGCGAGCACGGCTCGAAGAAGCTCGGCACGCAGCTCACGGCGAATCTGTCGATGAGCCCGTCGGACTACTTCGATCGGAACTGCTTCATCGGCGCGTCGAACATCCAGCGGCGCGAACTCGCCAGGCGCTACGAAGTCGGCGTTGGCAACCTGTGCTGGGGGAACGACTTCCCTCATCCCGAGGGCACCTGGCCGCACACGGCCGAGTTCCTGCGAGGAGCGTTCGGCGACATCCCCATCGACGAGACGCGCCAGATGCTCGGGTTGAACGCAGCCGAGGTGTTCGGCTTCGACCTCGAGGCCCTGGCGCCGCTGGTCGACCGCATCGGCCCGACGCCGGCTGATCTCGGGCACGACATCGACCGCGACCTGTCGAAGTGGAGCGGGCTCCGCGAGGCCGGTCGGCCGTGGATCACCGGCATCGAGTCGCTGCTGTGAGCGAGGCGGGCGGCGAATCGGTCGCATTCGATCCGTTCGAGGACGGCTTCACCGAGTGGCCCTACGACCAGTACGCCAGGCTCCGGCGCGCCGATCCGGTCCATCACTCCGAGTTGCTGGCCGGTTGGGTCATGACCCGGTTCGAAGACGTCAGTCGCCTGCTCAAGGACCCGACGGTCAGCACGCAGATCCAGAACGCCACGCCGACGCCTCAGACCGTCCTCGAACTCGAGCGGCGATCGAACATCATTGCGGGCGAAGCCGATCCGCTGCCGCTGCTCGACGAACCCGAGCACACCCGCATCCGCCGGCTCATGGCCCCCGCGTTCCGCAAGGGCGCGGTCAAGGACCTGGCCGAGCGCATCCAACGCCATGTCGACGATCTTCTCGACCGCGTGATCGAGAAGCACGGGCCGAGTGGCACCTTCGACCTCGTCGGCGACCTCGTCTATCCGATGCCGGTGGCCGTGATCTGTGAGCTGATGGGCATTCCCGACGAGGACGGCGCGGAGTTCCGTCACTGGGTGCAGATGGTGGCACTGGGCCTCGATCCGGTCCTCGACGTCGCGACCCGCGACGCCTGTCTGGCGGCCGGTGACGAGATGCGGGCCTACCTGGGCGAGCAGGTGCGGGCGAAGCGAGCCGAGCCCGCCGACGACCTGACGTCTGCGCTCGTCCATGCCACCGACGAACACGGTGACCGCCTCGGAGAGAACGAGCTCATCGCACAGCTCCAGACCGTCTACATCGCCGGTCACGAGCCGGTCACGGCGGTGCTCGGCAACGGCTTCCGCGGCTTCATGAAGCAGCCCGACGAGCTGGCGAAGCTGTGGGCCGACGAGGCGCTCGTCGAGAACACGGTCTCGGAGTTGCTTCGCTTCGACGGCCCCAACCAGTTCGTCCGGCGGATCGCCACCGAGGACATTGAGTTCGCCGGAGGATCGATTCCCGCCGGCGGGGTCGTCTTCGCCGGCGTCGGCGCCGCCAATCACGACCCCGACGAGTTCGGTGCCGACGCCGAGGTGATCCGGGTCGACCGGCCGACTGCGATTCATCATCTCCAGCTGGGCGCGGGCATCCATGCCTGCCTCGGCACCCACCTCGCCCGTCTCGAGATCGACATCACGCTGCGGAGCCTGATCAAGCGGTTCCGGACCCTCGAACTCGATCGCGAACCCACCTGGTCACCGCGCATGATCCTGCGAAGCGTCAACGACCTCCACCTCAACTACGAACTCGCCTGACCCTCCCCTTCACGTCGGCCGCTCGGTGAGGTCGAACCAGTAGTTCTCGGTCGGGCCCTGCGCGGCGATCTCTGCACCCGCCGATTCGTAGAGGGCGCGTGCCGGGGTGTTGGTGCTTCCGGTCGTGAGGAACGCCTTGGCTGCACCTCGCCGAGTGGCTTCGGTCAGGAATGCATCGAGGAGGGCGAGGCCGAGGCCCTGGCGGCGATGGCGCTCGGCCA
>Ga0307380_10010057_pt1 | contig 11948 bp, 5 predicted proteins | sample UN3MG_FD_202239 | JGI IMG/M metagenome (GOLD analysis project Ga0307380, IMG submission 202239) | Soil microbial communities from Risofladan, Vaasa, Finland - UN-3 | ecosystem: Environmental > Terrestrial > Soil > Coastal area > Acid sulfate soil | place: Finland: Risofladan, Vaasa | collected... | reverse complement strand
CCTGGAATGAATTCAGGTTAATCCAATTGGACCGTCTGTCCATTAATTCCGTACTCTGAAGAAGATCAGAACCCCGCAGAGAGCAAAAACCAAGTTCGAGGCCCAGGCTGCAGCGAGTGGGTTGATTACGCCGTTGTATCCCATGCTTTTGGTTATATAGGAACTTCCCATAAATAGAATATAAAGCACGATGCCCATAGCGATTCCGATCCCTGGCCCAATACGCCGGCGCATTACCGCAAGCGGCGCCCCGAAAATTACGATTATGAAATTGGAGGCCGGGAGCGCAGTTTTATACCAGAACTCGACCTCATCGCGGGTCGTTTTGATTCCGTTGCGTCTCTTGCGCTCGATCGCCTCTTTGAGCTCTGTATAGTTCATCTGCTGGGCTTCCTTGACCTCGATAACGAAATCGGCGGGTCTTTCAGTCAATTGTGGCAACAGGAGACGGTCGAAACGGACAGCCCATTCGCCGGAGGGTTCATCCTTAAAATAGCGCAGGGTGCCGGCCTTGAAACTCCAGCCGCTGTCTGGAACATAGCAGGCCCCTGCTGCATCAATGCGATAATCGATCCGCGGGGACTCGGGAGGTCCTGAGAACTGGATCAGTTTCACATCGTTCATTGAAGCGGTGTTCAGGTTAAAGCTTTCCGCTACCCAGCGCCTGCTCCCCTCGCCCTGATAGTCGACAGCTTTACGGATTTCCCGGCTCGGGCGCGGGCGATTCTGGATCTGATAGTCCATGATATCCGATTTGCGCTGATTGGCTTGTGGGACGATAGTTTCATCAATAGTGAAAGAAACGGCTGAGACAAAAAGCAGCAGCACGAAAAGGGGCAGGAAGATACGCAGAAGGCTGATGCCGGAGGAGAGCATTGCGGTGAGCTCGTTGTGTCTGCCCATCTGGCCCAAAGTGAAAAGGGTTGCGATAAGCGAGCTTGCCGGCAGGATATATATCAGGTAATAGGGGATCTGATTGAGGTAAAAAAGCAGAATCAGTCTTGCCGGCGCCTGGCAATCGATAAATTTGCTCAGCCGCTCGGCGGCGTCGCCAATCAGGCACACAAGCAGGAACCCCGCCACGGAGGCGGCAAAGATTTTAAGGAACTCTTGGATGATATAACCGTAAAGAAGTCGAGGGGTCATGGCTGCGGTTCCTGCATTTGTCGAGTGCCTGAGCGCCGATTGGAGATCCTGCGGAGAAGTTCCGGAAGACTCAGTTTGAGCCCGCTTTTGATGATAGTCAGAGAGTATTTTCCCCGAATCTGTATCATCAGGAGCCAGATGCCCAGGGCCAGGAAAATGAAATTCGCCAGCCACATGGCCCAGAAAGGTGTAAGCATGGTCCGGTCGGCCAGGGTCTCTCCGCTGATCAGGAATATCCAGTAGACCAGAAAGATTGAAATACTGATTGTGATTGAAGCGCCGGCGCCGCCCTTCCTGGTGATAATGCCCAGGGGCACTCCCAACAGTACGAAAACCAGCGAAGCAAAGGGAATGGAAATTTTCTTCCAGGCCTCGACCTTGAGAGCGAAAATCCTGTGCTGGGTGAAGCTGGCTTCTCTCAAGAAAGAGAACAGGCGTATTTGGGGATCGTTTAATGACTGCCTGCCTCTGACCCTGGATAGAGAAGAGAGTTCTTCCGGAGGCTTTTTACTTTTTAGCGCGAGGCTTGTGAGAGAGTCGCCATAATATCTTTTGAGTGCGGCGACCAGCGAGTCGGTAGAAGCGAGGCTGTCGATCAGAACAGAGGCTAGAGCGTAGACGCTGTCGAGATCTGCCCTGTAGCTCTTGATACGCTCCTCGATCATTTTCAGGCTCAATTCCCTGTCGCTGCGGTAACTGGCGGCTCGGCCCCTCTGGAGCTGGTTGTCTACATCCGGCAGGCGGATCTGATGGCGGGTGAAAAACATGCGCTGGAATTTTTCCTGCCGCCGGGGGTCCACCTCCTGGATCTCGCCGTGGTAAAGGTTAAGGATCGCATCCTTGCGATCCGGGGTGAAGCGTATATATCCCGAGTCGGCGACTATCGTGCGCCTGGTTTCAGAGCCGAGATTTTCGGTGATGATGATGCCGAAAAGCTCGGCCGGTCCCTCAAGGCCCTGCGAGAGGTCGAGCTGGGAATTATCCGGTGCGGTAAGGGTGAGGTTGCGCTTGCCCTCCTGTTCTTTGATCCGGTTGACCAGCAGACCGCGCCCGGGAAAATCGTCCATGATCACCCCCTCGCGGAGAGTGAAGGTGGGTTTCAGATAGGCGATATCCATGAGCAGGTCTTTATACTTGTGGTTTGATTCCGGTAAGACCCGGTCGTTGAACCAGATTGCAAAGAACATCAGCGCCAGAGCCGCCGCCAGCGGGCTGACCATCAGGCGGTGGACGGGAACCCCCAGAGATTGAAGGGCTGTGATCTCGTTGTCGGAGGAAAGCCTGCCGAAAGCCATGATTACGGCCACCAAAACCGCCATCGGCAGCACAAGGGCCAGAATAAACGGCAGGCTCAAAACGAGCAATTCAGCTATTACCGGCCATCCGAGGTTTTTGCCCACAATTTTAGGGAACAAAAAAACCATGTGACGCATAAACAGTATAAATGTCAGAAGAGAGAGCGAAAGAACGAATGGTCCGGCCAACTCGGACAGTATATAGCGATAGAGAATTTTCATCGGCTGGTTTTTGGAATTTGAAGGCAGAGCCCGCTTAGAAAAGTCTTTGCAAACAAGCTGACTAATATTAAATTTTTAATCTTATTAGAATTGAAATAGTTAGCTGCGGCAGCCATCTAACTATACGTCCGGTGCCGTTTAAATTCAAGCTTTTTAATTGGCCCGTCGATTCGAGGATTGTCGCAAGCTCCCGCTGTCCCGTACGATCATATAATCTTGTCGATAGGGGGATGTAGTTTTGCGCCGTCTCATTTCGCAATCATCCCGGATGGCGTGCGGCGTAAAAAATCGAGGAACGGTAACCAGGCGTTTTGGGCCGGCTGCGAAAGTGCCCTCAGATCCCCCCGGATAAATGACTTCGCCTCCGGAAATTGATTCCGGACCCAATGCTGTTTCAATGCCTTAAACCAGATTATTTTTCAACTGCGATAATTCAACCCTGTTTTATATGTCCTTCTCTAGACTTTCCAGGATCGTTTTGCCCTCTTGCGGGCAGATTTTAATCGCTGTTTTAAGCCTCGCCATTCCAGCTCAAGCAGTGCAGGGGGAACTGTCAGCCACCAAAAACTTGCCCCTCAAGCCCCAGACAGGCACCCGGAACCGTCTCGGATTCAAAACCTGCAAGCCGGTTCTCAAGGTCAGGGAAATTGCGAAAAGTGATGTGGGATTCGACCTGGAAACCGGGTCGGTTGTCGAGACTATTACGCTTCCTGACGATCAAGGCGAGATGGTTCTGGAAATCCACTACTGGTCGGTTGTCGACTATCTGGAGCGCAGCAAGGAAGACAAAGAGCAGCAGCTCTTATCGGATGTTACCAGAAAATACCTGATGGGCGAGAAAGAGATCGCCCGCGAAGCCGGTCGCCAAGGCATTATGCCCGAGATCAACCTGCCGGACTTCATGCCCAAATCCTTTGCCTCGATTATCGGCGAGGGCACTGGCTCGCTCACCATTCACGGCCGAAGTGTTACCGAGCTCTCCGGCACCACCACCTATCAGATACCGGAGGACAACTCGCTTTTCCGCCAGCAGAGCAAGTTCCCTAGGCTCAAGCTCGAACAGCGCCAGCAGATCAGCATCGAAGGGACGATCGGCACTAAAATCCATGTCTTTGTGGACTACAACAGCCAGAACCAGTTCGAAAACCGCAACCGGATCGAGGTCAAGTATGTCGGCGAAGAGGATGAGATCCTGCAGAGCCTTGAGCTGGGAGATGTCAACCTGAGCCTGCCTCCGAGCATGCTGGTTTCAGCGAATATTCCCCGAGGCAATTTCGGTATCATGGGCCAGACCAGGCTGGGCGCTCTGACTACCACTTTCATTGCTTCCAAGGAGGAAGGAGAATCAAGCAACAAAAATATCCAGATTCCGATCACCGGAGAAGCCGAAGCCACGGATTCAGTGCATTTATGGGATGTAAATTTCAGCCGGAACCGCCATTTCCTGATCGTCGACCCAAGTCTTCTCGCTGTCAAACACATCAAGTTTCTAGACCGCAACGGCGCTCCATTGACAGATCAGAGCAAGCGCCCCATGAAAATCCGGGTGTTCAAGGATGACGGGAACTTCACCAACAACAACCAGGGCATGAACCAGGCCCGGCCGGGCATGCTCTATATCGATCCCAACAACCAGGAGTCCTTCCCGGCCTATGACGGTGAATTCGGCTTTTTCAACGAACTGGTGATGAACAAGGAATATGTCCTCGAGCAGTGCGGAATAGTTGTCAGCTTCGCCTGGGTCGATGACAGGGAAAAGATCGGAGTCATTTACCAGACAGCGGATGGACAGCAGGTGGGCGAGATACGAAACGACACCCTGCAAATGAAAATGATCAAGAGCGCCACCATGAACCCCCAGAACCCGGTCTGGCCTTTGATGCTGCGCAATGTATACACTTTCGGCGGCGGCACGGCTATAAACCCCCAGAGCTTCTCGGTCGAAATTTTTACCAATGAATCCCCTCCGCGCTATGACGAGGGAGGGCTCAACTTCCTCGAGATCTTGGGCCTGGACAATGACGGCGATACCAAAATAGACAGGATTTACGTGGACTTCCAGCGCGGGCTGATCTTTTTCCCCGCCCTCGAACCGTTTAACAAGCCCTACGACACGGACAACATACTGTTCGGCCTTCTGGAGCGGAACCAGCGCATGTATATCGAGGACGATCCCTCCCGGCTTAACACACTCGAGCACCAGAAATACCAGATAGTCGCTCACTACAGCCGGGCGGAGGGAACCTCGGCGCGGACATTCGAGCTGGGGGCGGTGCAGATTGTTGAAAACTCCGAGCGTATCTATATCAACGACCGCCTGCTCGGCCGCGGCGTGGACTATACTATCGACTACCAGTTTGGACAGCTCGTTATTAAGCCGGGCGTGGAGATCCCGCCCAACTCCCAGGTCAAGGTCGATTTTGAGGAAGTTCCGCTTTTCGCCACCGGAAACACCAGCCTTTTCGGCTTCCATAATGAGTATGAGTTCGATCCCCAGAGGAAAAATTATCTCACCAACACCCTTTTTATCCAGAGCATCGAGAGCGTGGACCGCACTTTCGTCCGTCTCGGCGATGAGCCTAAAACAAGCCTCTTGGGAGAATTCGGCGGCAAGTTCGAGTTCGACTCGGAGCGCCTTACCGGGCTGCTCAACAAACTGCCTGTCTTCGAGTCGAGAGTACCCTCCAGGCTCAATATAGTCGGGGGACTCGCTTTCTCGAGCCCTAATCCGAACACCCGGGGCGGGGTCCTGATCGAGGATTTCGAGAACTCTAAAATAGAGAACCCGAGGCTCTTGATGAACTTCCAGGGCTGGCGATTTTCCAGTCTGCCAAAAGCTTCGGATGGCAACACAGACCTTTTTGACGCCGGGAAAGCGGCTAAAATGTTCTGGTACGACCCTGCCTATGTCAGCTACCAGGTGTATGGTTTCTATGAGCAGGATGTTTTCGGCACTATCGAGGGCCGCTTCGAGCAGCACACGGAAGTCCCTGTTCAGGTGCTCTCGGCGGTCGTTGAACCCAAGGGGAATACCGATGCCGAGCGCAGGGAAAACTGGCGTTCGATTGTCCAGGTGGTCTCGGAAACGGGCGTGCTCGGAATGGACGAGCGGGATTTCCTGCAGATCTTCATTGCCACCGGCATGGACCAGGGCAAGCTCATTATCGATTTTGGCCGGGTGAACGAGGACCAGACACGGTACAAAAGAAGTCCTGATGGGGGATTGGAGCTTGTGCCTCTCCATGCCCTGGAGACAGAGGACAAGAATTTCGACGGCAGGCTGGACCACGATGAAGATACCGGTCTTGACGGGGCAGCTGGTGCGGACAGGCTGTGGGAGCCGATTTCATTTGACGATGGAAATGACGATTTCTACCGTACCGGGACTAATGAACCTCCTGACGGCCAGTGGCTCAATCTGACCGAGGGCAATAATATAGGACAGATCGGCCAGAACTTCGACACCGAGGATCTCAACTCAAACGGGGCGCTTGACGAGGAGGAAAAGGTCTTCCGCATCATTATCGATCTGGAAACACTCGAGCTTCTCCCCCCGCCGGGAATTTTCATTCCCGAGGCAGACCGCAAGATCATGGTGGACAGGGTGCCTTACGATTACGATCCCCAGGGCAAGAGGCTCCGTGACATTCATGTGCGGCAACTGGGCACGGATGACTGGTACCTTCTCGAGATCCCCCTGCCCAAGGAAAACAGCCGCTTCGAGAAATACTATCAGAAAATAAATTATCCCTCTCTCTCCAATGTAATGCATTTCAGGCTTACCTTTTACGACTTCTTCAAGAACGATACAATCAATTTCGCCGCGATCAATTTCGTGGGCAACAGGTTCAAAAAAGCGGATGAGGGGGTCGTGCCCAGGCTTGTCGAGAGCTTTGTGGACACTGTTCATTCCGACACTCTTTGGCCGGGACCTGAATTGGAACAGCCACCGCTCGAGACACCCTTGCTCACCTCATACGGAGACCACGGTGATGTGGAGATAAACTCGATCAACACGATCTTCAACAACGAATACTATCCTCCACCGACCGTGAGCGCGACACTCAACAAGTACAACCGCAGCGGCAGGCAGGAAGACTTTACCGCCCAGGAGAGCGCTATCGCTATCAGCTACCGCAACCTTCAGCGCAACTACGAGGGCTGGTCGCTCAAAGCCGAGAACAACCAACAAAGTTATCTGGATTATTCAGCGATGAGCTTTTTTCTCAACGGCAGGCAGGGGGCGTTGGATCCCAAACCGACATTTTTTATCCGCATCGGTACCGACAAGAACAATTTCTACGAGTACTCCGCTCAGGTCGATACAGGGTGGACTGAGGTCACGGTTCCTTTTAACGGTTTTCTGGCCCTGAAGGACAGCCTGCAGGGTGCTCTCACCTTACAGGAAATCCAGAAATTCAAAATGGATGTGAAAAGCGGGTCATTCAGGATCAAAGGAAACCCTTCGCTCACCAAAATTTCCATCATGGCGGTCGGCGTGGGCAACGAGATATCAGACATTCCAATCAGCGGCGACATCTGGGTGGATGATGTCAGGCTGACCAATGTGATCCGGGAGTTTGGCTTGAACAGCAAGCTGCAGGTCGATGCGCAACTGTCAGACCTCGGCCGGCTCAGTTTTTCGGTCAACGGCCGGGACAACAAGTTCCGCAATCTCAACGAAAGTCTCCCGCGAAACTCGAGTTTTGATTATTCAATCGGCGGCTCTATCAACCTGGACCGTTTCACCCCGGAAAAATGGGGCCTGAGGGTTCCGGTAAACTTAAGGAAAAGCTATCGCCGGGACTTGCCCCGCTTCCATCCGGGCAGCGAGGATGTCACTATACTGCTGCCGGAAAACAAGGAAGCCAACAAGACTGAATCCACCGCTAACAGCTTCAGTATCAGCTACTCAAAAAGTAAGGGCACCACCATTATCAGCCGCTATTTATTGGACAACCTGAACGGTCAGTTCAGCTATAGCGACAACCGTACCCTGGCGCCTAAAAACTCTAATTCCAGCTCCACGATCAGCAGCAGGCTGAACTACCGCGCCAGCTTGCCGCGGGATATCGGGTTGAGAGTTGTCCCTAAGCCGGTATCCGGCTTTCTCGACAAGTTTCCTCTGCCTTATTTCATGAAGAAAAACAACCTGATAAAAAGTCTCGCCGATGCCCAGTTCCGTTATATGCCCAACGATTTCGAATTGTCCACAGTGAGCAATTACAGGCGTTCACAAAGGTTTGACCAGGTCTCAAAGATTTTCAAACTGGACTCCCTTTTCAACACGACAAACGGGGCCAGATTTAACTATCGGCCATTCGCATCGGTCCAGAGCACTTACAACATTCAGGTGGAAAGGAACATGCTCGAGACCGAGCGGGGAAGCAAATTACTGGGTGTTAATATCGGCAATGAGACCGAGCGCCGTCAGCAGGTGACACTTCAGCTTTCCCCGCAAGTAATCCCTTGGCTGGTGCCGGACTTTCGCTACCAGAGCAGTTATCTCAACGATCATAGCCCGCAGTATGTGAGCTCCTTTCCCGCGGGAACCGATTATCGCAAATTCAATATCCAGAGCTCCCAGACCACGGGCTTCCGCTTTATGCTGCCCCAATTCCGGCAGTCTTTAGCCGGAATCCGCTTTACCGATCCAACCAAGCAAAAGAAAAAGAAAGAAGACACTGAAAAGGAGCAGAGTTCCTCAGCGGCCTACAAGCGTACCCCCCAGCCGAAAAGCGAAGGCCCTCCAGGCAAGGGCATTTTGAGCAGGCTGATTTTCACTCCGGTCAACAAATTCATAGACAGTTTCGATCCGTTCAGCCTGCAATCGACTGTCGGCTCCCAGGAGGCCTGGCAGCAAATGGCGCATAATCCCGGCTTCCTTTACCAGATCGGCTTGCGCGATTTGGACATTGATACAAGGCTGCGCCAGAATCTGAAGGATCCGACCAAGATCGACACGGTGGACTTTAACACCATGAGCTGGAATTTCACCCGTGCCTATCAGTCAGGTCTGCACCTTTTCAATACCCGTTTGAATGTCAACTACCTCGAACAGGGAAACAACAGTCATAATATCAATGGCTACACGTTCAATCGTGAGAAAGGCCCGGAAATCACTTTCGATTATTCCAATGTCTATCTGCCTTTTTTCCTCAGGGGGATTGTAGCCAGGCTTGATGCCGCCTCGGGCTGGCAGTTGAAAAAAGGCACACATGGGAACAGTGTCAAGATCACGGAAATCAACGAGCTGGGAATCGAAAGCCTGACCAGGGAAGAACGCTGGAACCCCAAGCTCAGACTCAGGGCGGATTTGGGAAAGACCGGCAAGATCCGCACGACTTACACCAAGAACGCCTCGGTCAAAAGAGACGAGCTGGTCGATCAGAACAGACGCGCCATCGAAGAATCGAGTGACGAAAGTGTCAACATACAGTATAGTTTCGCCGCCCCTCACGGGATCAGTCTGCCTTTCTTAAGGGGCATCAAGCTGAAAAGCAACGTGCGCACCTCACTCGATCTGCGGAGGAGCTTCTCACGGAATATCACCGAGGTGTTGAATGCTATCAAGGAAGAAGACAGAATCAAAATAAACCGGGACACAGAGGATATCACGATTACACCCACCCTGAGCTATGATTTCGCCCAGGTGGTCGGCAACCTTTCAGCCTCTTACAACTCGCACAAGGACCGTAAAAGCGGCACCACACGCATTACAATTACCATGAAAGTAAGCATACAGCTTGATTTTTAGGCCCAGGATAACCAATCTATGCCGGATTATTCATAAACCACCATGTCCGGATACTGACACAACGAAAAATGAAAATTCCCCGGTAACTTAAGCTGGGGCGGTAAAGAGGCAAGGCACAGAGGGACAAAGTATATTATAAGGCCTGTACTGTGAATTATGAATTCTTAGGGCAATGTTGTTCACTTTAGGCGGGAAAGGCAAACGATGTCATTCCCGCTTGCGCGGGAATCCAGGTTTTTAAGCCGATTTTCTGGACCCCCGCTTTCGCGGGGGTGACAAAAAGAGAGTGTTGTCGCTTTAAGTGAACGGTATTGATTCTTAGGGTTAGAAGTCAGAAGTCAGAATATTTTTGGAAATGGTCAAAAGCGGTTTTTAAACATCTGATTCCTGTCTTGTACGGGCATAGCATGCTATGCCCGTACAGTTCCTTTCCGGTCTGGAGCAAATGCTTGAGAGACCGAAAGACTGTTCCTTTCTACTGAATTTTGTGAATGGTCCGATCTATAGGTCATGGGATATTTTACAAAAAATGAGAAGCGGGCGGCCCTTTTACTTTGTTTGCTGGCCGTTCTGGGAGCCGGCTTGCGGCTTAAGCTGGCGCGGGAAGGCCCCGTGGAGGGTCTTACCCTCGAGCCGGCGGCGGAGGATTCTGCTGTTTTGAGGCTTGTCGAGAAAGAACTCGAGGCGCGAAAACTGCCGATTGATGTTAACCGGGCAGATCAGATCCTTCTCCAGCGGGTTGAGGGTATCGGGCCGCGCCTGGCAGGGCGCATCATCGCCGAGCGCGAGGCTCACGGGCCTTTTCGTGATGCACATGATCTGGCAGACAGGGTCGATGGTATCGGTGAAGTGACAGTCCAGCGTCTGGCCCGGCAATTAGCTTTTGGTGATACCACCAGCGGGAGGCGGCAATGAGCTCCACCTTGTTTATCGTGGAAGATGACCGTAACTGTATCGAGCTTTTGAAAGAAATTTTCAGTGAAGAAGGCTATAACCTGCGCTGTTTCACCTCCTCGGCAGAGGCACTGGCTTCTCTGCGCAAAGAGGGACTGCCGGATCTGGTGCTTACCGATTTGATGATGCCGCAGATTGACGGGATCAGTCTGCTTGTCGAGATCCGTAAAATCGACTCAAGCCTGCCTGTGATCGTGATGACCGCTCATGGGAGCATTGAGACCGCGGTGGAGGCGCTGAAAAAGGGGGCGAACGACTATATCACCAAACCGCTCAATTTCGAGGAACTGCGCCTGGCAGTCAAAAAGACGCTCGAAATGAGCCAGCTGCGCAGCCGCATGGAATATTTAAATCGTGACAAGCGCGCCCGCTACGCCCCCTCGGCCATGTTGGGAGAGCATGAGCGGATGTACAAGACCCGGTTATTGCTGATCAAGGTGGCCTCCGCCCCCACTACCTGCGTGCTTCTGTTCGGTGAGAGCGGGACCGGCAAAAATCTGGCGGCGCGGATTATTCATTACAGCAGTACCCTGGCGGATGGTCCTTTTGTCGAGCTAAGCTGCGCAGCCTTTCCCGCCAGTCTTCTTGAAGCCGAGCTTTTCGGTTTCCGCAAGGGGTCTTTTACCGGGGCGACCGCAGACAAAAAGGGAATTATCGAAGAGGCCGATGGAGGAACCCTCTTCCTGGATGAAATTGCGGAAATCCCTTTAGAGCTGCAGACAAAACTGCTCTCTTTTCTGGAAAGTAAAAAGCTGCGGCGCCTGGGCGAGGTCAAAGAGCGGGAGGTTAACGCAAGGTTGATAGCAGCCACCAACCAGGATCTCGAGGAGCTTGTGGACCAGGGCATGTTCCGTAAGGACCTGTTTTTCCGGATAAACGTGGTCCATTGTTACCTTTCCCCTCTCCGGGAATTAGGCCGGGACGCGCTGCTGATCGCCGAAAAATTTATCGCCGAGTTTAACCAGCAGTTCAATAAAAATATCTCCGGTTTCACTCCTGAGGCAGAGTTAAAACTTATTTCGCACCACTGGCCGGGAAATGTCCGGGAGCTGCGCAATGTGATCGAAAGGGCCATGCTCTTTACCGCCGGAGAAAGGCTTGAGGCTGAGGAAATTCAGCTTGCGGGCCCAGGAGGCGGGAAGGAAAGAACCGGAGAGGGATTTATTATCCCTCCTGAGGGCCTGGACTGGGAGGAACATGAAAAATCCATTCTATCCCAGGCTCTCAAACTCTGCAGCAACAACCAGTCCAGAGCGGCCCGCCTCTTGTCCATATCCCGCGATGCCTTTATTTACCGTTTGAAAAAATTTCACCTCTATTAACGCGGATTATTCATAAAACTCGTCGCTGCTCCAGACCATTATAAACAAACGACAACCGGTAGTTTTTATAATAACCTTTTGGAATTCAGCCGTTCATGACGCTACGCGTCACCCTGAAAGGATGAAAATAATCCACTTCGGGTTTTATTTTCGTAGTAGTCCTTCATGAGCCTACGGCTCACCCACGAATAATGAAAATTGAATCTTTTTTATTTTTGGGGTATTATTATCATGGATCGACCGGTTGGAGAC
>Ga0307380_10010056_pt1 | contig 11948 bp, 14 predicted proteins | sample UN3MG_FD_202239 | JGI IMG/M metagenome (GOLD analysis project Ga0307380, IMG submission 202239) | Soil microbial communities from Risofladan, Vaasa, Finland - UN-3 | ecosystem: Environmental > Terrestrial > Soil > Coastal area > Acid sulfate soil | place: Finland: Risofladan, Vaasa | collected... | reverse complement strand
GCGGAATGGGGTTCGGCCCGTTCGATGAGGCCGAGTCCGACACGCTGATGGTCATCGCGGCGGCCGGCCCATCGTGAAGAGGGCCCCGCCGCCCTATGTGTTCTTCGAGATGACCACCAGGTCCTCGCGGTGCTGCCAGCCGGCGGCGGCGTAGAAGTTGCGGGCCCGGACGTTCGCGGCGAAGACGTGCACGTGGCACCTGGTGATTCCCGCGGCCACCAGTGCGGCCAGGCACCGCTCCGCCAGCGCCCGGCCGAGGCCCCTCCGCGCGTGCGACTCGGCCACGGCGAGGTGATGCAGATACCCCCGCCGCGCGTCGGTGCCGCAGAGGACGGCCCCGACGATCCTCCCGGCGTCCACGGCGACGAAACTCATGCCGCAGTTGGCCGCGAGGTATGCCTCGACGGCCCCCCGCTCGTCGGCCTCGCTGAGCCCGACACCCTCGCTCGCCCGCCACAGGGCGATCGCCTCGTCGTAGTCGCCGATCGTCATCTCGCGAATGTCTGCGTTCATGGGGGCGCCTCCCGCGCGCAAACGCCCGGCGGCCGCAAGCGCACGGCCGCCGGGCGATGGGGTCTGTTCGCCAGGACCCGCCTCAGGCGCCGAGCTTGGCCTTGAGCAGGTCCAGCAGGACGCGGTGGTCGACGGGCTTCTGGAGGACGCCGGACAGGCCGAGGTCGCTGGTGTCGATGGTCATGCTCAAGCCGTCGCCGACGGAGCTGAGCATGTAGATCGGCGCGGTGTTGCCCAGCGCCTGGAGCTCCTTGACCAGGCGGGTGCCCGCGTCGATCTCCTCCATCATCAGGTCCACGATGAGCAGGTCCGGGCGGGTCTCCTGGTATACCCGCAGGCCGTCCTCGGCCGTGTTGGCCTCCACCATGAGGTAGCCGTGGCCCTCCAGGACCGGCCGGATGCTGTCCAGCATGTCCTGGTCGTCTTCCACGTACAGGATTACGTGTTTCCCGTCTTGCATAGTCCGTTCCCTTTGGTGCCCGCGGCCGGGGCGGGGCCGGGCCGTCGGCAGGCCTCGTCGAACTTGCGACTCCGCAGCACGCCGTCGAGGAACTCCACCGCCGCCTGGAGGTTCGCCTGCGCGGCGGCCGAGAGGCCTTCGGCCAGCTCGTCGAACTCGTAGCCTCGGATGCCGAGAATATAGCCCTTCGTGTCCGCGTCGAACAGGTCGTGGGCCAGGGCCATCACGGCGGGGGGCTCGCAGCCGTGGCTGGAGAAGCCCAACTCGCCCCGGGCCGCCACGGGGCGGAAGTCGAACGGCTCGCGTCCGGCCACGTCGGCGTCGACGAACACGACGACCTCGTGCCCGGCCACGTCGGCGGCGTCCTCGACGGTCAACTGGTAGTCGGCGTCGACGTCCACGCCCGGCAGGCCGCGCCGGGCGAGGTCCTCTGCCGCGGCCGGGCCCAGCCCGTCGTCGCGCCGGGCGGGGTTGCCGTAGCCGATCACCAGCACGTCTCCGCCGCCCGCACCGCTCATCGCTTGGTCTTCTTGTCGATCAGGTGGCCCTCGGCGTCGTACAGCTCGACGGCCAGGGGCATCCGCCCGAGGGCGTGCGTCGCGCAGGACAGGCACGGGTCGTAGGCGCGAATGGCCACCTCCACGTGGTTCAGCAGGCCCTCGGTGATCTCGGGCTTTCCGGAGAGGTGCTGAGCCGCGACGCCCTGCACGGCCCGGTTCATCGGCTCGTTGTTGCTGGTGGTCGAGACGATGAGGTTGGCCATGACGACCTGGTCGTTGTCGTCTACCTTGTAGTGGTGGAACAGCGTGCCGCGCGGGGCCTCGACCAGCCCGACGGCCTCGCCGCGCCGCTCGCCTTTGACCCGCAGGTCCGTGCCCTGGAGGTCGCCGTCGTTCAGGAGGTCGCGAATCCCCTCCATCGCGTGCAGCAGCTCGATCATCCGCGCCCAGTGGTAGGCCATTGTGATGTTGTTCGGCTTGCCGTCCGTGACGGCCATGAACTCCTTGCGTGCCGCCTCGGCCTCGGGCGTGTCGATGAAGTCGCACGTGTTGATCCGCGCCAGCGGGCCCACGCGGTACCAGCCGGTCTCGGGCCCCAGCGACTTGATGAACGGGAACTTCATGTACGACCAGGGGCGGACCTCCTCGGCGAGGTAGTCGGCGTAGCCCTGGTAGTCCACCTGGTCGAAGATCTTGTTGCCGTCGGCGTCGATGGCCCGCAGGTTGCCGTGGTAGAGGTCCATCGCGCCGTCGGCGCGGACCAGCGAGAGGTGGTTCGACGGGAACGAGCCGAAGTCCCGGACGGCCTCGAGGTGCTCGACGGTGTAGTCCCGGGCGATCTTCAGCGCCCCGCGCGACCACTCGAGCATCTGCTCGACGTCCTTCAGGAAACCGTCTCGCTCCTCGATGCTCAGGTTCTTGTTGACCCCGCCGGGAACCGCGCCGGTGCCGTGGATCTTCTTGCCGGCCGTGGCCTTGATGATCTCCTGGCCGTACTTCCGCATCAGCACGCCCTGGACGGCGAGGTGCTTGTACCGCGGGTCCTTGGCCACGCCGATGACGTTGCGGATCGCCGGGTCGGCGTCGAAGCCGAACAGCAGGTCGGGCGAGCAGAGGTGGAAGAAATGCAGCGCGTGGCTCTGGAACATCTGCCCGCAGTGCATGAGGCGGCGCATCTTCTCGGCCGTGGGAGTCAGCTTCTCGCCGCCGACGATGCGGTCCATCGCCTTCGCCGCGGCGAGGTGATGGCTCACCGGGCAGATGCCGCACAGCCGCTGCACGAGGACGGGGACTTCCCAGTACGGCCGGCCGAGGATGAACCGCTCGAAGCCGCGGAACTCGACAACGTGCAGCCGGGCCTGGGTGACCCGGTTGTTCTCGTCGAGCAGGATGGAGACCTTCCCGTGGCCCTCGACGCGGGTGACCGGCTCGATGACGACCCGCTTGAGCTTCCCGGTCGCTTTTACCATGGTTCCGGATACCTCATGTCAACTGTCAGCTATCAACCTTCAGCTATCCGTACGCAGCTTTCAGCCAGGGGCGAGGGATCGCACCGCTCTTGCTGAGAGCGGAAAGCTGACGGCTTCCTAATCGTACTTGACCAGCTCGTACGGCAGCTCGACGGGCTTGCCGGTCAGCAGGGCGGTCAGCGCCTGCCAGATCGTGTCCGCCGGCGGGGGGCAGCCGGGCAGGAAGTAGTCGATCTTGACCACCTCCTGGACGGGGTAGACCTTGTCCAGCAGCAGCGGCAGCTCGGGGTCGTCGGGGACCTGCCCGCCGGGGTTGTGGACGGTGGGCCCGTTGCGGTAGGCCTCGTCGAGGCACTCGGTCAGCGGGATGTTGTTCCGCATCGCGGGGATGCCGCCCATCGTCGCGCAGTCGCCCACGGCGATCAGCACGTCGCAGTGCCTGCGGAAGTCCTGGAGGACCCGCACGTTCTCCTCGTTGCAGCAGCCACCCTCGATCAGCCCGACGGCGCAGCGCCCGGTGAACTCCTTGATGTCGTCCACGGGGGACTTGTCGAAATCGACCAGCTCGATCAGCTCCAGGATGCGCTCGTCGATGTCCAGGATGGACATGTGGCACCCGAAGCACCCGGCCAGCGAGCTCGTCGCCACTTTCGGTTTCGCCATGGTTGGTGTTCCTCTAGTCGTCCCCCGCCGCCCCGGCGGGGGCCCGGCGGGCCTCGATGTCCGAGCCGATCGGCTCGTGGTCGTACTTCCGCTGGCCGATGGGCACGGCGTAGCCGACGCGCTTCTTCAGGATCGCCCCGACGGGGCAGGCGTCGGCGGCGCTGTCGGCGCCGGCCAGGTCGGTCCCGGCCAGGTCCGCCTCGGCGTCCACGGCGATCCGGCGCTCCGGGCCCCGCCCGACGAAGTCGAAGACGTGCTTGCCGTCCAGCTCCCTGCTGGCCCGCATGCACCGCCCGCACAGCACGCAGCGGTTGCGGTCGATCAGCACGTCCGGGTGCGAGGCGTCCACGTCGCGGTCGGGGAACAGGTACGGGTACCGCGGGGCCATGATCCCCAGCCGGTACGCCAGGGCCTGGAGCTCGCAGTTGCCGCTCTTCTCGCAGAACATGCAGAAATGGTTGCCTTCCACGAAGAGCATCTCGATGAGGCCGCGGCGGACCTCGCGGACCTTGTCCGTGTCGTTCTCGACGATCATCCCCGCCGCGGCCGGCTGAGTGCACGCCGCCTGCGGACGCCCGTTGGCCATCACCGTGCAGACGCGGCAGGAGCCGAAGGCGCTCAGGCCGTCGCGGGCACAGAGCCGCGGGATGTACACCCCCGCCTCGTCGGCCGCCTGCAGGATCGTCTGGCCGCGCCGGGCCTGGATCTCCACGCCGTCGATGGTAAAGGTAAAGGTATCGCTCATCTTCTGGTCCGTCCCATTCTTTACGCGTGTACGCTCTTCCGCCCGGCGATCGCCTCGGCGGCGGCCACGGCGGAGCGGATGTCGAAGCCCGGCTGGAGCCCGTCGGCGGCCTTGGAGACCTTCCGCTCGTACAGGCCGCGGAAGTTCTTCAGCGTCGTCAGCACGGGGTTGGCGGAGGTCTGCCCCAGGCCGCATCGGCTGGCTGTCTTGACGGTCTGCCCGAGCTGCTCGAGGTACTCCAGGTCGCCCGGCTCGCCCTTTCCGGCGAGGACCTTGTCCAGGCGTTTCTTCAGCAGCAGGTTGCCCACGCGGCAGGGGGTGCAGTAGCCGCAGCTCTCCTCGACGAAGAACCCCATGAACCGCGAGGCGATCTCCAGCAGGTCGCGCCGGGCGCCGAAGACGATCACCGACCCGCCCGTGGCCAGGTCGTCGTAGCAGATCGTCCGGTCGAAGTCGTCCGGGCCGACCATCTGCCCGCTGGGCCCGCCGACCTGCACGGCGACGGCGTCCTCGGCGCCGACGCGCCGGAGGACCTCGCGGAGCGAGATGCCGAAGGGCAGTGCGTAGACGCCCGGGCGGCGGCAGTCGCCCGAGACGCTCAGCAGCTTCGTGCCCGGCGAGCCGTGCGAGCCCATCTGCGAGAACCAGCCCGAGCCGTGCTCGACGATCCGGCTGACGCAGCAGAAGGTCTCGACGTTGTTGACCGTCGTGGGCTTGCCCTGGTAGCCCTTCTGGGCGGGGAACGGGGGCCGGTTCTTCGGGTCGCCCCGGAGCCCCTCGCAGGAGCTGATCAGGGCGGTCTCCTCCCCGCAGATGTACGCCCCGGCGCCCATCTGGATGCGGATGTCGAACTCGAAGCCCTCGCGCCCGCAGACATTCCGGCCCAGCAGCCCCGCCTCGCGGCGCCGGCGGAGGACGTCCTCCAGGTACGGGCGGAGGTAGGCGTACTCGCCCCGCAGGTACACGATGCCGCACCGCGCGTCGATGGCGTAGCCGGCGATGGTCATGCCCTCGAACAGCAGGTCGGCCCGCTCGGTGAGGATCACGCGGTCCTTGAACGTGCCCGGCTCACCCTCGTCGGCGTTGCAGAGGACGTACTTCTCCTGGCCGGGGGCCTGGCGGGTGAAGTCCCACTTCATCCCCGTGGGGAAGCCCGCGCCGCCGCGCCCGCGGAGCCGGGCCGTCTTGACCTCGCGGACGACCTCCTGCGGGGTCATCGACAAGGCCTTGCGAAGCGCCTCGCCGGCCTCGAAGGCCCCGAACACCACCGGGTCTTCCTGGCGGATGTTGTTGTGCACCATCGACCGGACCAGGTCGCTGGCGTTGTTGCCGTCGCCCAGCTTGTGCACCAGCTTGGACGGGTCCGCCCCGTCCTGGGCCCGAAGCTCCTGGACGATCCGCCGGGCCCGGTCGGTCGAGAGGTACGTGAAGACCTCATCGTTGATCAGGGCCGCCGGCGACTGGTCGCACATGCCGATGCAGGGCGTGTACTCCAGCGTGATCCGCCCGTCGGGCGTGGTCTGCCCGACCTCGATGCCCAATTCGTCGGCGAAGGCCTCGGCCACGCGCTCGGCGCCGTTCATGACGGCCGGGACGCAGTGGCTGACGCGGAGGACCACCTTCCCCTTCGGCTGCTTCGAGAGGAAGGCGTAGAACGACACGACGCCCTCGACCTCGACGCGATGGGCGCGGACCTGCCGGGCGATCCGGTCCATCGCCTTGTCGCAGACACAGCCGAACCTCTCCTGGACCGCCCGGACGATGTCCATCAGCCGCCCGCGGTCGTTGCCATGGGCCTGGCAGATCTCGCCAACGGCCTGTTCGAGATTCTCGCTCATTCGAATCCTCGGCTTCCGTTGTGTCTCGTCATCGCCCGGGCCGATCCGCCGCCGGCCCGCCCGAAATAGGAAAAACCGTCCCCTGTCAACACTTCACCAAGCGGGGAACAACCGGGGGGGGAACCGACAACGGCTCGGCCTCAGGTACTACCGTATTGTGAATTTTTTCACTAGCGGGTCCGGCTCTTTTATACCAGATCGGCGGCTCCCGCAGGGGATCAAATCGCCGCCAAGGCGTCGGCTCGCGGGCCGATTGACTCCAATTGTCTGCAAAACAAAATGTTACGGCGAGTCATTTTTCCGATTATTTCCGGACGCCCCGTTGACGCCCCAGCCAGTTCACCCACTGGTCCAGGCCCTGCCCCGTTGTGCTGGACACACGAATCACCGGCGCGGCCGTGTTGATCTGCGCCAGATCCTCCGCCACCCGCTCGAAGCGATAGCCCAGCAGTCCGGCCAGGTCGATCTTCGTCAGGAGGATCACGTCGGCCTTCTGGAACAGCGTGGGGTACTTGGCGACTTTGTCGTCGCCCTCCGGCACGCTCAGCAGCACGGCCCGGAGATGCTCGCCGAGGTCGAACGCCGCCGGGCAGACCATGTTACCGACGTTCTCGATGAACAGGTAGTCCAGCCCCGCCAGGTCCAGGGCGTCCAGCCCCTCGGCCACCTGAGACGGCGAGAGGTGGCAGCCGCTTCCGGTGTTGATCTGCACGACCTGCCCGGCCGCGACGGAGAGGCGCTCGGCGTCGCGCGTGGTCTGGAGATCGCCGACCAGCACCGCCGCGGTGACGCCCTCGCCCAGGAGGGGCAGGGATTCCTCCAGCAGCGTGGTCTTGCCGCTGCCGGGGGCGCTGAGGATGTTGATGCAGAGGACCCCCGCCTGGTCCATTCGCCGGCGGTTGGCGGCGGCGAGGGCGTCGCTGGCGTCCAGCACGTTCCTGACGACGTTGATCTTCATGGTCCTTCGGCCTGGTCGGGCCCGCGGCAGACGACCGATGTCAGGATTATACCGTCCCCCGCGACGATCTCCACGTCCGCCTGCCCGCAGCCGGGGCAGGCGAACCCGTCGACCGCCGCGACGAACCGCCGCCCGCACGGACGGCACTCGGCCTCGATGGGGACCTCGGTGAGCTTCAGGCGCGCCCCCTCGGCGGGCGTGCCGGCGGCCAGGACCGACCAGGCCAGCTCCAGCGCCTCGGGCACGATGAGCTTCATCGCCCCGGCCTGGACCTCCACCTCCTCGACGCGCGCCGCGCCGTGCTCGGCCGCCACGGCCAGCACCGTCCTGAGCAGCTCCGAGGCGATGGACATCTCGTGCATGGCGGTCAGGCCCTCAGCAGATCCTCGGCAGCTCCTCGCCATAGGGGCGCTGGACGACGCGGCGGCCGCCGGCGCGGGTCAGCAGCTCCACCAGCGGCCAGTCGCTTCGCTCGCCGACGCGCCCGATGATCGCGGCGGCCCGGCCCAGCGGGTGGGCGCGGCAGGCGGCGAGCACCTTCTCGGCATCGCCCGGGGCCACGACGGCGACGACCTTGCCTTCGTTGGCCACGGTCAGCGGGTCCAGGCCCAGCAGCTCGGCCGTGTGACGCGCCACGGGCGTCAGCGGCACGGCGTCTTCCTCGACCTCGACGTTTCGGCGGGTCTGCTCGGCCAGGTCCGCCAGCACGCCCGCCAGGCCGCCCCGCGTCGGGTCGCGGAGGAACCTCACCCCCGCCGCGGCGGCCAGCATCGCCCCCACGAGCCCGTTCAGCGGGGCCACGTCGCTCCGCAGCTCGGTGCGGAAGCTCAGCCCCTTGCGGGCGCTCATCACCGCCAGGCCGTGCTCGGCGATCGCGCCCGTCACGAGGACCGCGTCGCCCGTGGCGATCGTGCCCGTGCCCAGCTCCAGGCCGTCGGGCAGCTCGCCGATGCCGGCCGTGGTGATCGTCATCCCGTCGCCCCCGCGGCGCTCGACGACTTTCGTGTCGCCCGTGGCGACCACCACGCCGGCCTCGGCGGCCGTCGCGGCGATCGAAGCGACGATCCGCTCCAGCGTCGCGATCGCCAGGCCCTCCTCGAGGATCAAGGCGAGGCTGAGCGCCTTCGGCGCGGCCCCCATGACGGCCAGGTCGTTGACCGTCCCGCAGACCGCCAGTCGCCCGATGTCCCCGCCGGGGAACTCCAGCGGCTGGACGACGAACGCGTCGGTGGTCAGGCAGATCCGCCCGCCCGGCCGGGCGAGCACGGCCCCGTCCGTCAGCGGGTCCAGCAGCTCGTTGGCCAGCTTCGGCAGGACGCGTTCGGCCAGCAGCCGCCGCGTCAGCTCCCCGCCGCCGCCGTGTGCCAGGAGGACCTGCTTCTCGGGTTCAAGCATGGGGCGTTTCCCGCTGGCCGTCTCTTCGTCGGGCCCTCATCCGCGTCCCTCCGCGTTCGTCCCTGCCGAGCTGCTCCCGGCAGGTCGACCGTACTTGTACCACGCGGCGCAGGTGCCTTCACTGGAAACCATGCACGGGCCCACCGGCGCCAGCGGGGTGCACGCCTTGCCGAACAGCGGGCAGGCGGCGGGGGCGACCTTGCCCTGGACGACCTGCCCGCAGAGGCACCCGGCCGGCTCGTAGTCCTCGCCGAACTCGACGCCGAACCGCTGCCGCGCGTCGAACCGGCGATACTTCCCGCGCAGCTCCAGGCCGCTGGCGGGGATCGTGCCCATCGCCCGCCACACGGCCGCCGCGGGCTCGAAGGCCTCCGCGATCATCCGCCGCGCGACGGCGTTGCCTTCCTCCGTGACGGCCACGCCGTAGACGTTCTCGACGGCCGAGCGGCCCTCGGCCACCTGCCGGGCCAGCGCCGCCAGCCCCTCGAGCATGTTGACCGGCTCGAAGCCCGCCACGACGCACGGCTTGCCTCGTGCCTCGGCGATCGGCCGGTACGCGGCCGCCCCGAGGATCACGCTGACGTGACCGGGGCACAGGAAGCCGTCGATGGGGACCTCGCCCGCCGCCAGCAGGGCCTCGATCGCGGGGAGGACGAGCTTGTGGCCGGGGAGGACGAAGAAGTTGGTCAGCCCGGCGCGGTCGGCCTCCATCACGGCGGCGGCGGTGGCGGGCGTGGTGGTCTCGAACCCCACGGCCAGGAAGACGACGTCCCGCTCGGGCTGCTCGCGGGCGACTCCGACGGCGTCGCGGGCGGAGTACACCACGCGCACGTCGGCCCCCTGCCCGCGGGCATGTTCGAGGCTGCCGGCCCGGCCGGGCACGCGGACCATGTCCCCGTACGTGCAGATCGTCACGTTGTCGCGCCCGGCCAGCTCGCGGGCGGCGTCCAGGTAGGCGGAGCTGGTCACGCAGACCGGGCAGCCCGGCCCGCTGATCAGCCGCACGTTGGCCGGCAGCATCCCCTTCACGCCGCTGCGGAACAGCGAGACGGTGTGCGTGCCGCAGATCTCCATCAGCCGGACGCGCTCGACGCGCCCCGCCGCCTCGGCGATGGCCCCGACGAGTTGGCGGACCTTCCGCTTATCCAAGGTTGCCGTCCGCCTCCCCGTCCGCCCCGCCGGCGCCCCGCCCCGCGCGAAGCTCCGCCGGCATCTCGCCCAGGTCCGCCGCGTCGAGATACTCCCACGTCTCGCGGGCCTCCTCGGCGTCCAGCCGGGCGATCGCGAACCCCGCGTGCACGAGCACCCAGTCTCCGACGGCCGCCTCGGGCGTCATCGCCAGGGAGACTTCGATGCGGCTGCCCTGGAAGTCCACCGCCGCGACCGGCCCCACGGCGGCGGTGCCTTCGTCGTCGGCGATCTCAAGTATCCTGCCCGGTACGCCTAGACACACGGCAACTTCTCCATACCTGGTCACATTCCCCCGTCGGCCCCGTGGGTCATGCGGACGCCGTCGTCGTGGATCAGCTTGCCGCTGACCTTGTCCCACCGCCGCGTTCGCACCACCAGGCGATGGGCCCCGTGACAGGTCGTGCAAATGCCGTGGGGCACGGCGTCGCGGCGGGGGTCGATCGTCCCGGCCCGGACGGCCTTCGAGCCGCCGGGCTGGTGGCACTTCATGCACGACGGGTTGATGCGATCCGGGGGGTACATCACGTTCGGCGGGGTCACGCCGTCCTCGTCGGCGCTGTGGTCGTCGGAAAAGCCGTGGCAGTCCATGCACCCGACGCCGGCCTTGCGGTGCTGCTCGGCGAGGGGCTCCTTCTTGAAATTCACGTGGCAGACGTAGCAGAAGGAGTTGTCGGCCGGCTCGTCGTTGGGGTCGGGCGAGGCCATCGTCCCGTGCGGGCGCAGCAGGAAACACAGCGCCAGCGGCGCCGTCGCCATGACCAGCAGAATGGAGGACGTGAGCCTCAACGGGACGGTATTGGGCAAATCTATCGCTGGTGCGTCCGCGTTCGGCGGACGTCAGGTCAAGTATATCAAACGTACTGCCAGTCTCTCAGCCACTCGTAGTCTTTGGGGAGGTTGGCCCACATCTCCCGCCCGGCGGCCTGGAGCTCGGCCTTCTCGGCGGCGTCGAGCTGGCGGCATTCCTTGACGGCCAGGGCCATGTTGTCCACTTCCTGCGGGCTGGCCAGGCCGGGGATGGGCGCGGTCATGGCCGGGTTGGCCAGGATGTAGCGGATGGCCAGGCGGGCGCGGCGGTCCTGCTCGGCCTGCCCCTGGGCCCCGCGGAAGAGCGACGCGCTGCCGAAGGGCTTGATGCCGAACGTGCCCACGTCGTGCTTGCGGACGGCGTCGAAGAGGCTGTCGGTGGGCAGCTCCTTGGAGTCGGCGGTGTAGGGGAACAGGACGACCTGCATCTCGTCGGGGTACTTCTCGATGAGCATCTTCAGCCAGGTGCGGTCGTGGCTGGAGACGCCCGTGAAGCGGCACTTGCCCTGCTTGCGAGCCTTGGCCAGCGCGGCGACCATCTCGTCCACTTCCCCCTGCGTGTGCCGGCTGCCCCGCTCGTGGGCGACGATGCGGTAGACGTCCACGTAGTCCACGCCGGCGAGCTTCATGCCCTCCTCCAGCGTCTTCACGAGCACGTCGGCGGCGCGGTACTGCGCCGAGCGCGGGCACTTCGGCCACATCGCGAAGCCCAGGTACATCTCCTCACGCCGGCCCTTCAGCGCCGGGCCGTACGCCGAAACCTCCGCCACCGTGCAGGCGTCGACGTAGTTGATGCCCACCTCGATGCACCGGGTGACGACCTCGCTGCGGTTCTTCAGCAGCTCCTGGCCGTTGGCGCCGGTCACGGGCGCGCCCAGGCCGGGGACCCGACCCTTCAGGACGCGCTGCATGCCCTTCCAGTGCCCGCCGAGGCAGACGGCCGAGACCCACAGGCCCGTCTTGCCCAGGCGGCGGTACTCCATGTCCGCGTTGTAGCTGCGGGTCTTCTTGACGTCCGGGTCGGCGGCGACCTTGGACGCGACGCCCGCCGCGACTCCGGCGGCGGCGATGCCCTTGACGAAGTCCCTGCGTGTGATGTGTCTGCGAGTCATGCGAAGTCCTTTCTGTCGCAGTTTTCTAACGATCGTTACGGGGAGTCTACACGTATTCCCATTCCTTCAGCCACTGGTATCCCTGGGGGAGGTTCGCCCACATCTGTCGCGAGGCGGCCTCCAGCTCGGCGGTCTCCCGGCTGTCGAGCGTGCGGCGTTCCTTCACGGCCGCGACGGCGTTCTCCACCTGGTGGTTGCTGATCAGCCCGGGGATGGGGGCGGTGATGGCCGGGTTGCAGAGAATGTACCGAAGCGCCAGGCGGGCCCGGCGGTCGTCCTCGGCGGCGTGGGGGCTTT
>Ga0307380_10010054_pt1 | contig 11950 bp, 11 predicted proteins | sample UN3MG_FD_202239 | JGI IMG/M metagenome (GOLD analysis project Ga0307380, IMG submission 202239) | Soil microbial communities from Risofladan, Vaasa, Finland - UN-3 | ecosystem: Environmental > Terrestrial > Soil > Coastal area > Acid sulfate soil | place: Finland: Risofladan, Vaasa | collected... | reverse complement strand
CGGAGTGCAGTCGGCCAAGGCAGATGTTGTCGTCGTCCCGGAGCCGATAACAGTCCCGGGCCAGTTCGAGGAGATCCGCCGCGAAGTTCCGGGCCTCGCCGTCGAACCGGGAGAGAAACCTGTTGCGCCGCGCCGGGCCGCCGTCGGCGCTCCCCCTGGATGCCCCGGGTGGACGCCGGGACATCTCAAGGAGAAGGGAAAGGACCCCTCTCCGACCGGCCTCGCTCCCTGCGGAGCCGAAGAAGTCGCCATATTCCAGGAACAAGTGCCCGACCCGGCTCTCGAAATCCGTGTCGCCTCTCCCGTCGCTGCCCACGCGTTCCGCAAGATTCGGTTCGGTGCGCAGGCGCTCCGCCAGCTCGCCCAGCAGGGCATTCCGCTCGAGAGACAGCATCCCGGTCCCGGAGAGGAGCAGGGTGAATTCGAAGGGATCCTCGGGAGCGACCGCGTCGTTGTAGAACTGACCGAAGAGCCGAATGCCGTGCGCCAGGGGGATGAACTCGCTCTTGTAGATCCCCTCCCATTTTTTCACCACCCCCTCGCGGCGCCGGATCTCCTCCGCCAGCTCCCCGTCGGCGAGGGCCGGCAGGTCGGCGGAGGCCATCTCCTCGGCCTCGCGACCCATCGCGGGAAGGAGTTCCCCCTCGACCCGGGCCCGGAGGTTTTTCAGGTTGCCGAAGCTGCGCTTGAGGCTCAGGTACCAGGACCTGTTGTCGCTGCCGTCCGGGGTCGCCCGGGTCGTGACGGGGCGGGACTGGAGGACGTGAAGCACACCGTTCGCGATGCACCACTCCACATCCTGGGGGGAGCCGAAGAACTCCTCCGCCGCGAGGGCCAGGCGGAAGACGTCGCACGCTTCGTCATCCGAGATGGGAGGCCGGCCCGACACATTCGGTGGAAGGTCCGACAGAGCGGTCCCGGCAGGTCCGGGTACGACCCGTTTTTCCCTGACCGGGGCATGATGGTCGACCACCCTCCCCGTGCTCCGGTGGAGTGTCCACCGGTCCGGCTCCACCGTGCCATCCACCAGACCTTCGTTCAGCCCCCAGACCGACTCCACGACGGCCGCGGCCGGGTCGAACGGGCTTACCCCGAACACGACCCCCGACCGCTCCGCGGGGACCATCTCCTGGACGAGGACCGCCATTTCGCTTCCGGTCGGCGTCAGCCCCAACTCTTTCCGATACAACAGCGCCCGGTCCGACCAGAGGGAAGCGAAGACCCGTCGCACGCTGTCCAGCACGGCGTCCGGACCCTTGACGTTCAGAAACGATTCGTGCAATCCCGCAAACGAGGCCTTCACCCCGTCTTCCCCCGGGGCCGAGGAACGCACCGCGACCGGACGGTCGCCGAACACCGACCGGATCCCCTCCCGCAGCGCTGCTCCCTGTTCGATCGACCACGCGGTCCGGTCAAACAGCGTGCGGATCCGAAGCGCCGCGTCCCAGATCTCCTCCCACCGCATGTCCTCGAACCGCTTGCGCCCAAGTTCCCGTGCGATCGCCCCGCGCAAGCCCCCCGAATCGACGAATCGGGAGTACGCTTCGGTCGTCACGCAAAGGGCCTGCGGTATGTTGAATCCGGCCATTCCGAGACGCGCCAGCGCCAGGGCCTTGCCGCCCACAAGGGTGCGGTCCTCCACCACCATCCGGTCGATGGGAAGAAGATCCCTCACCGGCGGACGTGGAGTTCCGAAACGGACTGGAAGCGGGTGACGACGTAGTAGGCTTCCACTTCGACACGGAAGATGGCGCAGTTCGGCGATCGGGCGAATGACGAAAGATAGGGATGTTTCCCGAGGAACAAGGTGAGACAGGCCTCCCTCTCCTCCCCTGTTGCCTCACGGGCATTCCCCAGGATGGTTGCCGCGGCGGCCTCGGCGAAGTCCTCCTCGCGGTTTCCCCGGTTGTCCACGAGGAGGGATACTCGCGCGTTTTCGGAAAGGTTCGAGAATTTCCGGGTGGGGCGGGGGGTGGCGAAAACCAGGGCCTTCAGATCCGGTGCCGCGGCGAATGCGATCAGGCTCGAGTAGGGATTCCCCTGGGCCTCCGTCGCGAGGACCGCCAGTCGTTGCGAGGATAGAAGTTCCTTGACGATCCGCTCCAACGCATGTGCGTCCTCCATCCCGCCCCCCTTGGCGTTTCCGTCGTACGTCCCCGGACTAAGGACGTTTCTTCTCCATTTCGTCGAGTTTCTTCAGCAACTCCTTGTTCTTCGGGACTCCGCGCACGGCTGGTGAAACCCGATTACCGTCGGAACGCTTCGTACGCGACGACCAGGACCGCGCCTTCCAGGAAGACCAGAAGGTTGACGCCCATCGAAATTCCGTGAAGGCGGGAGAAATCCTTGCGCGCCGGATCTTCCGGGGGGGCGGTCTCGAAGGAAGGCACCGATCGCTTCACCTGCTCCATTCGCGGGACGAGCCCGAACGCCTGGTAGCCGGTCAAAAGGATCGCTGTCGCGATCAGGAGGGTCCCGACCCATTGACGCGCGCCGTGGAACGCCTCCCCGGCGGCGATGCGGGCCAACAGGGCGAGGACGGCGAGCACGAGGCCGTAGCGGAAATACACGGGGAAGATCGACCCCACGACCTTTCCCGCGGCGTCCCTCCCCTGCGTGCGGAAGATCACCGGGGTCACGACGAACGTGAACAGCGCGATTCCCCCCACCCAGAGAGAGAGGGCAAGCCGGTACACGGCGGAAGCGAGGATCATCATCGCAACGTCTCCTTTTTTCCAGCGTGCCTGTACGATGTTTCCGGGAGGCGCAACGGTTCACGCCGCATTTCCGTATACAATCCTCGATAACGCCTTCGCGCGGAGAGGAGGATGCGATGTCTGAAAATTCGAAGCCGGTATCGGCGACCCGCCTGGTGATGGCGCAGGAGATGACGCCCCAGGACGCGAACCCCGCGGGGAACGTCCACGGGGGGAATATCATGAAGATGGCCGACTCGGCCGCCGGGGTGGTGTCGATCCGTCACTCCGGGCGGAACTGCGTCACCGCCGTCGTGGACCGGTTCATGTTCCACGCTCCCGTCTTCGTCGGAAACCTCGTGCTCGTTTTCGCCTCGCTGAACCATGTCGGGCGCACCTCCATGGAGGTGGGGGTCCGCGTGGAAGCGGAAGATCCGCGCACTGGGAAGCGGATCCACACGAACTCGTCCTATTTCGTCATGGTCGCCCTGGACGACGAGGGGAGGCCGGTCGAGGTGCCGGAGCTGCTGCTGGAAACCCCGGAGGACCGCCGCCGGAACGAGGAGGCCCGGCAGCGGGCGAGCGACCGGAAAAAGCGCCAGAGGAAGTAGGGGCGACCGAAGGATGGCAAGCGATCGGAGGACACGCCCCGGCTCGCGCCTGCTGCTGGGGATCGCGCTCTTTGCGGGGACCCTCGCTTCGATCTGCGGGGGGGCGCTTCTCGCGGATTTCGGGCTGGACCTGCTGGGCGTCGCCTCGCCGACGGTCCGGGTCGGGGTGAAGGTGATCGCCATGGCGGCCGCGCTGCCGGCGGGGTTCTACCTCGTCGAACGCGCGTTCCTCGCGCGGTCCATCACTACTTCCCGGAAAAGACCTCGGCCTTGACGCGGGTCATCACCATTTCGAACACCTCGCCCGCGTAAGCGTGGATGTTGCGGCGCATCTCGATCAGGTATCGCTCGATCTCGGGCCAGGCCTTCCGGATCACCGCTCTCTGCTCGGCATAAGCCGCCTCGTACTCCTGCCGCATCTTATCCTGCAGCCGCACCCGCTTCGGCCGGTCGTCCGGATACGCCTTCTTCGGGAGAAACTCGTAGATCGGCTCGAAGATGCGGACGTCGGTCTCCTCCAGGTGGAACAGCTCTATGTTGTCGATCATCACCACTTCCTTCTTCGGGGTGGCGACGTAGTGCCCGTAGCGCAGCGCCGTTCCGATGCAGTCCCCCAGGGCGTCCTGCCGGGCCGCGCCCGCCACCCACCACCCTCCGTCGCGGTTGATCCGGGAGAGCGCAACGGAATCGTCGTGGTAGATATTGGTCCCCTCCTCCTTCGGCTTGAGGAGGACCTCCTCGCCCTGCGGCGTCACGTGGTAGACGGCCGGGAGGCCGGGCAGCCCCACCAGTTTCGGCAGCCCGCTGTAGATGTACTCGCCGATGCACCCGAAGCGGGAGAGGTAGAGGTCGCGTTCCTTCCCGTCCGGCGTCCGAACCGTGAAGAGCGTGTCCTTGTGAACCTTCTCGATCAGCAGGACATCGGTGACCTCGAAGTCGCGGTGCGGCTTCCCCGTCACCTCGTGGAGCAGCGTCAGGATCGCCTTTTTCAGCCCGGTCGCCTTGAACTTGGAGGAGAAGATCTTCACCCGCGCCTCGGCCGGCATCATCCGGATCGCGCCGCGCACCCAGTTGACGTAGGAGTGGGCGATGCTGATCGGGAGCATGTCGGTGCTGGTCGGGTCGAGGAGTTCGTCGATCTTCGCTTCCCAGAGCGGGATGTGCATGCCGATGAACTCCTGCGGGTTCTCGACCCCGAGGATCTTCAGGATTTTCTCCCGGTCCCCGCTCATCCGCTCGGCGGCGGGCGTCTGGAAATACCGGTTCAGGGCGCGCTCGTACTTCTGCAGAGCGGAATGGGAAGAAGACATCATTGCCCTCCCGGCCGATGGAGTGGGAACATCATGATCTTATCACCGGCGGCGCCATGTTAGCGCGATCCCTTTGTCAGTTCTTCGAGGGCGGCCGCGAGAGGGGCATGCCCGCCGAAGAGGACGAGCTTGTCCCCCGCCTCGAGCTTCTCCCTCGGCGACGGCTGCACGATCGCGCGGTCCTCCCGAAGGACGGCGAGCAGGACGATCCCGGCGCCGTTCCCGACCGGAAGCTCCGCCAGGGGCCGTCCCGCCCACGGCGAGTCCGGGGAAACGAAGAAGACCTCGACCACCTTCTGCCGCAGGAACGCTTCGAACTCCGGCAGCATTCCGTCGTCCCTTGAAGGAACACGTTCCCGCAGGATCCTGTACGTCCCGCTGCGGATCAGTTCATCCTGCTGCGAGATGATGTGCTCGGGGACGTGGTACTCCCGCAGGACCCGGGAGAAGATCTCCAACGACGTCTCGAACTCCTCGGGGATGACCGCGTTCGCCCCCAGGGCGATCAGGTCGTCCACGTCCGCCACGAACCGCGTCCGGACGAGGATGACCAGCCGCGGATTGGCCCGCCGGGCGACCGCCACGGCGCGGCGGGTCGCCATCGGATCGGAGATGGCCAGCACCAGCATGCGGGCTTGGCCCACCCCGACGCGGTCGAGGATCTCCGGGTTGTTCACGTCACCGTAGAAGATCGGCTCCCCCGCCTCCCGGCCCTCCCGCACCATCGCGTCGTTCAGGTCGACGACGACGTAGGGAACGTGCGTCGACCGCAGCACGCGGGCGAGGTTCTTCCCGTTCATCCCGTACCCAGAGATGATCACGTGGTTCTCGACCCGCGCCGCGCGGTCGGCCTCTTCCCCCGGATCCTCCGGCTCCCTTCTGCGAACGAAGTACCGAAGGAAGGATCTCGCCGCCATCGGGGCCGCCCCCATCAGGAACGGCGTCGCCACCATCGTGATGATGGCGACCGCGAGGAGGTGCTGGTACACATCCGCTCCCACCAGGCCGTTCCGGGATCCCTCGGACAGCAGGAGAAACGAGAACTCGCCGATCTGCCCCAGCCCGATCGCCCCGATCACGGAGACCCGCCAGGGGTAGTCCAGGGACCGGATCGCGGCGCCGGCGCAGACCCCCTTCGCCAGGACGACCGCGATCGAAAAAAGGAGGATCGTCGGGAGGTGCCGCATGAGAAACGGAAGGTCGAGCAGCATCCCGACGGAAATGAAGAACACCCCGTTGAAGACGTCCCGGAAGGGGAAGATCTGGGCGGCGATCTCGTGGACATAGATCGACTCGGAGATCACCAGGCCTGCGAGGAACGCCCCCATCGCCAGGGAGAGCCCCCACCACCGCGCGATCCACGCCGTCCCGAGGATGAGGCACATCACCGTCATCGCCAGGATTTCCCGGCTGTTCAGCCGGATGACTTCCTTGAGGAGGAGCGGGATCAAGAAACGCGACGCCAGCAGGATGACCGCCACGCCCACGCCCGCCTTGGCCAGCGTGAACACCACGGTGGAGAATTGCGCCGTCTCCCATTGCCGGAACGAGGGGATGAGCAGGATCATCGGGATCACGGCCATGTCCTGGAACAGCAGGATGCCGGTCGAGATCTTCCCGTGGCTGCTCTCGATCTCCATCCGGTCGGCGTACACCTTCAGCACGATCGCGGTGCTGGAAAGGGACAGGACGAACCCGATGAAGATCGCATCCAGGAGGGGAAATCCCGCGAGGGACAGGACGACCACGGTGAGCAGGATCGTCGCCGAGAGCTGGATCCCCCCGCCCTGCAATATCTGGCGGCGCATCTTCCCCAGGTTCGCGAGGGAGATCTCCAGCCCGACGGTGAACAGCAGGAGGGCGACGCCGATTTCCGCGAGCGCATCCACCATCCCGGACTCGGCCACCAGCCCCGCCCCGGTCGGGCCGAGGATGGCTCCGGCGACCAGGAACGCCGCCACGACGGACAGGTGGAGCCGCCCGAACAGCAGCGCAACCGCCGTGGCGATCGCCAGGACGATGGACAGGTCGCGAAGGACCAGGGGCAGGTCGGTCAACGGTTCTCCCGGAGGCGGGGTGCCTGTATCAGTCTACCAGTCCGGGGGACGCCCGGTGGACCGATCCCCTCCAGGGGAGGGAAAAATTCCACTGAAGTTCTGCCGACGGAATTCCGAAGAGAGAATGCAGAAGAACGGTAACGCCTGCCTCCCCTCCCCGGGGAGGCAACAGCCCGCAAACCCCTCCAACGGTTTGCGGGCGACGCGAACGGTCCCCCGGGGTTCCCGCCTGTACCCCGGGGGACTTGTTTTTCCGGTCCGTCCGTCAGAACGTCCCGGCTACCGCCAGTCGACGGTACTCCTCTTCCGTCATCCCGAGGATCCCGAGGTAGACGTCCCGGTTGTCCGAACCCGGGGTGCGGCACCCGGATTTCCATCGCGCCGGGGTCCCGCTCATCTTCCAGGGAGGCGCGGCGAGCAGCAGTTCGCCGTAGACGGGATCCCCCGTGCGCAGAAAGCACCCTCTCTCCCGCCAATTCTCCTCGGAGAGCGTCTCGAGAGGGAGGTTCACCCGCCCCGTGACCACGGCGGCGCCGGGACCGCCCCGCTTCGAGGTGTACTCCTCGACCGCCCTGAGGATCTCGTCGGCCGTGCGGTCGCCGGACCACTCCTCGAGGATCTCCAGGAGCGCGCGTTCGTTCTCGAGGGCGACCCGGCACTTCGGCGTGGAGAACCGCGGATCGCTGGCCACTTCCGGGCGGCCGATGATGTGCATCAGCGAATCGAACGCCTCGTCGTTGTAGGCGGCGATGAAGGTGTAGCCGTCCCGGCACCGGATGTAGGTGTACGGGAAGACGGCGGGGTCGAAGTTCCCGACCCGCTCGCGCGCCTTTCCTCCCGTGTGCATCCAGGTGATGTTGTAGTCCGCGAACATCATCAACGACTCGGCGCCCGAAAGGTCCACGGCCTGGCCCATTCCGGTCTCCGCGCGGAAATGAAGCGCCGAGAGAACCCCGTAGGCTCCCCACATCCCCTGGACGAATGCCCCGTGCCAGTTCCCGAGCCGGGTCGGGGCCTGGTGCGGCAGCGGCGTCCCGCCCTCCCGCTCCGGTTCCCCGACGATGTGCGGTGCCCCGGAGAGCGCCTGGCAGAGAATGTCGCTGTCCAGCACGGGACGGGAGGCGTCGGGACCGAACGCTCCGTAGGTCGAGAGGGAGAGGTAGACGATCCCCGGGCGCTCTCCCCGCAGGGAGGGGTAGTCGCACCCCATCGCCTCCATGCGCTCCGGCGGCTCGGTCGTGACGATCACGTCCGCGGAGAGGGCGAGGCGCCGCAATACGTCCCGCCCGGCGGGATCGTCGGCGTCGAGGGTGACGAACCGCCGGTTGCGCGCCTCGGAGAGGAAGGGGAGCCCGGTTCCGGCCACCATGATTCCCTCGGGCGCCACGAGGCGGAGAGGATCGCCTTCGGGAGGTTCCACCTTGATCGTCTCCGCGCCGAATTCCGCCAGGACCGAGGCGGCCACCATCCCCCCGAAGTGGCCGGGGCAGAATTCGAGGACCCGGATCCCTTCCAGCGCCTCGGGCTTCCCCGCCGCGGCCGAAGGCTCCGTCGCCTCCCGCACCCACCCCGCGAAACCGCTCACGGCGCGCTTCCCCTCGGCGGCCGGGCGCCGGGGATGTCGGCCCACGTCCCGATCACCTTCTTCCGGGCGAGCGCCTCCATCTCCCCGGCGGTCATCCCCAGCAGATCCCCGAAGACCCGCTCGTTGTGCCAGCCCACAGGTTTCGCGCTCCACTTGACCCTTCCCGGGCTCTCCGACAGCTTCGGCGCCGGACCGTACTCGTCCACGCGGCCGTAGAGGGGGTCGTCCACCGAACAGACCGTTCCGCGGGCCCGCAGGTGCGGGTCGTGGTAATGCTCCCTCCCACCGCGCACCGGCGCCGCGGAGAACCCGGCGTCCTCCGCGACGCGCACGACCTCGTCGACCCTCCGGGAGGCGCAAAACTCCCCCACGCGTTCCGGCGTGGCGATCCATGTCTCTTCCGGATCGGTGGCTCCCAAGGCGTGCGCGAGGGGGATCAACTCGTCCTCGTCCCGCGCGGAGACCGCGACGAACCCGTCGCGGCAGCGGTAGATCCCCGAGGGGGGGTACGAGGGGTCGACGTTGCCGTTCCGCGCGCGGTCTTTTCCCGTCAACCCGGCGTACGGCCACGTCCAGTCCAGCGTCCGGATCATCGCCTCGGCCTGCGAAATGTCGATCATCTGCCCTTCCCCGGTCTTCCGGCGCGCGCCGAGCGCCGCGAGGATCGCTGTGGCGGACATCAACGCCGCCGTGTAGTCCCCGACCCAGAACCCCGCCTTCATCGGCGGCTGGTCCGGAAACCCCGTGACGGCGGAGAAACCGGAAACGGCCTGGGCGGTCGCGTCGTACGACGCCCTCCCCGCCGAGAACGGCCCCCATTGCCCGAACCCCGAGTTGGCCGCGTAGACGATCCGGGGGTTCCGCTCGCGAAGCTGGAGGTACCCGACGCCCCACGCGTCCATCGTTCCGGCGCGGAGGTTCTCCACGACGACATCGGACCGTTCCGCGAGCCGCAGGAAGAGCTCCTTCCCCTCGGCCGGGTGCAGGTCGAGCCCCACGTGGAGCTTGTTCCGGTTCAGGGAGAGGAAGGCCGGCGACATCTCCTTCCAGAAGAACCCTTCGGGCGCCACGTATCGCATCAGGTCGCCGCGGGGGGGCATCTCGACCTTGATCACCTCGGCGCCGAAGAGCCCGAGATAGTCCGCGGTGACCGGCCCGAAGATCCGCGTCGCCACCTCCAGGACGCGCACCCCTGCGAGCGCCTCGGGCTTCCCCGGGATCGCCGCGGGGTCGAAGGCCCGCCCGGCGAAGGCCCGGAAACTCCCCGGGTCAGACGGCAAGGTCCTTCTCCTTGATCCGGGGAGGGACGATGATCGCCTCGCCGTCGATCACCAGGACCTTGTTCTGGTTGAAGCACCGTGTTTTCAAGCGAAGCCGTTTCTCGGAGATCACCTCCACGATCTCCACGCGCGCCGTGATCTCGTCGCCCAGGAAGACGGGCGCCTTGAACTCGAGGGTCTGCGACAGGTAGAGGCACCCCGGCCCCGGGAGCTTCATCCCGATCGCCGCCGAGATCGTCCCCGCCGTGAGGAGACCGTGCGCGATCCGCTCCTTGAAGCGGGTCTTCGCCGCGAACTCCTTCGAGAGGTGGACGGGATTGCGGTCCCCCGTGATCCCGGCGAACTGGAAGACGTCCTCCTCGGAGAAGACCTTCGTGAACTCTGCGGAATCTCCCACGCTGTACATCCGGGCCTCCTCGGGGCGATATCGATCGATGCTACAACAAACCATGTTTGCGCAATAGCGGTGCAAAGAAGAATCAGGGGAATCCTCGTCCCATTTTACGACGATCCGGGGATGCGCCCCCCGGCTATAATGGCGGGAACTTTACCGGGAGGGGCGGCGATGCGGACACGCGGCGAGAGCGAGGTGCGGGCCTTCTTCGAGTCCGCGGGCGTCCCGAAGGAGATCCACCGCTTCGAGGAGTCGACCCACAACTCGGAGCTCGCCGCCCGGTCGCTCGGCGTGCAGGTGGGCCAGATCGCGAAGACGATCCTCCTCCTCTCCGAGGAGACGGCGATCGTGGTCGTGATCTCCGGGGACCGCCGGGTGGACACGAAGAAGGTCCGCGCGCTCGGATACGGGAAGAGGGTGCGGCTGGCGGGGCCGGACGACGTGGTCGCGCGCACGGGGTTCGCCGTAGGCGCCGTTTCCCCGGTGGCGCTCCCCGACGGGGTGCCGGTCTACATCGACCGGTCCCTGCGCCGGTTCGATGCGATCTACCCCGCCGCGGGCGAGACGAACAACATGTTCGTGACCACCCCCGACGAACTGCTCGCACTCACCGGGGGGACCGAAACCGACCTGGCCCGCGACGAGGAAGTGCCCGGCGAGGTTCCGTAACCCTCAAATTCCTGCCGGAGGATATCTGGCACTTTGCGGCGTGGTATTCTCGATGGGAACAATGACCGCAGATATACCTCGATAAGGATTCCCATGCTCCGCGCTCGATTGTTGCTGGTATCTCTAGGCTTGGTGGTGATATTCGGCCTGCCTGCCACAGGTTATCCCGCTGACTGGTCCGTCATCGATCATCAGGTCACCAAGGATGAGTCGGGCATCTGGAACCCCAAGGTCTATCGGGGGTTGATGGGCGCGCTCAGCGTTGCCGGTCTCGGGGGTGCGCTGTGGGAGGGGTCGGAGTCCCGGCTTGGCAAGACCCTGTGGCAGACGATGGACGCGGAACTCCTGGCGGCCGGATCGACCACCGCGATGAAGTACGTGTTCACGCGGGTGCGGCCGAGTGAAACCGATGACCCCAACGAATGGTTTGCCCACGGCTCGAATGACAGTTTTCCGAGCACCGAGGCGGCATTATCCGCATCGCTGGTCACGCCGTTCGTCCTGGAGTACGCGGGAGAACACCCGGCAGCCTATGGACTGCTGGCGCTGCCGCTGTACGTGGGAATCGGGCGGGTCAAGAACCAGGAGCACTGGCAAAGCGATGTCCTTGCCGGCTGGGTAATCGGGGGCCTCTCCGGGTGGTACGCACACCGCCGGGAGACGCCGATCCTCGTTCAGGTGTTCCCGCACGGGGTGTTCGTCGGCCTCAAGACCCGTTTTTAACTTCCTGCCGGCTATCTGCGTAGCGCGCCATACAGGACGAAACTGGGCGCTGGTGGGAGGAAATGCTCTCCCATCACGCCTTGTCGAGGACTTCCCGCACCTTCCTCGCGAGCGCCGACGGGGTGTACGGCTTCCCGATGAACGACACTCCCTCGTCCAGAACCCCGTGGCGTGTGATCGTGTCGTCCGTGTACCCCGACGTGAACAGCACCTTCATCCCCGGGTGGTGCGGTACCAGTTGCGTCGCCAGTTCGCTCCCGTTCATCCCCGGCATCACCACGTCCGTCAGCAGCAGGTCGATCCGATCGCCGTATCCTTGCACCTCCGCGATCGCCTCGGCCCCACTCCGGGCCTGCAGCACCCTGTACCCCAGCTGCTCCAGGATCTGGACGCACAGGTTCCGCAGCAGGCCCTCGTCCTCCACGACCAGCACCGTCTCCGTCCCTCCCGCGAGGTCAGTCAGGAGGTCGTCATTCACCGGTTTGACGACCTGCTCTTCGACCCGCGGCAGATAGATTTTGAAGGTCGTCCCCTTCCCGATTTTCGAATACACCTCGATGGAGCCACCCGACTGCTTCACCGCACCGTAGGTCGTCGCAAGACCCAGACCCGTTCCGCTTCCCCT
>Ga0307380_10010052_pt1 | contig 11954 bp, 12 predicted proteins | sample UN3MG_FD_202239 | JGI IMG/M metagenome (GOLD analysis project Ga0307380, IMG submission 202239) | Soil microbial communities from Risofladan, Vaasa, Finland - UN-3 | ecosystem: Environmental > Terrestrial > Soil > Coastal area > Acid sulfate soil | place: Finland: Risofladan, Vaasa | collected... | reverse complement strand
CCATTCGGGGGGGGCAAGCGCGTCGAGGGGGTTTCGAGCGCGGGGCGTATCGACCAACGTCGCTTAGGGCAAGGGGTGCTGTGCCAGGAAAGTGAACGTCGCGGAGCAGGCGCACTAGAGAGCTACCAGTCCCGCCCTTTCACGATCACGAGGATCCCCTTGGGGGGCGGATCGCCTTGGCCTACAACCGACCGCCGCGACACCTCCACTTCGATATCAAACCCCCGATGCTGCGCAGTCCCCCGCCTCCCCTGCGTCCCGTTCGCGCTTTCGAATGGTCGGTCTGCGATCGTCGCGAAGGCCGGACAGTCTACCCATTTCCGCATAAAGTCACCTACCGCGATACTCGCCGTTATGTCGCTACCCAGTAGATTGCGTTTTCTCCACGCAATTCGCGCCGCCAAGTCCTCCACCGTCTCTGTGTACTCGAGTGCATCCGGATACGACCAGTAGCAGGCCGAGAACGCAACGATCCGGCCTGTCTTGTCGCGCCATAGCGAGCAACAACTTACCTGCTGGCTGGCGTCGCCCGTGAATCGGATCTCTGTCAACGGTCGGCCGCGCAGCACGCCCGCCTGCTCGGCGAGAGCCCACACGCCCAGTTCCTCCTCCACTTCCCCTACCTTTGGGAACCGCCCCCGCGACAACGGGTTGGCCCATGGCATCGCGACGGCGACCGCGAGAAGCAACAAGCCGATCCCCACCGCCAGAATGACCAGCCGCTTCCGCTTCCGCTGTAGCTGTTCGGTAGTGCCGGGTTTCATCGGGGATCGTCCGGTTGTTCCGGCGCTGAGCGGCGCGCGACCGCCTGGAGCCAGCGGAGCCAACGTCCGCGGGCGTCGAGGATTTCGGCGGCGGCCAGAACGTCTGACCACTTACCCTGATGCAGCTTCAGCCAAGCGGAAGCCCGAAGGTGATCGGCCAAGCGATGTAGGGTCGGGGAGCCGGCGGCGCGATCGGCAGCACCCGTGCCGAGCCCGAGCGACCAGTAGGACAAGACGGCGCCGAACTTCCGCGGCCCCAAAGGCGGGGCATCCGGGGTCAGGTCGGCCATGCGCTCGCGGACGCACGCAACCCAGACACCCCATGATGGCAGCGTCCGCTCGTGGACTAACTCGTCGAACCCAGCGGTGTCGATCTTGATGAGCGGGAAGCGTGCCAGAAGTTCGTTGCGGTCCAGCTCGTCGCAAAGGACATCTACGGGCGGAACAGGTCCGTCATAGAACTGGGGGATAATGTCGGGGAGCGGCCTCTCGATCGGGATTCGAGCGTGGCCAGTCTTGACCGTGTCAGAATCTCCGTAGAAGGGCGGACGAGTCGTGCCGGCTGCCCGCAAATTGCGACCGAGCTTGCCTTCGCCGAGTAGGGCGCGGTCGAAATCGACGAGGTCCAGGCCACGCTGCACGGCGTCGTAGAGGTGGCGCTGTTGATCCACGCCCAAGCGGGCCAGCGGATTGATGACCTTCTCGAAGGGCCAGTAGCGGCAGACGTGCCAGTATAGGAACGGAAAGAGCGCGACGGCAAAGTTCCAGTCCAAGCCAAACTTCCGCAGTTGGAGCGACGCTTGCCCCATATCCACAGCCTGAACCGAGACGTGTGGGAGCAGCCCGGTTGCCGCGCCATGACTGAAGCTGTGCAGCCGAGCCGCCAGTTCCGCGAGTTCGTAGGGCGTGTCGAGGTCCCCATCGCCGAGTCGGGCGGTTGGGACGGCGACGAGGTCGAGAAGTTGGTCGTTGAGTGATAGATCCGACTGGGCGCTGGCCAGGTCGCTAGGGGGGAGCTTGCCGAAGTGCTTTTCGATCAGATTAACAACCGAACGCGGGGGCTTCAGGCCAGCGACATCCCGCTCGAAGTCGCGCTGAGTACGGGCCACGGCCGCGCGGCGGACCAGATCGACGAGCTCGGCATTACGCTGGCCGCGGCGGGCGTCGAGGATGTCCGGCAGTTCCAAGCGCGGCAGTAGTACGTGATTCACGAGCACGTAGAGCAGTAGCGGCCAGGCGGCCCGCCGCGCGGCCTTTGCTTCTGGCGTAACGGCGGGATCTGGATCGATGGCGGCAAGACGGCGTAGCTCTGCCAAGGTGGTGCTGTCGAGTTCCAAAGCGCGTGCCAGCGCCGCGAGCTTTTGGGGGTCTGGGTGTTTGCCGCCGCGTTCGAGTTGCCGAACGTAGTTTACGCCCAAGCCGGCCCTTTTCGACACCGCGAATGCCGATAAGCCGCGCTCTTCACGCAACTTACGGACGCGCTCGCCGATCGGATGCCCCTGAGCCATGGCGCAGAACATGGTACACGGCTTTTTTGAGAATTCAAGTTGACAGGCGAGGCGGAGCTGGTAGAATTCACGCACGATCGTTCGTGAGCTCGCTATGAAACTCAAATTGAAGAGTGTTGAGATTGACCGCCGGCGCGCGGTGCGCGGCTGGCTCCTCGGCGATTTGGCCCGCGCGTCTCATTTACACCCGAACACCATTACACGGATCCTCGCCGGTGGCGCTATTGGCATCGTTGCGGCCCGCAAGGTCTGTGCTGCGCTGGAATTGGAGCTCAGCGAGGTCGTCGATGGGTTCGTCGATGGTGCGAGCGAGGCGGCGGTGGCCGGGGCGGCGTAGCGTTGGGTAATAGAATGGCGCGGACAGGCACCAAGACACGGCGGTCGCAAAGACGGCGGGAGCGGAGCTTCCCCGATCCGGCCCGGTTCTTGCGGAAGGCGCGCCGGCTGACCTGGGATCTCGCCGAGCTGGTCGGCGTGCAGGTCGTCGCCGAGCTATCAGATCGTCAGCGGCGACGGCTGATACGGCAATTGCAGACGCTGGACGGGTTCTTCCGGTACAACTCGGCAGTTCCGATTCGGCCCCACTGTCCAGGTCACGGCGAGCTGACGCTCAGATTCTGTACGGCGGCGTCGGTGGTTTGGGGGCGGCGCATTGCTGTCAGCACGTTTGCACGCTGGCTCAGCAAGCTGAAACATGGTGGTGCAGCCACGCTCATCGACGGGCGCGGCAGATACGAGCATAAAGGGGCGCGACCCGACGCGGAACTGTGGCTAGAACTCGGCCGCGCGGTGCGGCGGGGAGAGTCAATCGCGGCCGCGCACCGGCGGTTGGCCACGCGGGCGCGTACCGAAGGGCGGTCGTGGCCAGGTCTGGGAACTACACAACGCCGCTTCCGACAGCAGGAGTCCTACGTTTACACACTCTGCCAGAAGCACAAGCGGTGAGGCAACGGTGACGGCAGCATCGGCGACAGCACGAGCGGCGACGGTTCCGGCGAAACGGCGGGGCGGACCGCGGCTGTCGATTGTCGATGCGTGCAGGGCGCGGGGCATCCCGGTTCCGCGCGAGAACTTCCGGGACTGGTCAAAGCAAAAAACGCGAGACTGGACCCGCACGACACTCCGCCAAATCCGATTCGATAAGTTCCTCGAAGCGAATCCGCACCTGGCCCCATCATCGCCCGACACGTTCAAAGCCTACGGCGAGCACGATGCCGCGTGGCTGAAAGAGAACGGGCTGACGGCCAAGAAGTCGGCGATGTACGCGGCGCGCAAGATGCTATACGAAACGCGCGAGCCGCCGAGGCGTGGCCGGCCGAAGGGCTCGGGTAAGACGGAATGGCACCCGCGGGCCGAGTACCTGTGCGATCAATTCCTATTCCACCACCACGGGAACGCGGCCGACATACACAGCACGTTGGAGGCGTTCGCCGCGAAAGAGGACTTTCCCGCGCCGAGCTACGGCATGGTGCTGGAGCGCGTCAACGGGACGCCCAAGGGCGCCAAGATTTTGGCGCGCAAGGGCGAGCGCGCGCTCGACGCGATCGCGCCAAAGGGCCGGCGGCCGCGCAAGTCGGTGCGCGACTGGCTGTCGCTGGACTGTCGGATCCAAGATGTATTTGTCCAGGTGCCGACCGCGGGCGGCGGGATCAAACACGCCCGTCCAGTTTGCTCGGGCGCCCTGGCGCCGTACTCGTGGCAATGGCTGGACTTGCGTTTCGATCGGACCGAGAACGGTGAACTCATCGCGGCCACCGTGCGGGCGGCAAGCTTGCGGGGCGGCGTGTATCGCGTCTATCAAACGGACAAGGGGAGCGCCTACAAGTGGCTCACGGGGCCGGGGGGCGCGTTCCTGGAAGCGTTCGGTGCGAGGGCGTTTCGCGCGTTGCCCTACGAAGGATGGTCGAAGCCGATCGAATCGGCCTGGAACTCCGTCAAGCACGGGCTGGACGTGTGGTTCCGGTCATTCTGCGGCGGCTCAATACCGGAGCGGCCGGAAGCCTTGGAACGATGGGCCAAGGCCAACGTCCACAAGCTGCCGACGATCGACGACCTCAACGAGTGGGCGCCCATCTTCCTGGAGACGCACAACGCGACGCCGTTCGATGCGCTGGGCGGGTTGACGGCGAACCTGCACGCGGAGCTGCACGGGGCGGACCGGGTAGCCGTCGATGCGGACACGATCGACATCTTCTTCTGCCCGATCATCGGCAGGCGCGTGGTCGGCACGGACGGCGTGACGCTCGATAACCTGCTCTATCGTCCTGAGCCAGAAGACTTGGCCACATGGCAGGGGAAGCGCGTCTGGATTCGGCGGGACGGCGAGCTGGCGGACCGGATCGTACTTTGCCAGGAGAACGGCGAGCCGATCTGCCATGCCTACAAAGACCAACTGGCCGGGGCGACACGCGAGCACGCGCGCGAAGCGCGGCGGCAACGGGAAAGGTACAAGCGGGCCTGCCGGGCCTATATCCCGGCTCGTGACGATTCACTCGCCACGGAGACCGGCCGCATTCTGCGGGTGAAGCGCGAGTACGCACTCGCGCAAGAGCAGAAGCTACGTGCCGAGCTGGGCATCGAAGATCAGCGCGGCGTGCGCATTGTGCGGCCGGACCTGGCCGAGGCGGCGAAGAAACTCAAGAGCCGCGAGCGTGCGCGCTTCGGCAAACGCATTGCGACCGGGACATCGGCGCGGGCCGCCAGGGAGGGCGACCACGTCGATGGGTTCAATCGGTTGGCCGAGCGGACGGAACCGACTCGGCAAGTCATCACGTCGGTGCGGTCGCTCGACGAAATCGAGGCCCCGCCGGCTCTTGACGTTTTCGCGCAGGATGCAGGCGAGGGCGTTATTGACCTGGCGGATGTCGGGTAGGAGCTACGCCATGCCTCCGGAATCGCGACAGGACGGTTTTGAACGGCTAGGGCAGGATGCCCGGCGGAGTTTTCTCATGGCCAAGGATGGCGAACCGATCACACCAGAACTCGATAAAGCGCTCATCGGCGAACTGCAAGACTGGCGGCGCGATCACACGACCAAAGACGGTCGGCCGATGTCGTGGAAGCGACTGGCGGAGCTCATCGGCGGCAAAGACCACGTACCGCATTCAACGCTGAGCGAGATCGTCAGCGGCAAGTACAAGGGCGACCGCAACAAGTATCTCCGGATGATCGACCGGTTTTTGGCCGAGGACCGCGAACGGGCGGGACGGTTCGACGTGCGACAGCATGCGGAGATCGGGCTCACGCGGAAGATCTTCGGCGTGATCCGGGCCACCATTCGCAACAACTCCATGTCGCTGATCGTCGGCGAGCCAGGCGCGGGCAAGAGTGTCCATGGGCGGGGCTTCGCCGCGGACCGCGGCGGCGTCATCGTGATTTGCCCGGACGAAACCTTCAACAATGCGCGCGGCGTGTCGCACCTACTATGTCAGGGGATCGACGGGTTGCGGAACATGCTCCAGAAGCCGCACCCGAAGCGGCTGGCGGCGGTACAGTCCTACTTCCGACAGCACCGCAACCTCGTGATCGTGGTCGATGAGTGTCAGCAACTCACGGCCGAGGGGTTGACGTGCTTGCGAAATCTTCACGATAAAAGCGACCCCGAGGGGCAGCGTTGCACACCGATCATCTTCTTTGGCGACGAGCATTTTTACCGGCTGTTGGTCAAGAGCCGCAACGGCGAGCGCAGCCCGATCGCGCCGCAGCTTACGAGACGGATATTCCCAGTATTCGACATCAAGCGCGACGGGGCGGACGACGACGGGAACGTTTTCACGGTCGAGGACATCGTGCGGATCATCCGAAATGAGCGCGTCCGCGTCGTCACGAGCGACGGGACGAAATGGCTGACGCGGCTGGCGAACGTCCACGGGTGGGGCTCGCTCGGGTTCGCGATCGCGGTGCTTCGAATGGCGTTCGACATCAGTACGAAAATACCTATCGACGTGCCGGAGCTGGTCGCGGCGTTGCGGATGTCCATCGGGCCACGGGCAATGGAAGAGGTTGACGAAGCGGCGGGCGGCGAGCTCTTACAGAAGGCAGTTTAACGCATGGTGAGAAGCAGGGTTGTGAGTGTGGCAGAACTATCCACGACGACCTCTGCGATCGCGGCCAGTGCCGGCGGGGCTCACTGGTGCCCCGTCGGCCTGGCCGGTCTGAAGTCGGTCGTGTGGTTCTTGACTAGAAATGGGCGGCGAGCACAAGCGTGTTCCCCCGCGTCGGGCGGCTCCCGTCGCTTGAGGGTTCGATTATCGACGAACTCTTGTAGGACATCTTGGCCACAGAACGGGCAATGTTTGATGCCAGCGGTGCGGTGTGGCAGGCACGCTTGCGACGAAACTGGACGACGCGGTGTCGCGTTCGGGGCGGGTCGATCAGGTATCAGACCGCTCGCGGTGCGTCGCCGGCCTTCTGGTTCTGCGGCGGATCCGTCGCACCGCACCGCAATTATGAACGTTGTCCGTCAGGCTCGGGATGGCCGGCAGCGTGGAGGCTAAAACCTTGGGATTCGAGGTAATACCCTGTGGCCGATTCTTGCCCGTCGATCCGCTTGAGGTGGGCGAGATCTCGATCTGCCGCACCGGCGCGGCAACATTCCGTGCGGAGGATCTAGCCGCAGTGGGGATAGACAAGCCGTGGTGCACGGTGCTTGCCGACCCCGACACTTTTCGTGTCGCGGTTCGGGCAAGGCGAAGTGGTGAGGAGCAAGGCAGCGTCGCGGTGTCCACCGTCACACGGAAGGGCGGCAAGGACACGGGGCGGCGACGAATCAGCCTGGCCCGCGCGATCAAACGATGCGATCTCACAACCGAGGCCGTAGCGGCCCGATACAATATACATCGGCATGATAAGGACAATGAAGGGCTGCTCATCATCCAGCTTACTGATGGGCCGCTGGGAGACAAAAAACAAAAGCGCAAAGACGCCGGCGGCGTGGGGCGGCCGTAGCCGCCTGGCACGCCGGCAGGGGTTCGAGAAGGGAGTACGGATATGACAGGCACGATTACAGAAAAGGCGATCAGCGAAGAGCAAGGCGGCGGCGACGACGTTGCGGACGTTGACGTGGGGAACGGAGCCGAAGAGGAATCGGCGGTGGCGCGACTTGGTCAGTCTTTTGGCGAGCTTACGGAAGAGCTGCTCGAGGTCGGTTTTAACATCTGGCCAGGGCCGTTTGCCGGCGGCATGCCTGGGACTCTGGAGATCGCCGAGACGTTGACGATGTCGCTCATGCGAATCGATCAGCGACTGGCTTTTGTGCGAGACGAGCTCGGCAGGACGCGCTTTGATTTCGATTGGGTAGCTGATGACTACCGCGCGGGCCAGCGGGCTGCGCTGGGGGAGCTGAAAGAGGTGGAGGAGACGTTGGATGGAATCAGGACCGCTCTGCTGCGCTGGCTGGGCACTGTGCACAGTAACAGCACGCGCATTATAGAGGTCAGCCGAGACGCTTGGCCGCTGCTTCACGAACTGGCAAGCCTGTCGCCGCTTCACCACAGTGGGGAGGCCACCGGTAGTCTGGTGGAGATAGCCGTTGAATATTTGGCGGCCAGCGGCGATGCCCGGCGGATCGTCGCCGACGCAGAGGCTCGGCGTAGTGCAAAGCGCCGCGGACTCGCGGGGGTCGTGAACGACGGCGGTGGCACGAGCTCCGGGTCGGCCAAAGCGGAGCAGGTTTCCGGCCTTGCCGATTCAGCCGACAGGCAGGCTGAGGATGATAGCGCCGACGAAGATAGCGCCGACGAAGATTTTGTGTTTCCGGGTAAGGGTGAGTACGGGTGGCGATTGCAGATCTGGGACAGCAACGAGCCCGAGATGCGGTGTGTCCTGGATCTGCCCGTGCTATTCAGCGATCCAGGCCCGGCGGCGGAGCGCCGTGTCGTGAGTCGTGTGGCACAGATTGCGGCTGAGGAGTCGCGGCGTTACGCCGAGGGCATCGCACAGACGGTGGCGCGCATGCTGGATAGGACTAGAGACAACAGCGGCCCAGCAGAGGCCGGATCGGCCCGCGCCAAGCCGCACGAACAATTAGCAAAGGCAGGATAGCACGAGGCGATCGAAAAGTCGAGGCCGCCAACTGACAGGGCAGGAGCTGATGATGGACACGGATGTCCCCCAAGACACGCGGCGTGTTGGATCACCTGAGATTCAACGCGCCGCGTTTGGCTTCGATGGGCTGTGCGAAACACAGCAGCACTGTTCGGCTGTCGGGATGGAAAGGACTGCGAATCATGCAGACGCTCACGGGACGTAGCGCCGGGCTGATCGGCAAAGCTGGCGCGCCTGGCGGGACGCCGGTCAGTGAATTCCTACTGGTGCCGTTTGGCTTCGTGTACGTCGAGTCGCCCCTCAGCGGGCATGACTTCACGTTTACGCGCGCGCATGCCCTGGCGGCCGTGCAGTGGTTCGCTGGGCTGGGGCGCGAGCTCGCAATCGACTTCGAGCATCAGACGCTCGACCAGTTCAATAGGCGCCCCGATGGACTGGCCCCCGCGGCCGGCTGGATCGGACGGCTGGAAGTGCGGGCCGATGGGCTGTGGGCCGCGGACGTGAAATGGACCCATCAGGCGCGCACGCTGCTCGCGACCGGGCAGTACCGCTACCCCTCGCCCGTCATTTACTGGTCGGACGAGCAATACAGTGAGTTGACCGGGCTAGGGCCGGTGGGGCTGACCAACGATCCGGCCCTGACGGACTTGGCGCCGTTGGCCGCGGCGCGTTGCGGACCCGATTTGGCGTGTTTCTGCCGTCTGATGCCAGACCACCCCATTTGTACCACAAGAACAGGAGAATCGAACATGGCTCTGAGTAGTGTTTTTCAAGGCAACCCGCAGCTCGCGCACGACGCCAGCGACGGCGGCGAGAGCGAGATTGCCGCGATTGAAGCGTTTCGTGAGGCGCATCGCGCTCTTGCGGGCGTCTTCGACGGCGCGGACGCGACAACTCGCGGGCGGATCGTGGACGAACTAACCGACGAAGATTATGAATTATTTGACGGGGTCAGCGAGGCTCTGTTTCGGTTGCGTGAAATGACGGCGACCGCGGCCGGCAGCAGGGGCGGGATCTCGGGCAGTGTCCTCGCGGGGAAGTGGCGTTGGAAATTCGAGGCCAGCCCGGCGCTCCGCGCGGAGTTCGGCCAAGTGGAAACCTTCATCGCGTACAAGCGAGCCGAAGCCGGCGGCTGCGTGCGAATCCTCGGGAGCAGGCAGACGCCGCCGGCCCGGCCGTCCGCGGCGCGAGCGTCGTCGGGGTTCAATGAGACCGTGCTGGGCGAAGGTGACGGCGAAACCGCCTGGAAGGCGGCCTATGCGAAGTCGCCCGAGCTGCAAAAGGAGTTCGATGACGTGGAAACCTTCGTGGCCTTCAAGAAGCATGAGAAGGCCGGCCACGTGCAGATATTCACTAAGCAACGGTCATGGCCATAGGTCGGCCAGGCCGGCCGCAACAATGGAGATCGCGATATGACGAAAGCAACCGAATCAGCCAACGGAATCAGCCTGGCCGAGCAGGTGCGCGCCGACCAGCGCGAACGCGCCCGGGTCGCAGGCGCGAAATATTACGAGTTGCTGTTACGCAACGACAGTCCGGAATCAGGCGACCTCGAAGGGCTCGGCGAGTGCATGCAGGCACTTGGACGAACGGCAGACGACCTGGAGGGCGATCTGGTACTGGCGCGCCAGCTCGCCGAGGTCGATGCCGCCGAGGTCGCGGACGCCAAGCTGGCCGAACCGCTGGCCGCTGGCAAAGCGAAACGCGCGGAAGTCACCGCGGGTGTGGAGGCTGAACGCGCCCGCATGACGGCAAACTGGGAGCAACGAGTCGCCGAAGTCGAGAGCGAGTGCAGGCGACTCACGGCGCGACGAACCGAACTCAACCAGGTCATCAGTGGCGGAGTTGACCTCCGGAATGAGTGGAACAAGCGCGTGGGCGGCAACCGGCCGCGCGAACGTGCAAGGGCATGATGACGGATTCTTGGAGCGTCGGTCTTTTGGTGTGGGCCGTTCATCGGGCGGCCGGCTGCCGTGTGCGATCGGATGCGCGCATCCGGTACACCGCGGATTCGGTGTCTTGCTCCTTTCTGCGCCGGGACCGTGGCGTGATGAGCGATGTAGCGCACGCGGGTCCTGGTCGGCGGGCCACGCGACCGCCGGCCAGGCCCGCCGATGCGGCATAGGACACAAGTGAGAAGTTAGCCATGCCGAGTGAAGAAGAGATCCTGAAATACACGCTCGACGTTTCCGACGTCGAGGCCAAGGCCGGGCGGCTGAACGAGCTGCTCGAACAGATCAAGGCCAAGCGCGCGGCGGGCGGGGACGCCAGCGAGCTCGAAGCGCAGGTCGGCAAGGAGCTGGACGGGCTCGGCAAGCTGGCCGACAAGGAGAAGGAGGCCGCGGGGGCGACGGAGGATTTGTTAGGGCAGAAACAGAAATTAACCGCCGTCGTGCGCTTGTTGGGCGGGGAATTCTCCAGGGTGGTCGGGAATCTCGGTGGGGTGGTCGCGCTGCTCACGAGCATGGGGCCGGCGGCGGCCGGAGCAACAGCCGCGTTGGTCGGGATCAGTGTCGTGACGGCGGGGTACCAGAAGTTTAACGAGGAACTTCAGAAGGCGATCGACAAACAGACGGAACTGAACCAGAAGGTGCTCGAAGGCAAGGAAGCGGCGATCGAGCGCGGCGGCGGGCTGGCGGAAACGCTGCTGGGCATGGGCGGGATCAGTCGGTTTGACGATGCGGCGCTGATGATGGATCGGCTGCGGAAACAATATGGCTTTGGCGAGGGGGTGGCACAACAGGCCGCGGCGGTCGGAACGATGGCCGGGCTGACGGTCGAGCAGACGGGGATGCTGGCGGTGGCGCAGATGCAGGGGGCACGGTTTCCAACCGCCCAAGCGGCGCAAGAGTCTTTCGGCGGCTTGCAGCCTGAAGCCGCGGCGGGGTTGCGCGACCAGCTCGGCGCATTCAAGGCGACAGCCGCGGCCCAACGGCAACAACGTCGGGCGCAGCTTTTCGACATGCCGACGGCGGCGCGCTTTAGCGACATTGAAGCACTGTTTACGGACCTAAAGGACGCGGGACGGTTGCCGGAGGGGGTGTCTTCGGCTGACGATCTACGGCGCATGATCGACGAAGGCGGTGTTTTGCGCGGCCGAATTCAGCGAATGGAAGGGGAGGAGGCGAGCCCGGAGTACCGGGCAACACCGAGGGTCAGGGAGACGATGGCGCTTCGGGTCGCGCGCGCGCGGTTCGCAAAGATGCACGAGGTTTGGAGGTTGTATGAAGACTATACGGGTGGCCAGAGCGCCCCGGTTGATATTGGCGAAGCGCCGGGAGCCGGTGGCGACTCACCGGCGGTGCCGCAGTTCATCACGATCCACAATGAGCGCGTCGGCACGATGTACAAATTACCGAACCCGCTGACAAGGAATGCTCACTGGGGCCTAGGCGTGGAAGTCAACGCCGGCAACAGTGTCCGCTCAAAGAACGGATATTAGCGATGTGGGCGACAGTTGAAGGAAACCAGGCACCCGTAACGCAACGCGAAGGCGAGGGTGATTGATGGGCAGCGGTATACAGGTCATGGGCGCCCCGCCGACGTCGCTCGGCTTTCGGGTCGAGCGGCTGTTCGCGTTCCTGGAAGCCGAGCCGGGTAATGGCCAGTTCAGCCCGATCCCGTGGCTGGGCAACCG
>Ga0307380_10010049_pt1 | contig 11954 bp, 7 predicted proteins | sample UN3MG_FD_202239 | JGI IMG/M metagenome (GOLD analysis project Ga0307380, IMG submission 202239) | Soil microbial communities from Risofladan, Vaasa, Finland - UN-3 | ecosystem: Environmental > Terrestrial > Soil > Coastal area > Acid sulfate soil | place: Finland: Risofladan, Vaasa | collected... | reverse complement strand
ATCAATCCCGGTGACTATTCCGTCAGCCTAATCATCATGACCGAGCACGGAGAGGAAGCCTCGGTGACGCATACGGTTCATGTAGCAGCAGGGCTCGTTGTCCCTGCAGTCTACCCGACGATTCAGGCGGCGATCGATGCCGCCAAAGATGGGGACGTGGTCGTAGTTTTGCCAGGCACCTACCACGAGAACATCAACTTTCTTGGAAAGGCGATCACTGTCCAGAGCACAGATCCCGGCAACCCTGATGTAGTGGATACTACCGTGATCGACGGACAGGATATCGATTACTCGATTGTCCGCTTCGCCAACAACGAAACTGCTGCTTCCGTGTTGAGTGGGTTGACAATTAAAGGAGGGCATAAGTACGACGCTCATGTTGGAGGAGGGATTTACGTGCGAGAAGCCTCGCCCACCATCCGCAATAATCACATCCGTAACCAATCGGCGTTCTTCGCGGGGGGTGGTATCTACCTCGTCGAGTCAAGAGCCCGTATCATAGACAACGTCTTTACGAGCAATAAATCCCAATCTGGAGGAGCAATTGCGGTAGATGGATACGCCCGTGTGCCCACGATTACCGGCAACACATTCAGTGAGAATACAGCCGGCGAGGGGGGTGCGATCTTTATTACCTCCACCTACTTAGGGAGTGAGCCGGCAGGTGCCACACTGCTTATCCTTTCCGATAACACGTTCACGGGAAACGTTGCAACCCTCTATGGTGGCGGAGCGGTGAAGGTTGAATACTCAGGTGCCTTGGGGCTTGATACCCCCGACAGTAACACCTACTCGGGTAATGATCCCGATGACATCTTCTATGTGGTGCCGCCAAGTGAGTGATGTTATGGCAATGTGGACGATGGGAAGAGAGTGTGGATTCGGGAGCGCATCAGTGTGCTGTGCCGAGGAATGAGATAGTGGAGCACGGAAATGGGTATTATGTCCCCAGAGTCATCTAGGGATGGGCGCGCGATGTCGTAGCTTCGTGTTTGACTTCGCTGTGGTACTTCATCCGTACTTGGCCAGCCAGTTCCGCGGATCGCTCGCAATGAACTGGTAGACCTTGGACAGAAGTCCCATCAGTCGGCGACAGAATGGCGCGGCTTGTCTGACGGTGATCCCTCTCACGTTAATCCTGGAACCGTATACTCCCGCTATAAGAGGTATGATAATAATGCATTCCTTCTTCAACCTTAACCTTAAGGGGAGGGTCAAGATGACTAAGACAGGCTGGCGAAGCCTCCTACTCGTGTGCCTATTCTCGACCACGATGGCGGCAACGGCATTTGCACTACCAAGTTTCTCCGATCAGAACATTGCTGCAGGAAACCTCAACCCAACGGATCGCATCCTTGTGCAAGAGGTTCGCATAACGGGTGATTCCTCGCACACGGTCACCGTCACTTCGGCAACCGTGCAGAATTTGGGAACCGCTGGAAGTGGACAGATCGACAAAATTGAGATCTATGACGGAGCAAAAAGCCTTGGCTGGACGACAAACATCGCTGGATTGGGCTCTGGCGTAACGATCAATCTTGGCGGATACAGTGTCCCGAAAGGGACGACTCACTACCTCAAGGTTTATGTAACAGTAGGGACGAGTGTTAGCGGCGGAGAGACTGTTTCACTGCGCGTCAAGTTCTACTATCAGATGAACGGTTCTTCCTACAGCAGCGCTTGGGATTCCGACCTCACCGGTGAGACGATCCGCAACGGCGGGTTCGATCAGCTCACTGATACCGCGCTCGATGCCGGTTTCTTGAACCCTGACGATGAAGCGCAGGTACAGGTTGCGGTCTTTACCGACAACGATGCCAACGGAAACAACGTCCTGTGGGCGCAAACAGGGAGCCACACCATCGGCAAGGTGGAAAACCTGGAAACAGCGACTACAGCCGACATCAAGGACGTTAAGGTCACCCTAACAATTAACGGCACCGACTATGTATGGGGCTGGGTGGCGTGGAACCCAGGCAGTCCGATGAATTTCAACTTCGCTGATTTCGCACCAGCTCCGATCAACATTCCGGATAACAGTGGTGTTACAGTGACTATTGAAATGCGGATGCAGGATCAGGGAAGCGTTACCGATGGTCGGACCATCCGCACTCGCGTGAGCGTCCTTGTCAAGGAAGGTGGGGTCGACTACGAACAGGCCATCACCTCAAGCACAACCCAGACGATCCGCAAACAGGGATTCGAGGCGATCGCTGAGCAGAGCACAAGCCTCGTCTCCGGGACAGTAACTGCGGGAAGCAATCTGGAGCAGATAGTGGTGGTCACAGACAGTGACGTGAACACTAACCCGATAACGATCAATGCCATCCATATCCGCAACCTGGGAACAGCGTCGGGCGATGAGATCCACCAGATCCAAGTGAAGGCCGGTACAACGATATTGGTGACCGCAACCGGAGCAACATTGGACAACTTCAAAGCGGGAATCACCATTGTGCTGGCCAATAAGGTTGTCACAGACAACACGTCTCAGACAATCAAGATCTATTACGAGATCGATGTTCCGGTGGACGGGCACACATTGCAGCCAGCAATCAAAATTCAAGGCAAAGAGAATACCACCGACTACTGGTCAGATGAAGCCACTTATCCGGACGTGATCGCTCTCTACCAGCCGGGGTTCGAGATCGTGGAGAACGTCACTCCCCCTGAGGGTGGTACCGCATACTCAGGACAGCGTTTGCTGGCGCAGAAGATCCACCTTGTCGATCGCGATGAAAACGATGATGGCGTAACCATCAACCCGGTCGTCGTGAAAAACATCGGAAGCGCACAAGCGAATCCTGACATCACAAGGATCGAGGTCTGGCGCAAAGATAGTGCCACTAGCGAAGAGCTGAAGCTGGGAGAGGCTACCGATCTTGCCGGACTGCGCACAAGCGGCGTGACGATACCAACTCTCCAAGACAACATCGTCATCGACAAGCCCGCGGGTTCGGAGACATTCCTATACATCTACGTGACGATCGCCGGGCCAGAAGAGATGACAGCCAATCGCACCCTGCAATTGCAGACGCGCGTTCTCCATACCGAGACGAGTGTTTCGTACGACAAGATGGCCACCAGCAACCAGTGGACATTGGCCATTAACCACCGCCCGGTTGTCGATTTCACCTACGCGAAGGTTGCCACCGCGTCCGTCGGGCCAAAGGCGGACTTTACCTATGAAGATACGGTCAAGTTCACGTCGACCGTCACCGATGCGGACAGCGACGCGATCACGAGCTACCTATGGGCCTTCGGTGATGGCAATACCTCTACCGCAGCCAATCCTTCACATCAATACCCGACTGGTGGCACGTTCGACGTTACTCTAACTGCGACGGATGCACGTGGCGTGAGCGGGTTGAAGACGAAGACGATCGTTGTTGAGGGGCCACCAAACGAGCTACCGACGGCGGACTTTACATGGGACCCGGCTGCGCCAGACACCAATGAGGCGACGACGTTCACCGCCACGGTGACCGACTCCGATCAGCCAACAGGAACAGCATTCACCTACGCCTGGGACTTCGGTGACACTACGTCCAGTGCCGCATCCAGCCCACAGCACGCATTCACCGAGAAGAAGGCATACACGGTGACCCTGGTGGTCACAGACGCCCAAGACGGAGCAACCACGGTCACCAAGACAGTCTCCGTTGGTAATGAGCCGCCAGTAGCGACAATCACCGCTCCCACCGCTCCAGCGACCGCCAAGGTGGGCGAACAGGTGACATTCGCTTCCACGGTAACCGATGACGATCAGCCAGAGGGAAAAGCGTTCACCTACGCCTGGGATTTCGACGATGGCACGACAAGCACGGCGGCAAACCCGACGCACACGTACAAGACCGCCGATACTTACACGGTGAGCCTCGTTGTAACCGATGATAAGGATGCTGACAGCGCTGAGGTCACAAAGGACATCACGGTAAGCGGCCCGGAGAGAACTGTCATCTACAGCTATCCAAATCCGGCATCGACACAGGCGTCGATCGTCTACTACCTGCCGACAGGAGCTACAGATCCGGTGCTGCGCGTTTACAACATCACCGGTGCGCTGGTCTTTGAACAGGAACTCACCGCGGGCGCGTCGCCGTACACATGGGACCTCACTTCGACCGGTGGCACGGCGCAACCGAATGGTCTCTATCTGTGCGTTGTTGTCGCCAAGGATGCTAACGGCAGTACGATCAAGTCGCCGATATTCAAGATGCTAATTGCAAGGTAAGGGAGGGAGAACAGTGAAAAGAGCACATGTGCTGATGATGGCGGCCCTCCTTCTGGCTGGGCTAGCGAGTGTCGCGGGCATCGCCGAGACCGCGGTTTCGGTGATCGATATCGATCCAGGCGTGCAGGTGATCGGTGTCGGTGGAGCGGGGACCGCTCTTGCTAGCGGTGCCGAGACGCTGTACTACAATTCCGCGGGGCTATCCGCCCTACCCGGAATCAGTTTCAGTTCGTTCTACGCCTCGTATCTGGGAAGCGCCAGCTACACATCACTCGCGTTGACATTCCGCAATTGGGGCATCGGAATGCTGATGCTGAACGCAAGCGACATCGCCGGATACGACGCTGATGGAGAGACAACAGACGTACTAGCGTACAGCAACAACGCACTCTTGCTGGGGTTCGGGATCGATCCGAGGGATCTACCGTTCATTCCTACGCTGCCGATCGACTTCTCGCTCGGCGCAAGGATCAAGTATCTCTCCGTAACCAACGGCACTGTCACTGGATCTGGCTTTGCGTTTGATCTTGCCTACCGCATGACCTTCTCCAGCATTCGAATCGGACCGATCGGGCTAAGCGACATGGCACTAGGGGTAACGGCAAACAACCTGTTTGGTGGACTCAACTACGATGCTCACGGCGAGTCGATGGGAATGTCGCTGCGCATCGGAGGGGCGGTAAGGGTCCTTGATGTAGTGCTACTGACGAGCGATCTTGACCTTTCGGGCAGATTCCACCTTGGGGTGGCGTACAGTCCAATCCAGACGCTCGTCTTGCGGGCGGGGATGATGACCCAGCCTGGTGGCACGTCGATCACGTTGGGGATGGGCCTAAACATCCAAGGCTTCATCCTCGACTACGCGTACATCACGCATCCCACGCTTTCCGGAACGCACCGCGTGTCGCTGTCGATCGACTTCTCCGGCCTCGACCTCTCCGGCTTCGGTCGCTCACTACGCCGCTTCCTGCCATAGGCAGTGGGTAGCAAGTGGTAGGTGGTGAATGGTGGGTAGTGAGTAGTTGAAAGAAAAAGGACAAGCTGGCTACGTATCGGGAGATTGAGTGATTCAACTGACCAATCAATAAATCATTCGATCTCCCGATCATTCAATTCTTCCACTCCTCCTCCAGTTCATCGAGCGCATCGCTCGCAATCGACTCGCGTATTTGTTGCATCAGGAGGACGAGGAAGCGCAGGTTGTGAATGGTCGCTAGGCGGTAGAAGGAGAACTCGCCGGCGCGACACAGGTGGTGCAGGTAGGCGCGCGAATGATGCTGACACGTGAAGCAATCGCAGGTCTCGTCGATTGGACGAGGGTCATCGCGGAAACGCGCGTTTCTTAGGTTGATCCTGTGCCTGTGCTCACCTTTCAAGAAGACCGTTCCGTTCCTGGCAATGCGCGTCGCCGCCGCGCAATCGAAGGTGTCTACTCCTCGGCGAACACCGGCGAAGATGTCCTCAATCTCCCCAATCCCCAGCAAGTGACGCGCCTTATCATCCGGCAGCAGCGGGATCGTCCAATCGAGCACATGATGCATCTCTTCCTTCGATTTTCCGAGTGACCCGCCGATGGCGAAGCCGCCAAACGGCATCTCGCCGATCACCCGTGCGCTCTCACACCGCAAATCCTCGTACGCCCCGCCCTGCACGATCCCGTACAGGATCTGATTGGGATTAGGGTACGATCCATCCGCTGCGGAGACGTTGAACGCATCCAGCGCACGTTGCGCCCAACGGTGCGTGCGTTCCATCGCGTTCTTGGTATAAGCATAGTCGTGCAGTGGCGAGGTGCACTCATCGAGTACGAGGATAATATCCGCTCCCAGCTTGCGCTCAATCTCGATCACCCCTTCGGGGGAGAAGAACTGGTTGGATCCATCGATGATCGACCTGAACGTTGCTCCTTCTTCCGTCAGATGGACGAGTGATTTCCCCTGCCGGTAGTGATTGGCCATGCGCGGCATCCCCTCGTCGGGGAAGATTGAAGCGACCTTTCCCACCCCGTGCTCCTTACCAGCCCCGAGGCTGAACACCTGAAAACCGCCGGAATCGGTCATCGTCGGGCCGGTCCAGCCAGAGAAAGTGTGCAGACCACCGAGCTTGGCGATCGTATCTTCGCCAGGACGCAGATGGAGGTGGTACGTGTTAGAGATGACGATCTGCAGGCCTACGTCCCTTATCGCCTCCGGCTCGACCGCCTTCACCGATGCCCGTGTGGCAACAGCGACAAACGCAGGCGTGGATACCGTGCCGTGCGCGGTTACGAGCGTCCCCGTGCGGGCGTGCGAATCCTTATGTTGATGGTCTATGCGGAACATATTGTGCTGGGGCTAGATGCGTGATGCGCCTCGCCAACTCCTATTATGTGAAGCTGGAACAATGGTACAAGAAAGACCCGAACGGATAAAGCCTATACTCGAAACTCCGTATTGGGATGGCGGACAATATCGAATAGGAAGCAAAATCCCTCTGCGATCTGGAAGTAGAATCGCCATCCCTCGTTGAGATGAGCAATGCAGCATCTGGTTTATCTGCCCACTTATGAACCACTTCCGACGACGTTGATCGATTGATCAATTAGCTGGAACCTGGACCAATCGTAGCCCTGGGCTTCCAATGTCTTCTGTATCTCCAGAAGCGTGTCGGCAGGCAAGGTTGGCGTTCGGCTGAGAACCCACCCATACTTTCGAGTTGGGTGCCCCACGACGGCATATGAGTAATCTGGTGCAAGGTCGATGATCCAGTAGTCGCCAGCGAATAGCGATACGCCGAATACCTGAACGAAGCTCACCTTGAGCTTGGCAGGCTGTTCTGGATTTGGGATCCACGCCTTGCCCCGAGCGACCTTAAGGAGCCCTTGTTTGTTGTAGCACTCATTGACCACTTCTATCTTTCCATCAAGGGAAAGTTCGTATGTGGCTGTAGTACCGGCAGCGCATCCCCGTTCGAAGGTCGTTGGAATATGAGCTATCGAGTACCAGCGGCCCGTGTACCGCTCTAGATCGACGTTGTCGACTACCTTCGGTGGCGAAACCGTAACCTGCGACGTAGAAAGGAGCAAGAACGATCCAGTGACAGCCAATGCAATCCACCACCAGTTTCCAGTTAGCATGATTAACACCTCCGCAGCCATGCTAGCATATTCCTGGCCGCTCGCCCAGTCGATCACAAACTAGAGGCTCTTTGTCGTTCCAAGTCGACAATTAAAGACACGGGGCAACGCTCTCACAAAACCGACTGTTTCACCGCCGAGTAGAGAGGAGGCGCGTGGCAAGTCATCTTTGGCTCCCGGCCATGCTTCGCAACCGGCACCCTCTTCGGCGCACTCAACGTCCGATTACCCACTCAAAGCGATAAGGAACCAAACTTGACTCCTTGTCGGAGTTCTCGTTGTTTCGCAGTCTTTCTCCTACTCAGGATCAGTTTTCTACAATAGCGGAAGAATCAGGCTTGAGTGGATTCACCCGTATAGCAAGGGAAAACAGATACGGATAGCTTAATTTCAACAATCTCACGTAGTCTATCCATTGCCGAACCAACAGTGCATAAACCCTTCGCAGGTCACCGCTTAGGTGTTTGAGATCCGATTCAGGAAGATCTCCAAGGGATGGTCGATACCCAAGCTCCTCAGCGACGTGAAGGGTAGCCCGCAACAGGGCGGTGAAGACTTCGTGTTCGAGAATGCTCGAATTCTCCAATTGCCGTAGCAAGAAGTCTCGTCTATCCTGCAGGAATCCATTAAGCTGCACCAGGTCCATGGCATCAGGATCAACCTCGAACCCATGTTGGGCCGTCCTCTGCCGGAGATCCTCAAACTGCCGGTCCGTCCACGCAGCGGAGATGTCAACAAGCTCGGCGAGCTGGCCCACCTCTGGATCACAAGATGCAATCATGCCGAGCAGTCTGTTCCCCACCTCGGTGAAGAACGCCCCGATGATCATGTTCATCTTCTCCAACCTCATACGTCGCTCGCGCTCTGACAAGAGCCGATTGATGATGAGCGTTAGCACCAAAGCCGATATGGGGAGGAAGGCTAGACTGGTCAAGCTCCACAAGAAGATATGAGTGACGTCAGCGAAGATCAAGTAATGCAATCCATATAAGGCCGCTGACGTTCCCACAAGTATCAACACAATCGTTGATGTTCTCAATCAACACCTCCGTACCATCCGAACAGACCACGACTTCAGTGTATCTCACAGTTGGACTTGTACAAGTACTGGCGCTACCCAGCTACTCAGCCCCCAATCCGCGAAGACTTACTGCCCACCAGCTCCTTCACTCGGTCCGGCGACAGGGGATAGCTATTGACATCTGCCCTGAGTGCATGTGCGACAGCGCGTGAGACAGCGGTATGAGAGGCCATCAGCGGGACTTCTCCCAGACCCTTCGCTCCGTACGGTCCGTAGGAGAAGACGGCTTCGACAAACTCAACCTGGGTGCGTTTGGCGACGTCCCTGATCGTGGGGATGCGGTAGGTGGTAAACCCGCTCGTGAGCAGCTTGCCATCCTTCTGTGGAATCTCTTCCATCAGCGCGTAGCCTAAACCCTGCGCTATCCCGCCCTCCACCTGGCCGGAAGCGAGCTGATGGTTGACGATCTTTCCCGAGTCGTGCACGGCGACAAACTCATCCACCGAGACCTCGCCGGTCGCCATGTCAACCTCTACCTCGGCGATGTGCGTGGCGTAAGCGTAGACCATGTATGCGTTTCCAAGACCGGTCTCTGCGTCCCAGTCAACGGGCGAGGTCTTGCTCCATCCCTCTACCGCTGGGTCAAGGTTCCTAAGCCAGAACGTTTCAGCGATTTTGGGCATCCCGCCTGGGATGTCATCCTCGGGAATCCCTAGATCGACAGCAACAGCGACGATCCGCTCGCGCAGCTTTTTTGCCGCGTCAACGATCGCCAGGCCGCTCATCATCGTTCCGCGCGAGGCAACGGTGGGGCCGGAGTCGGGAACGCGCGATGAGTCGACCTGCGCCATGTGGATCCGCTCCACGGGCACCTGCAATGCTTCCGAGGCGATCTGGGTTAGCGCGGTGATCAGTCCCTGTCCCATCTCCACCGTGCCCACGGAGAAGGCAATCGAGCCATCGGCTTCGAGCTTCATGTACGCCCCTGCCTTATCGAGGAACGGCGCCTTGCCGCCGAGGCCGACCCCGTAGGTGATCGTGGAGATCCCGATACCGCGCTTGCGATCATCAGTTGAGGCGTTGAATTCATCGATCGCCGTGAGACGTTCCTGCCAGTGGGCCATCTTGCCAGCCACGTCGATCGTCTCCAGGACTCCCACACTCTCCTCCAGTAACTGGTTCGTGCTCGTCTTGTCCCCCACCTTCAACACGTTTCTACGGCGGATCTCCAACCGATCTATTCCCAGTTTGTCAGCGAGCTTGTCCATCTGTGACTCGTGGGCAAATATCACCTGCGGACTACCGAACCCGCGGAACGCGCCACAGGGAACGGTGTTTGTGGCCACGGAATACCCGTCGAGCTTGACGTTTGGAACACGGTACGGTCCGGCGGCGTGCATCAGGCCACGCCAGAGGACGGCCGATGATAGGGTCTGATACGCTCCCGCGTTATACACGAAGTCGGCCTCGATCGCGGTGAGGGTGCCGTCCTTCTTCGCCCCGCTCTTGTAGTGGACAACGGATGGATGGCGCTTGCTCGATGTTAAGATGTCCTCGGTGCGGTCATAGATGAGCTTCACCGGCTTGCGCGCCTTCCACGCCAGGAGAGCAGCGAGTGACGAGACGAGCGACGGGACATCTTCCTTGCCACCGAACGCACCACCGGTCGTCGTCTGCACCACGCGCACCTTGGAGAGCGGGAGGCCGAGGACACGCGCAACGGCACCCTGAACGTAGAACGGGCACTGCATCGACCCGTAGATCGTCATCGACCCATTCTCATCGGGAACGGCGATCGCCCCCTGCGTCTCGAGATAGGCGTGCTCCTGATACCCGGTGCTGTACTCGCCTTCAACGATCACATCCGCTTGTGCAAAGCCGCTCTCAACGTCACCTTTGCGCAGGCGCATGTGATTGAACACGTTCTTTCCTTCCTCAACCACCTCCGGTACGGCAACAGCCGGGGCGTCATCGGAGAGCGCAACGATCGGATCGGAAACGACAGGAAGCGGCTCATAGTCGATCTTGGCCAATTTCGCCGCGCGCTCCGCTCCAATGCGATCCCTCGCCGCGACAAGCGCGATCGGCTCACCGATGTAGCGCACTATTTCTTTTGCCAGGGCGGGCTGATCATCGTAGACGACGTGCACGATATTCTCGCCTGGGACATCATCCGCGGTTACGGTGCAGACGACGGAGGGATCGCTTTCTACCTGCGATAGGTCGAAGCCGTTCAGGCGCGCGTGCGGGACGCTACTTCTCATGACGCGGCCGTAGAGCATCCCAGTGAAGACGAGATCGTCGACGTATCTTGCCTCACCCCGCACCTTGTCAACCGCATCGGGCCGAAGGACGGATGCACCGATCATTCCACCAGTTTCATGGTCCTTCTTCTTCCCATCCTCGCGCGAAGAAACAGTGTCTTTCATCGTCCTCTCCGTCTCACAATTAGGGGCAGCTCACCTCGGACAACCCGAGGGGCTGCCCCCACTTACTTACAATCTCGGGGTTATCCCCTTAGAGCCTGCCTCCCGTGGTGAGTGTAAGGATGGCCTTCTGGGTGTGCAAGCGGTTCTCTGCCTGGTCGTAGATCCAGGACAGGTCGTTGTCGCATACCGCTGGGTCGGCCTCGTTTCCACGGTCGATCGGCATGCACTGCAGCAGGTAGCCGGGGTTGGTGAGCTTCTTCTGCCTATCGGCAGTGTAGCGCCAATCCTGGTACTTCTGCGCGATCTTCAGCTCCTCATCCTTCCCGATGTCGTAGCGCTTCCCGGTGAACCAGTTGCGCGGGAAGACGACCGTTGCGCCGTCGAGGGCCACGTCCATGTCGTGGACGATCTCGAAGGATCCTCCGGACTTGCTCACCTCATCACGACACTGCTGCATCACGACGGGGTCGAGGTCGAACTCTGGCGGGTTGGCGACGACAACGTCCATCCCGTACATCGACGAGATGAGGGCCGTCCCCTGCACAGAGCAGCGCCCGCGAATCCACGGGGTGTACGCCCAGGTAATAACGATCTTCTTTCCCTTCACGTCACCCTGCAACTTCTCGTGCATCGTGTAGATGTCGGTGAGCGACTGGCAGGGGTGGTTAACGTCCGAGGCCATGTTGATGATTGGCACATCGGCATACTCCTCGAACTTGCGCAGAACCTCGTTCCCGTGACCGTAATACCTGATCTGGTCATCCAACAAGCGGATGCCGATCCCGTCGCAGAAGCGGGACATGGCCTTGGCCGTGTCCTTCACCGTCTCCCCTGCACCGGGCTTGTCTTCAAGCGACAGGCGCATCGTACTCGGGTTAAGGAACTGCGAATGCCCACCAAGCTGCGTCATCGCGGTCTCAAAGGACATTCGCGTCCTCGTCGATCCAGAGAAAAACACCATGGCAAACGTCTTGTACTCGAGGTACGGATGCGGGCTGCGACTGTAGTACAACCCTTTCATCTGGTCAGTGAGCTTCATCGCCAGGTCGTATTCTTCGCGCGTCCAATCGAGCTCGCCGATCAGACTGCGTCCTTTTAGGTCAAACCAACTCATGTTTCCTCCTTATAACTAGCCCTGGCGCATCGACAGGGCCA
>Ga0307380_10010046_pt1 | contig 11955 bp, 11 predicted proteins | sample UN3MG_FD_202239 | JGI IMG/M metagenome (GOLD analysis project Ga0307380, IMG submission 202239) | Soil microbial communities from Risofladan, Vaasa, Finland - UN-3 | ecosystem: Environmental > Terrestrial > Soil > Coastal area > Acid sulfate soil | place: Finland: Risofladan, Vaasa | collected... | reverse complement strand
ATAGTGAGTTCTGTAGTACTCATATACAACCTCCTTGGATATGGGATTTGGCTAATCCCTTTATATCATATCCTCTGGAGGTTGTAAATTTATCTAATTCCTAAAACTCGAAATTCGCTCTATTAATAACTTTCTGTTCTTCTTACCCCTCGCACTCCTTAAAAGGGTGAGAGATTTTACACATCTAGAATGAGAGAATAGAATTATTCACAGGTGATTTAAGATAACGTACGAAAAATTAAATCGAGGCTATATTTGGTAATTTCTCCAAAATAATGGCTACATAATTGGCTACTTTTGGAGAAATTGCCTGAAGTGAAAGGTATGAGGATAAATGAGTTACTATAATTATTTGAATAAAAATAAATTAACTTTGCCCGGAGGGAGATTTGAACTCCCACAACCTTGCGGTCACTAGATCCTGAATCTTATTCGGTGACCTTCCTGTCTTTTACCCTCTATGCTTAAGATAGTATAACTTTATATCAAGCAATGATTTCTGTCAATCGGTATATGTATACGTTTTACCCGGTTTTACTGTGTATTACTGAAAAATTGCTTACAAAATTGCTTACAAATAATTAATAAATCTGTATGTATTATACATAATATCACTTGTTTAATTAATTAGCCTTAAAGAATTCAAAACCTCTTTTTTTATATATTTTCAAATTATATACAATTACTAACCGAGTTTCTTAAAATTTAAAGTGTATTTCCAATAATTACTTATCATTGAGATATTAAATAAAAACTTACTGGCTATTATTAGAAAAAGTATTTATACTAATTATTATAGAAATAGACCATTGATAAATATTTAAAAATGCTCAATGAAATTCCAGAATTATTAGAAGCTGCAGGATTCCATGTACAGAAAACGAAGTTTATTAATATCATATCTGACAGTAAACTTAGGGACGTTATCAAGACATATTTCAAAGATACAGACCTTGCAAAAATATTAATTAATTATCCACATTACTTTCTCATGCATTCATCTGCTGATCCGGAGAAAGGCTATTTATATGCTTTAGTAATTGAGGAGTCTGTCAACCTACCTTCAAATAATTTACAACTTTATAAGGCTTATTTTCCCTCTGAACTGATGCTCCTACGTGTTGATAGTAAAGAAAAACAGATTCAGGCAACGTGGTTTAATCATCCAAATAATTGGTCCCTATTAGGCAGCTTCCTTAGATCAGAAATTGGTATAATTGACTTAAAAAAATTGGAGCAAATATTAAAATCCAAGGGTTGGAAAGCGTGACCTTTACTCTCTCTCCTGAACAGGTTGAGGCAATAGAAATCGATACTGATAAATTATGCATTATTGCTTGTGCCGGTTCAGGTAAAACAAGCACTCTCACGAGACGAATTGCCAATATAATAAATAGGGGTGACATTGAGCCTTCAGATATCGCTGCTATAACATTTACGGTTCTAGCAGCTGATAGACTCAGATATGAATTAAGAACTTTATTAGGAAGTGGAAAATATTCTTCAAAAATGTTCATAGGAACTATTCATGCATTCTGTGCGAATATACTTAGAGAGTTTAAAACACCAAACATAGCTGAACTACGTATTCTTGCGGAAGGTCAACAATTCATTCTTCTGGATCAGTTTTGGCATGAGTGGGGCATTTCACGCCTCGGACCGAATATTTCAAAAGGTGTTTTGCTCAGAAGATTATTAGAGTCTATAAATTTGGCCAAAATGGAACGTATAGCTATTGAAAATCTTATGAATGACAATCCTATATTCTATGAAATATTTATTAAATATAACAAATTCTTAAAAGAAGCTTCACTCTCTGATTTTGCTGACTTGGTATTAGACGTTATGTATATACTAAAGAAAGACAAAGAATTAAAAAAATATATAGGGGAAAAATATAAATGGTTATTTATAGATGAATACCAAGACGTTGATGATGTTCAATCTGAGATTTTTTCAATCATTGCTGATATGGATGGCAATCACGTTTGTGTTGTAGGAGATGATGATCAATCTATTTATCAGTTTCGGGGTACAGATGTACGTATACTGTTGCGATTTGCGAGACGTAAGAGTGTAGATACTACGTACTTAAAAGTTAATTACCGTTGTCCAAGAAATATCCTCGCTATAGCAAAAAATTGTGTACACCGAATTAATACACGCCTTTCCAAGGAAATATTTAGTTATACACCTGGTGGGAGAGTAATATGCCGTCAGTTTGAAAGAATAGAAGAGGAAATAGAATATATTGTTAAAACAATTATGGACTATAGAGCTTCTGGTATATGTAAATCTTATGGAGACATCTCAATCCTTATGCGATCTGTAGCCTCTTATGGCAAGTGCTACATTGACGCTTTGCGTGACTCAGGTATCCCATATGTTACTAGAGGCGATAGAGGTCTATTTGAAAGGCCTGAAATAAAAGTAATTGTATTAGTATGTGAGTGGGTTGTTAAGGATGAACATATTTTAGAAAACATGGTTTTACTACAAGATGTATTGGGTTTAAATCCAGCGGCAGAATGGGATATTCCTTTGGAAACTGATATCTTTGAACTTTCCAAAGAAGAATGCCTTTCTTTAGGGATGTCAGAAGAAAAATATAGAACTTTCAATGTATTGTTGAGTATTCGGGAAAAATATAATGGGGGTCGTTTTGCAACCCTTTTGGAAATTATACTCTTAATAATAGAGGCTCTAAAGCTATGTAGAAATGCTTCTGATGCAGAAATGTATAATATTGCTAGTCTTACACAGATTGTATTTGATTTCGATGAAATTAGGCAAACACGACATCTTACACAACTATGTGCTTATTTCTCTATGTACGCAAGTCATAGTTATGACGAAGCAATTCCGATTGAAACAGAGCTCGAAGCTGTTAAGGTGTTAACTATACATCAAGCTAAAGGATTGGAATATGATCATGTATTTATACCTATGTTAGTAGATAAAAGGTTTCCAACAATAGAAAGAGATAGGTCTTGGTTAATTAATAAAACTCTATTTCCTTCCTATCGATATCTTAGCAAAGAGGAGGACGAAAGAAGGTTATTTTATGTTGCTAGTACGAGGGCGAAAAAGTCTTTACATCTCCTTTGTTCGAGAGATGTGGGAATTAATTCTTTAAAAAAACCGTCAATTTTTTTTAAGGAAGCCCAAAATGTTATACTTCCGGATGGTAATAATTTCCCCAATGAAGGCAAAAAATATGCAGATACAAAAACACCTTACTTGATCACTTCATATTCAGCATTAGAATATTATCTTACATGTCCCTTCCGCTATAAACTGATGAAAATTTATGGCATTGCCAATCCAATAAACCCATTCTTTGAATTTGGAAGAATAATACATGCAGTTCTCTATGAGTTTCATGAATCTTTACTAGACCGAAATCCAATGAGTGCAGAAGAGGTTACAACACTTTATAACAATATATTTACATTCAGGTATAATGTTCCTAAGTATGTATTAGAAAAAAGAAAACGTGCAGGTCTTAATGGAATTCTTAGATATTTAAAAGAAAAAAATCAGTGGCTCTCACAAGTTAAAACAACTGAAAAAGATTTTGAACTAGTACGTGGCCGATGCCTATTGCGTGGCCGCATAGATCTTATTATTGGGAATGAGAAAACAGGAATTACAATTATAGATTTTAAAACTGGGGAACCTCATGAGTATCTTCGTACTGATTTTCAAATGCAGGTATATGCTCTTGCGGCAATGGATGATATGGGAATGAGGGTGAATCGAACCAGTCTCTATTATCTCGAGATGGAAAAAGAATTAACATACGATGTAGACAATACATTTATCGAGGATGCAGAAACAACATTAATGGAAGTTATAGATGGAATATTTTCGAAGAGGTTTGATCCAACTCCTGGACCTGTATGCACGAGATGCGAAGTTCGAAAATTTTGTCCAGTCCAAGTTGATGGAGAAATACAATGACAGAAACTGGAACAACATCTTTTCTCGACCGTTTTGCACTCACAAAACGTTTAGATGAAATGCTCAAGCCTCTATTAGAAGACTATGATTTTGGGGTTTATGAATTCGGACATCCAGAAATATTAAAGGAAAATTCATGGATGATCAATCGACTTAAAAAATTAAAAACAAAGTCGAGCAATGCAGCACTTATGGTCAAATTTACACCTGATTTTATTGTAGTGAAGAATGAACATCCCAAAGGTTTTTTTCTGCTTGATACAAAAGTTAGTATTACTCCTGTCTTCTTTAATGCACAAATAGAGCGAATCCGAAGACATACTGGAAATAATTACCTTAGAAGAGAAGATATCGGAGGGATTGAAAGAGAGGCATGGTATACATACAATTCTTTTTTCCCTTCAAGTCGTGTGGCAGTTGTAATAGCTTTACCATATAACCCAAAGCTTATCCTTGCTGAATGGGTTAATAATATGATATGCATGTGGTGCTACTATAAACCAGGACCAATCCCTTTTCCATGTGATGAATGCCCTATTTATGCTTCAGACAAGAGTAGTTTTGGTGTGGTGAAAAATTTCTTAGCAGGCGGGAGTGGAACACCTCATACTAATATTGATCTAAGTAAAATGCGATCCTTAGGAGAATTTTTATCTGCTGAATTTGAGACTAATGTTTCTGAAGAAGATATACAAATAATTACTGATGAAATTAAAAGCTGGGATTTAAATAAACCAAGAGGAAGAGTAAATTGGAAACAATTTAATAATGTTATTAGAGATCTTAAACGGACTTGCCCATGGTTAAAGGGGCGTAACCCAAATAAAGATGATGGCGTTGGATTGTTTAATCACTGTTAAGCGGTTTCTTAAATATGAGCAAATATTCATGAACTTTGTTAATTCTAAAGACATACGGATACCCAAGCGAACGTAAATTATTGTATTCTTTTGTCCTGTCCCAAATAATAAGATCATCAAAAATATATCCTACTTTTTGCATTCTATTAGCTAAATCACTATGAAAAGGGTAAAAATTAGGCCCCTTCCTTAAATCCATTACGTTCACAATACAATAATGGCCATATTTTAGCACTTTATACACGTTAGAAAAGACCACTATTAGGTTATCCAGAAATTCGTTATAATCTTTTATTTGTGCTAAATCTTCTTCAAGAGTTCCATAATTACGTATTGCTTTATAATCAGCTGTTCTTTTTTGTGAAAGGATATCCCAATATGGTGGAGAAGTAACACAAAGATGAATTGTATCCGGTGAAATTACTTCTAATAATTTTCGTGCATCCATTTGATAAATACTTGGTTCTGTTACATTTGATTCGAAAAGGTCTCCTTGACTAAGCCTACCTTTTGCTTTCTTTATAAAATCAGGGTTTATTTCAAATCCGATTCCTATTTTATTTAATTTTTTAGCAGCAATCAATGTCGAGCCAGATCCCATAAATGGATCAAGAATATATTTATCATCTTCAATGGTGAAGCATCTAATTATTCTCTCTGCTAAAAGACTGGGGAATATGCCAGGGTGGTGTAATGCACTTTCTTCCTGTGTTTTTTTTATATCTCTCCAAACACTTATAGAATTTTTAATCCAATCACTACCGGTTAAGTTATTTGCTCTTTTCTTTTTAGGCTTGTCTTTCATGAAGGAATCCTAAAATACAATAGATATTTTAAAAGCTTTACTAATATAGTAGTCATGATAAATAAATGCACACCTATTTTAATAATAATCTATGGGTCTTAATATTTTACGTCACCTAGTTTGGAATGAAGTATTGAAAAAAGGATTTCAATGGATTTTGCACAATTTTATATCCTTTGTTTCTTCCAATGATTTTGTAAATGCAGCCTCTTCTAAAAGTATCAAAGGTATTAAAACTATTAATACTTATATTATAATGTATTGATTGTTTTTATCAAGAAAAAGTTTTATAATTTTTAAAAGTTATAAAGTGTGAGGTTCGAATGGCTACTAAGAAAAAATGGATTGTATTTTTTCCTGATGATGCTTTATTAGAAGCAATAGAGGATTATTATCATAAAAAGAGGTTTCAATCGAGAAGTAAAGCTATTCAGGACATCTGTAAACAATTCTTAATTGAAAAGGGTTTTTACAAAATAAAAAAAACTATATGAATTATAATTAATGTGAGTTTAATAAGGAAGATTAAAAAAGGAAGGGTTAATTTTTCTCAAGCTTCCCTCTCTATGTATATTTTTTGTGCTTTATCTATAACTTCATAAGATCGAAAAATATACTTTAATAGGGCACAGCCGATAATCTGATCGTAAATTTTAATATTTGTTTTTTCCTCATTGTGAGCATTATAGTTCTACGGTTAATATATTGGGATTTGCTTTAAGCTTCTTTTAATTAACTATTTACCCAGAGAAGCGGAGCCGTGAATGAGTAGTCATGCGAAGTTCTTAACACTGTTTTTCAGATTCCGCAGCACTCAATAGCTTTATGAATTGCGAATAAGAGGTCAAACGCTATCTTCTTGTCTGGAATTGGTAATTCAGCTCCTTGAAAAAGGCTACCACTCTCCTTATAAGCTTGAATCCTAATTCCTCTGGGCATTTGTTCCATGTATCAGGAATTGCAGTAACTCTAATATTTCCAACATCAAAGTAGATATTACCGGAGCCATCTTTTTGATCTGTCATTTGTTGATCCTATGATTAATAAATTATAAGCTGAGAATATCACCTAATTTCTGTATATCCTTATTTGAGATATAGTTCTAAATTGCGATTATATCATAAATGCAAATATTCCAACTATAGATGAAATGAAATTTTTGATTGATATTAGGGTTCAACATAATTATTGAGCCATTTATCCGGTTTGTCAAGGGGTTTGAGCGATATTAGGCAAAGATGATTTGAGATAACCAGCGAAATATCAAATCATCTTTATGAGCTCGATATATAGAACGATATAGATAAATGTGGCATAGACGAACAGTTTCGTTTATACTGAGATAGACGAACCGCTAGGTACGGACCATGGATAATTCGGTATATTTTGACCACAACATATACAGTTATGTCGTTCGAAATGAATTGAATGGTAACTATTCAGTAAGTGATCAAATACAAAAATTAATCAATAATAATACAATTCGTGTTTATTATTCAGATCAACATATTTTCGAGACATCTAAGCGAGAAATAATTAGCCACATAGACAAAGAACTAGAAGTTATTCATAGAATTACCTGTGATTGGTTCATAGAACCCGACTATCAGTTAATACGTTTTGACCCTAGACTTCGATATAAGTTCTTACACTCAACAGGGATCTTCGAGCTATTCAAATCAGTTATGGGATGGGTTGTTGAACAATCATCCAAAGAAGAGGATCCTAAATCGCCACTACCAAATAATATTCCAAGCCAAAAAATGAACAATCTACCGATAAAAGATGTACTTCCTTTGATAGAAAAACAAATGCAGGATGCTTCTTCTAAAATAAATCCATCAGACTTTTCACGACAATTTCAGCTTCCTGACGAGAATAAGAATGAAATAATAAATATTTTCACAAATTTTTTACAGCTCCTTGTAGGAGAATCTGCTAATAGTCAAGAAATAAAGAGAAAATTACAACAGGGGATGGACAAGAAGCTTTTGTCTGTTAAGAAACAGATTTTACCTTTACTACAGCAAAATCAATTTACGATCAATGAATGGCTAAAAGCTTTTAATTTAACAGACGATTCCACCGTTGCTGCTCTTGAGAACTTGATTGGTAGTTTCGGCTATTATCCTGATAAAAAACGTGTGAGAGATAAGAAAGGTCCTCTTGGTGAGCAATATGATTCACCTCACCTAGGTTATGCTGTTCATTTTCAATATTTTGTAACTAATGATAAACGCTTTGCTAAACGTTCAAAAATAGTAGTAAATGAACTTAACTTGTCAACCAAACTAATGAATCTTCAAAAATTTTTAGAGTATTTTACATAATTTATCCATAAACCTCGTCCAACTACCCATTCACGATTTCATTCTCTCCTTGCAAGTTTATTAAATCAGACTCAGGCCCCAGGGGCGTGTTATTTTTCATGAATACGAAAAGTATTATATACCGAAAGTGATGAAATATACACTCTCAGACGTACTAGGACCGCTTCTAAACCGTTTTTATCGGTGTGGTGTGGTTTTGTGTGGTGTTGTGGGGGTGGTGTGTGTGTTTGTTTTCCTTACTTTTTTAGGAAATGGTAGTATCTCCCTTTCATTATTGAAAATTACCTGTTTTAGAAGGAGTCATATTAATTTTTGACAAAATTTCGCAACTGCGATTTTATATAAGATACTGACCTTACGGTCTACCGCTCTAAACGCCTAGAGATTTTACCCGCCCCTCCCCAAATTCCACCAAAGTATATCTTTGATAGTTATTGTAAAGCCCCTTTATATTGTACTAATCCCCTGAAATAACTGAAAATACCCCTGAAAACTATTGTATTTTATTATATGTAATACCTGCAATTATCAAAATCTTTAACTAATATTGTATGAAATCTATTTACATCTACGTCTGTATAGTTTTACCTGTTCCTTTCCTGTTTTACGGGAATGCTATTGTTTTTTCGTTGTTTTACAATAGATTGAAAAATATTCATTACTTTCGGTTCTGTGGTGTAATGAGCCCCTTTTTTCCCTCTATTCCCGGTGGCAAGGGAATATTCAATGATTCAAATATATTTTTAACCGCTTCCTCTGCCGTTGAAGATCCACTATCCTTTTTAGGGGGCTTTATAATTTTTGTTTTTACTCGGTTTTGATAGAGGATTCCCTCTACCCGCTTCTTCCTTTCATACTCCTGTTCATTTACACCGAGGGCCTGGTGTATTGACTGAAATTTTTTGTGTACCTCATTCTGTGGGGGGGCCTTAAATGCCTTACGGTCCGCTTCCTGTCTGAGACAGTATTCCTTGGTATCCTCATAGGAGGGTACAGAACGCACTACCGGTTCCTGTATCCACCACTGAGCAGACATAGCGTTCAGAATAAGCGCGTGTGGATCGTTAACATGTTTCTGATATTTTGTATCTAGATAGTGTATATGTTTATCTATGTGGTCAGCTCCGTACTGCTCAACCTCATTAGTAGTGAAGCATACCTTCCCATACTTTTGAGAGGAAAAGACAACAGCAGTATCTTTCAATTTAAAAGTACCTGCCATTCTGAAAATTCCCTCCTGTTGTTGTTTGCTTTAAGCATTTATTATTCACTTTAAGCATTTCGTACCTGTATAGGTACACGGATCTGGGTACACGGAATACCTAGCTTTTGTCTCACAGTCTTTGCACACATGATATATTTAAGCTTAATATAGGTTTTTCCCGTGAACCTACCGTTCGTATCTCGTTCTTTTTTATTCTGACGATCTATCTCTATCACCCCCAGATCTTTCTCGAGAAACCTTAATAGATCCATAGTCTTTGACTTCCCGATTTTTAGGCCGGATGCAATATATCGAATTGTTACCCACGGTTTATTAGTCTTCTGTCTTTTAGCTGCTCGGTAGATGTGTAAATAAACCATAAGTGCCTCCAGTCCCCTTTTTCCCTTGGAGAAGAACAGATCGTACATGTCAACTGAGATGGGTATATACTTTTGTTCGACCCCAACCTCGACCTTAACAAAATTTATATCAGATAACATCGTTCTTACCTAAAAAGCAATAGGCTCTACTGTTTGCTTCTTGATCCAACCTTCGAGCTCCTCCGGGTCGAACCGTAGAGCACTACCAATTTTCTTATAGGGGATTTTCCGGGAACAGGTCCACTTGTAAAGAGTCCCCACCTTGATCCCGAGTATATCGGCCGTTTCATGAATATCGAGAAGCTTACGCATACACACTCCCCTGGTTTGATCAGAATAAAAAAAACCCACCGGACGGCCACCAGTGGGTTTTTTACAGTTATACTACTCTATATACTGTTACGAAAGTTCTTGACTATGTGTACCAGTTCATTAAAATACACCTTAGAGTAGTAATACTGCTCGAAGGCCCCAACCCGTAGGTTCACAGCCGATGGTTGGGGCTTTCTTATTCTCTATTTTATTCCTAATGACGAAGCCTGACAAGCCATTTTAAGGACTGCATCGAAACTAGTTTATCTAAAATACTCCTCCTGTATCTCGACTACGTCCTGGAAATTCACGAGGTTGAAGACGGTATAGTGCTCCGTCATTTCTTCGGTCTTATGGCCGGTGAGCCTGCGAAGTTTGCTATCGTGGATCTTTCCCCGCATCAGGGAGTTGTAGAAATGCCGCCAGGAGTGAAAAGTCACATTCCGGGCCTTACGTTCCTCGGTTGAGATCCCTATCTCCTCAAGGGCTCTGTATAGGCTCTCAGAGATGATTTTGTTGTATATTGGTACATTCCTTTCTTTACCGTAGAAGACGAGGTCCTCAGGTTCATTGAAAGGAGAATAGATCACGAGATCTTGAAGTCTCTGGCTGGTCTTTGAAGGGATCGGGACCTCTCGCTGAGAGCCCCACTTGGCCCCCTCCTTCAGGCCGTATTTCCGGCTCCATGTGTGGTGAATACCTATATAACCAATGTGGATATGTTGCACCTGTAACCCCTGGGCCTCGCCCATACGAATTCCTGTTGAGGCCGCTAGAAGATTCAGGGTATAGTGAAACAGGTCCCCGCTCCAAACACGGTCAATGTTCTCATCCAGGAAGAGAGTCTGCATTTCTTCCATTGTGAGGATCGTCTTTTCTTTCGGCTTTTCTGCGAGCTGTTTGATACCTTCGGAAGGGCTCCTTAGTAAATACCCCCGCCTCACTGCTTCTTTCAACATGATTTTCAAACAAGTCAGGCAGTGATTCACCGTAGTCGGTGAAAGAGGGGTCCCGGACGAGCTAGGCTTTTCCCGAAGCCCGAGGAGCCAGTTTTCGACCTGATCAGCGGTTATATTCTGTAGTTTGGTCGAATCGAAGTAGGGGAGAATATGCTTTCTCAGATATATCCTCATGCCGTCAACATAATCCTGCGAGATTCTAGCACCTCGCGCGAGTCTTCCCTTGATATACCTGCAGCGGTCCCAGACCCACCAGTCAGCGGCATACTGCCCGAATGTGATGTTTTTCTTTGTGGTAATCAGCCCTTGTCGGAGCTGCTCTATAGCCCAGGCCTCAGCTGCAGGTTTTGAGGTTTGTCCTGTGGAACGTGCAGTCATTCGATTTCCGGTATCATCCCGGACCTGGCAATAGTAGATAAACTGTCCCTTCTTGGTAGTTTTTCGTTTGTAGAGGTTGTAAGGTTTGTAGGACATTTTTTGCTTACAATTCTGCTTACAATGGGTGTTTAAAAAGACAGGAAGGATTTTTAAACCCTATAAGTGCAGGCATTAAAGCATTTGCGAGAGGTGGGACTCGAACCCACTTGCCAAAGGCACTAGATCCTAAATGTTGAACTTGCTTATTGAACTCGGGACTCCATTTATTTAATAAAAAAAAATATTATTCTAAAAAATTGTTGACAAAAATAAATTTTATTTTAATATATATATTGTAAGGATGTCCTATTTGCATGTATTTGCTATATAAGATGAATGTAACAGTAGGACTAATTAGACTAAAGATTGATATCAAACAATAAATCACTAGTGTCCGGTTATAATTCGAATAATAACAATTGGTTACAAGAATCACCCATTTGATTTTTTAAGTTAAAATCTGTAAGCACTTGTATAATAGACACTTGCTCAAATGCAGTAACACTGAAAATCTGCAAAATAGTGTAGAAACTGAGTTGTAAATTGAGCCGTTTCTTGATAATAGCAATCAGTACATAGACACTGATAGCTATCCAAATCTGAGTCTTTACTGCATTTTCTGAGGTGCCGTAAAATGATTTTATTCTCAGGTTTTGTTTGATCCATTTGAAAAACAATTCTATCCGCCAACGACATTTGTAAAGTTGTGCAATGGTGAGTGCTGG
>Ga0307380_10010045_pt1 | contig 11955 bp, 9 predicted proteins | sample UN3MG_FD_202239 | JGI IMG/M metagenome (GOLD analysis project Ga0307380, IMG submission 202239) | Soil microbial communities from Risofladan, Vaasa, Finland - UN-3 | ecosystem: Environmental > Terrestrial > Soil > Coastal area > Acid sulfate soil | place: Finland: Risofladan, Vaasa | collected... | reverse complement strand
GGACGCGCATCATGCTGAGTACCTCGGCGATGATGCGGGCCAGGCTGCGTGGGCGCCTGTCGAATTCGAGCCTGCCGGCTTCGATCTTCGACAGATCCAGGATGTCGTTCACCAGAGACAGCAGGTGCTCGCCGTTGCGCCGGATCACCTCGACCTGCTCCAGCCGCTGGGAGGCGTCCTGGTCCGCGTCGGACAGCAGGTCCGCGTAGCCGAGGATGGCGGTCAGAGGCGTGCGGATTTCGTGGCTCATGTTGGCGAGAAACTCGCTCTTGGCGTGGCTGGCGGACTCTGCGGCCTCCTTGGCCTTTGCCAGCTCGGTGGTCCGCTTGTTGACTATCTCCTCGACCTCGATGAGCCGATTGACTCGCCTTCGGATGTAGAACGACACCAGTGCCGTCAGGATCAGGCCGCCCGCCAACGTCCACCAGTGGCTGGAAGAGGCGTGTATCCGCCTGAAGCTCGGTGCCGCCGTGCAGCGGATCAGCCAGTGGCGCCCGCCAAACCTAATGGCGTCGCTAAGGCAGAGCCGGCTGTCCGAATCCGCCGGGAGTCCGGCCGGCGGCCTCTCGTCTGGACCGCGTCTTCGAGTAAGCTGAACGTGGAGAATAAATGCGTTCGTGCGCTCGGTTTGATCGGAGATGACGACGTCTATGCCTCCCGTGGAGGAGACACGCTCTATTGCGGCGTCAATAATATTCCATATTCCGAACACTCCGCAGACAAAGCCTTCCAGATTCTCGCTGCGCCCCTCAGCGGTGTAATGGACTTTGCCTTTGGCGTAGACGGGCAGGAAAACGCAGAGCTTTGCCTGTGCGTCCTGCCTTGTCCACGGCCAAGTGCTCGTCAGAGCCACGGCCCGGTTCGTGTCGCGGCACCTGCGCATGGCCTGAAGCATCGCGGGATTCGTCGCCAGGTCGAGGCCCATGACGGCCTCGTTGCCTACGTAGGGCTCGATGTAATAGAAGGGGAAGTATTCCTCGCGTTCGGCGGCCCGAACCGGGTTCGCACGGGCGTCCGGTTCCCTGATCTGGAAACCTTCGATGCCGTCATGCCGGGCAGACTGCTCGTACGCGTCGCGCTGGTCCGCCGGCACGCGGGGGACCCATGCCAGCGCCTGAATGCCGGCTGTGCGCTTCAGAGACGGCCCGGCCGCCGTCGTGAACTCGTCGCGGTCCACGTGGACCGAGGCGTCGTGGAAGGAGCGGAGGGACTCCACCACAAACAGATTCTCCGCCAAGGCCTGCTTGATGACGCTGAGCCTCCGGTCGGCCCGACGAATGAAGTGCTCGCGGAGGCGGCTTTCTTCCAGGCCGCGCACTAGCGCGAACGCCACCAGGGTCAGCGTGATCCCGGTCGTCGCCGCCAGCCCCACAGGCGCGTGCCGTTTCCAGAACGGTTTCCCGGGCGAAGCGCGTGTAGCATCGTGTCCGAGCATAGTCTGTCACTTCCCTATCACGACGTCTGTCTTCTCGATGATCTCGCGGGGCACGCTGATGCCGAGCTTCCGGGCCGTGTTGAGATTCAGCATCGACTGGCCCTCCAGGGCGGTCACGATCTGGAGATCGGCGGCCGTCTTGCCGGCCAGCAGTTCCAGGGCCATCTGCCCTGCGCGCAGTCCGTGCTCCACACCGGACTCCATGTATCCGCACAGCGCTCCGTCATCCACGGCGAAGACGAAGAAGCCGACGACCGGTATTCGGCTGTTGTCCGCTGTCCACGCCATCACCTCCTTGGGCTCCATGCTTTCGGCGCCGGGGTGCGGCTTGACCGTGTGATACATGTAGACCGCAATGGCATCGGCCGACTGCTGGCACTGGCGGATAGCGGCCTGCCATTGCTCGAACGTCGAGGGGGTTTCGCAGGAGACGATCTCGAAGTCTCTCCAAGGCCAGTTGATGAACTCCAGCGCCCCGGCTGAGGTGGGCGAGTGGTCGGTGACGATGGCGATACGCCTGGCGCCGGGCTTGAGCTTCCGCAGCAATTGGAAGCTGGCCTCCGTGTGGGGCCGTTCGAGGATGCCCGTGATATTGCTGGCCGGATAGCCGTACTTCTCCGGCTGGGCGTTGACGCCGCAGAAGACGAACTGCGGCAAGGGCATAGCGGCGAAGTCCTTGGCGAAGTACTGTTGGGCGTTGTCGTCGGCGGCGATCACCACGTCGGGCTGCCAGTCGGCGACCACCTGCTTGGCCGCCTCGCCCGACTTGATCTTCCACTGTTCTGAGGTCTTGCGCTTCGTGTCCATGTAGTACAGTTGCAGGTCCGCGGCGCTTCGCGACAGGGCCATCCTGACGCCGCGCGTGATGGCGTCCACCCACGGGTAGCCCTTGTGATAGCTGTGCACCAGCAGCACCTTCCTCCCGGCGATTGGCGGCGCATCGGTCGCCGACTGTCGCTGGTCGTGCGTCTCGGCGCGGCCCTCGCGCGGCGTTTGGCTTCGGCACCCCGCGAGCAGCGCGCCGGCAGTCACCATCGTCAGCGCCGCTGCCATTACGCCCAGGGCCCTCAGCCCTGTCGGTTTGGTCGCGTCTTGTCGGCAGCCGCTTGGTTTGCACATACCTGTCATGTCGTAATCCCTTCGTGCGGCCGGTCGGTTCCGGTGTCCGCCCAGGGGCCGGCTGGGCCCCGACGGGGCCGCATCGGGAGCTGGATGCACCGGCAGTGAGAAGCCTCGGGCACTGCCCGCGGGCAGGGATGTTGAGAGTGGGGGGCTGCCCAGGGCGGTCGGCGCGATGCGGCTGGACACGCTAGTCTGCTCCAGCGTCCGCCTCCGCCGTCCGGGACCAGCAGCCGGACGGTATCGGTGACGGATCGACACACCCGACCTCTATCTGAGAATCGGACATAACGGACGCCGCCTTGAGCAGCCGTCGGCGATGGTCTTCGCCGTGCCGGCCGGGCGAATGCGGGCCGATGGAAAAGGCCCACGCGGCTTGCCGGCGCGGGCCTTGTCAGTTGGCGGTCGAGTCCGCCTGTCGCGCAATCAGTGCGTCTACCTTGACCGCACCTTGTCCAGCTTGGTCTGCCTTTCGGCGTCGCCGAGCTTGTCCCAGGCGACCGGACACCCGGCGCAGCAGAAGGCCACCTTCTGGCCCTTGTACTCGCGGATGAGGTCCGCCGGGACATTGGCGAGGTCGACCTCCGAGCCCATTATCGGGCAGCGGTCGTTGACGAATTCCGACTTCGCCGGGGAGGCGGGCTTGTCCCTGGAACAGCCAGCTACGATCCCCGAGCCGACAACGATCACTGCAACCAGCACAGCCATGGCCGGCAGAGTCAGCCTTTTCTTTGACATGTCCAATTCTCCTTATTTTCGGCTATAGGAGGCCGCGATCGGCGTGCGGGTCGTACGTCCCGACCACCTCCGCGCCTGCCGCTCCATTGTAGGCCGGCACGAAGGTGTACACGCCGTATTCGCCGGGTGCGGTTGCCACGGCCGCCCTGGCGGCTATAATGGTGCGAGGCCGGCAACAGGCCTCACAGGAAGACCACATGAGCGAACAACCGAAAACGTCCGGCGGAATCACCGAGAAGGTCCAGGCAGTAATCGACACCATCCGCCCCGTCCTGCAGGCCGACGGCGGAGACATCGAACTGGTCAAGGTGGACGAGCCGACGGGAATGGTTTCCGTGCGCCTCCAGGGCGCGTGCAGGGGCTGTCCCGGAGCGGCCATGACGCTCAAGATGGGGGTCGAGCGGCACCTGAAACAGCAGGTCCCCGAGGTTCAGGGGGTCGTGCCGGTCCAGTAGGCTCGGTCGCGGCCGCGGAGGACGTCATCAGCCCGCGAATCCTGACCAGCGGACCCACCCACTCGCCGCGCCGGTATCGTGACATGACTTGCCTAATCGCCCGCCACTCCCCGCTGTTGCGGGCCGCGCGCCGCCAGGTCTCTTCGTCGAAATAGACGAAGACCTGCTTGCCCTCGGCGAGTCTGCGGGCGAACTGGCGGTCGGGGTCTTCCGGCCAGGCCCATCCGCTTGCGATCACGTCGAAGTCCTTGACCCTCAGCCGCCTAAGGAAGTAGGCCGCCGGCGTGCCCGGGCCGGGAACGACCGCCGCGTCCGTGGGCAGCCTCAACAGCGCCCGGTAGGCGCGGTCCACGCCGCGGACGTAATCGAAGTATTCCTCCTGGATGATCGTCCAGCCCAGGGCCAGGACGACGGCGTTGGCGGCCAGCAGCACACCGGCCGCCGCGGGTAGGCGCAGGCGCGGCCATCTCAGCCGCCCGGCCAGCCGACGAGACCAGCAGTCCCACGCCCCGGCCGCGATTGGCGCCAGCACCCAGATCAGCGGAATCGCATGGCGGGCGTTGACCGCCAGGGTGTGGTCCATCAGCAGGCTTATCGCCAGTGGCGCCGCGCTGAGAGCCAGCCACACCCATCTGCGGCGTGCGAAGGCCGACCAGGCCAACGCCGGTACGATCAGCAAGGCCGCCGTCGGAATCGCCGCGAAGCTGAACTTCGCCAGCCACCCCAGGTTCGCCGCGACCGACACGGGGAACATGCCCCGCTCGCGGGCCATCTGCCCGGCCCACTTGGAGATGCCCTCGAGGTAGCCGGCGTCCGTCCAGGGGTACCACGCCCACGCGCCGATGACGCCGATGCCGAGCGTCAGCGCCGCTGCGCCGACGGCGGTCGCCAGCAGCGTCCACCTTCGCGCCGGCCTGTCGATCAGGCACGAGAGGATCGGCCAGAGCCCCAGGAGCACGACCGGTTCGCGTATGCTCACCGCCAGGCCGAAGGCGGCCCCTGCCGCCGCCGCCCACAGCCGCCTGTGGCCGGCGCCCCCGACGGCCAGCTCCCAGGCCCACAGCGCCGCCGACAGCATCAGCAGCGTCAGTCCCTCGGTCATGACCGAGAAGGTGTAGATGCCGATCGTCGGGCCCATGACGACCATCGCCGCGAAGACCACCTCGGCCGAGGCGCTGCGCGTGAGCCTGCCGGTCCAGGCCATCCCCACGACCACCGCCGCCGCCATGGCCACGGCGCACGTCACCTGCATCGCCAGCCAGCCGTCTGACAACGTCAGCCCGAACAGCGCCGACCCCACCCAATACGACGCACGCATGACCGCGATGAACCACCAGCGCCCGAGGCACAGGTCGCTGCTGTGGCCCATCATCGCCTGGGCGGCGTAGTCCCAACTGTCCCAGTCGGTGAGATGGTCGCATCGGAAGATCAGCCCGGCGGCCAGAACGGCCGCGAACGCCAATCCGCGGCGCAGCAGGGCCCGCCGCCGGCCCGTGTGCGTCTGCTGCAAATCGGTCATGGCCGCTCGCCCCGCGCGCGATAGTGCGCCTCTGCGCTGGTGGATGGTTGCGTCGCCGGTTCGTCCGGCGCGGACGGCCGCGTCCGCGCGGTCGTCCCGACCCTGGGAAGGAGCTGCTCAAACGGCCAGGGACCGGCGCGCCGCCGGTAGAACTTGGCGACGGCCTGGAGCTCGTCCCATTCGCCGCTCTTGTGGTCCTCGCTGCACCAGTAGCCCGGGTGGAGGTTGGCAAAGACCGGCCGGCCTCGGCGCATCCATTTGTCCAGGTGCTCCGCCAGCCGACCGCGGGGCCAGTACCATCCGCTGGGGATGTTCCGCAAGTGCCTGCCTCCGAGACGGTTGAGGTAGCCTACCATGGGTGTGGCCGGGCCGCCCACCACCACGGCTTTGTGTGGCAGGGCCTCCACCGCGCGGTAGAGGCGACACTGGCCCTCCGCGTAGCCCATGAAGAACCAGTGAGCCATGCGCCACTGGACCGCGAAGAGCGCCCCGCACACCAGCGCGGCGGCCGCGACGGTCCTGCCCGGCGAGAAGTGCCGGCGCCAGGCCGGCTGCGACAGCAGCGCCGCAGCCGCCGCAGCCACTACCGGTGCCGCGACGTACATCAACGGCAGTATGAACCGCGGGTTGACCGACAGGTCGTGATTCAGCAATAGCCCCAGGAGATAGGGCACTAGGCTGACCGACAGCCAGAACATCCGGCGCCGCCGCAGCAGCGCCCAAACCGTCGCCGGACCCAGCGCCGCCAGGGTCACCGCCCCGCCCAGCGTCATCCACAACAACAGGTATCGCAGGTTCAGCAGCAGACTCATGCCGATCAGCTCGCGCTCATCCGCCATCGCGTCGATCCATGCGCCGACGGAGCCGGCGTAGCCCTGCCACCCGGCGGGCGTCCACGCGGCCGCACCGACGACGCCCGCGCCCAGGCTCAGCGCCGCGGCCGCGAAGGCTGCGCCCAGCAGACGCCACCGGCGAGGAGGACCGCCCACGAGGCACGAGACGATCGGCCAGGCGCACAGCAGAGCAGCGGGCTCTCGCATGTCGATCATCGCCCCAAAGGCCAGGCCGGCCGCGACCGCCCAGGCCAGGCTTCCCCGCCCGACCGTTGCCTGCTCCCACGCCGCGAAGGCCAGCCCGAGCATCAAAAGCGTGAGGGCCTCGGTCATCACGGCGCAGCAGTACACGCCGAAGGTCGGCCCCAGCACGATCACGATCGCAAAGAGCGCCTCGGCCGCGACGCTGCGGGTGAGCCGGTACGTCCAGGCCATCCCGACCACCACCGCGCCGGCCATCGCCAGCCCGCCGGCGGCCTGCATCGCCAGGTGCCCTTGCAGCGGGTCCAGGCCGAACAGCGCGTGCCCCACGCCCCATGCGGCCCGCATCGCCGCGATGTACCACCAGCGGCCGAGGCACAGCCCGCTGGTGTGGCCATGGATGGCCAGGGCGGCGTAGTCCCAACTGTCCCAGTCGGACAGGTGCTCGGCCCGCAGCAAAAGCCCCACGGCGAGCATGGCCACAGCCGCCGCGCCGCGGCGCAGCCAACGCGCGCGCCACGAGTCCGAGAAAGATGGTCCGCCCGAGGGGTTCATGGCCCGCCGAGACTCTACCATCGCCAGCCGCCGCGTGGTAGGTGCTTGGCGGTCGGCCTTGAACGCCTCAATCCACCCCGATACGATATCCGCGTGATCGTCCTGATAGACAACTACGACAGCTTCACCTACAACCTCGTCCAGCGCATCGGCGAGTTGGGGAGTGGCTACGATATCCGCGTGGTGCGCAACGACGTAGCCCCGCCCGGGCAGGTGGAGGCCGAGTCGCATCCGACCCACCTGATCATCTCGCCGGGCCCGTGCACGCCCAACGAGGCGGGCCTGAGCTGCGAGTTCGCGCAGTACTTCCACGGCAAGATCCCGGTCCTGGGCGTGTGCCTGGGGCATCAGTGCATCGGGCAGGCGTTCGGCGGCAAGGTCGTGCGGGCCGGCCGGCTCATGCACGGCAAGACCAGCAAGATACGCCATGACGGCAGGACGATCTACGCCGGCCTGCCCAGCCCCTTCATCGCCACCCGCTACCACAGCCTGATGCTCGACCCCGAGGGCCTGGACGAGGACTTCGAGCAGACGGCCTGGACCGTGGACCAGGACGAGCTGATGGGCATCCGCTCCAGGACGCACCCCACCGAGGGGGTGCAGTTCCATCCCGAGAGCTTCCTGACCGACGTGGGGCACAAGCTGCTGGCCAACTTCCTGGCCCTCTAGCGTGCGACTGACCGACGACGAATTCGGAGAGCTGGTGGACGAGGCGCTGGCCTCCATGCCGGGCGAGTTCGCTCCCTACATGGAGAACGTGGTCGTCGAGGTGCGCCCGCGGCCGGATCAGGCGATGCTGAAATCGCTCAGACTTCCTCGCGGCTCGCTGCTTCTGGGGCTGTACAGCGGCGTGCCGCTCACCCGTAAGAGCGTGCGGGCGCCAAGCGAGATGCCCGAGAGAATCATCATCTTCAAGGACAACGTAGAGTCTGTCTGCCGGACGCGGCGGCAGATCGTCAGGCAGGTCCGCAAGACCGTCCTGCACGAGGTGGGACACCATTTCGGAATGGGCGAAGAGCAACTCAGGAAGCTGGGCTATGCTTGAGGCCCGCCCGCGCCTCGCCGCGGCGATCGGTCTCGGCGTTGCCAGGCCCAGGCCGCTCGGCGATACTACTCCCGGGCGTCTGGGACTCTCCGCCCGATTACAGCCTTCTTCGCGCCGAGCTCGTATGGGCCTATGTCCGGCCCCGCGCCATGGTAGGCGAGGTTGACGGAATCGCCCTTCTTCCAGGCGATCTCGCGCTCGACCTTCAGCACTTTCCGGTCGTAGTCAACCTGGGTGATGCGAACGGGCTTGTTCGTGCCGACCGTGATCTCGTCCGCGGCAATCAGGTCGAAGCCGTCGCAGAAGTAGAGGGCGTCCTCCACGGGGACCTCGGCGCCCAGGCCGTCCGACGTGGTCTGCGTGAGCGCCGCGCCCTTGTCGACACACGGCGAGCCGGGCTTCAAGCGGAATTCGCCCTTGGCCGAGTTAACGAACTGCGGGTCGGCCTCGAAGTTGTCCCGGTATAGCTCGTTGAGCTTCTGCTGGACCTCGGCCAGTGTGAACTGGTCGTTCTCGAGCTGGACCAGCTTTGCGCCGGGGGCGACGCCCTGCATCAGATTGTTCACGAAGAAGTTCCGGTTGGCGCCGGTGTAGTCCGGCGCCGGCAGGAAGACGGTCGTCTTGTTCTTGTAGAAGATGTTGTTCTCGAACAGGTTGTCAACGATGGGGGCCTTCCAGGAGAAGCCGGCCGTGCATTTATCGTTGTCATAGAAGAGATTATTATAGATGCGGTTGTGCTGAGCGTACTCGGGGGTCGTCCCCTGGTAGTTGAGGTTCCGGCCTTTGACCGACGAGAGGCTCATCGCCGAGTGGAGGTTGACGTGCGCCCGGGCCTGCTTGACCTCGCGGTAGCCGACGAAGAGGTTCCTCCGGACGATGGTCTTGGGGCTCTGGAGTTGGATGAACATCGCGGCCACCCCGGTGCAGAGGTTGTTCTCGATCAGCGTGTATTCGCAGGCTCCCAGGCCGATGCACTTCCAGACCGGGTCCTTGAAGGTGCAGTTGCGGATGACGTTTCGCGTGGCTGTATGCCCTGGCTGGAAGGCCGCGATCGATACGGCGACGTGGGCGATCTCGCCGAACTGGCAGTCCTCCACGAGGTTATGGTGGGAGTTGAAGTAGATTTCGATGTAGTCCGCGCCCCGTGCCGGCTGGTGCCACCAGTCGGACATCTTCTTCCACTCCTTGATAGGAATAGCCTTGAGGAACTTGCAGTTCAGGAAGCGGTTGTAGCCGGCGTTCTTTAGCTGGATGCCGTTGTACATCCGGCAGCCGTCGAAGACGCAGTTGCGGATGGTGGCGTGATTGGTGTCGAACATGAACAGCCAGGCCCCGCAGTCGCGGAAGGTAATGCCGTCCAGGATGATGTGCTCCCGGTTCTGGAGGCTCAGCGCGAACCTCTCGGCCCAGTTCTTCGGATCGGGCGCGGGCACGGTCCAGACCGCCTCGCCGTCCCCGCGCTTCCTGAAGACGATGGGCGCCTTCGCCGTGCCGGACTTCGGGAGCACCACCCGGCCCTGGTAGGTGCCGGGGGCGATGTTGACCACTGTCCCAGCCTCGGCCAGCGATGCCGCCCTGGCGATGGTCTTGACGGCCTTGTCCGGCGAGGTGCCGGGGTTGGCGTCGTCGCCGTTAGGCGATACGTACAGCTCCGCGGCCGTCGCCGCAGCCCCGAGCCAGGCCGGAAGCAACAGCCCCGCCAGGAAGAGCAGCCTTGCCATGTCTGTCTCCTTTCCCTCTAGAGCCCACTTGTTCAACCGTTGCAGGCGCCATCATGCTTATCGATGGGCGCCTCTGCAACCGTCTGATTGACATTGAACTCGCGCGGAAATCCGCTAGACTGGTCCGCTCGCCGGATTCGGGCGAAACACTATGGACTCGTTCAGCCAGGACACACTGAAGCGAACGCACCACTGCGGCGAGCTCCGCGAAGGCGACATCGGGGCGGAGGTTCGGCTCTGCGGCTGGGTGCGGAGCTACCGGGACCACGGCGGCGTGGTGTTTATCGACCTCCGCGACCGCGAGGGCATCACGCAGGTGGTGTACGACCTGCCCGATCCCTCGGACGGGGCGGCCAAGGAGATGTACGCGCTGGCCCGCGCGCTGCGAAACGAGTGGGTGATTGCCATTGCCGGCACGGTCCGCCACCGCGGGCCGGATCGCATCAACCCCAAGCTGCCCACCGGCCAGATCGAGGTGCTAGGCCGCTCGCTGACCGTCTTGAACCGCTCGGACGCCGTGCCCTTCGAGCCGGACGAGTACTCCAACGTCTCGGAGGAAACGCGCCTCAAGTACCGCTACATAGACATCCGCCGCCCGGAGATGATCCGTGCCCTGCGCATGCGGCATGAGATCTGCCGTGCGATGCGACGCGTCCTGGACGAGGCCGGGTTCATAGAGGTCGAAACGCCATTCCTGACTAAGTCCACGCCCGAAGGGGCGAGGGACTTCCTTGTGCCCAGCCGCCTCCAGCGCGGCAGCTTCTACGCCCTGCCGCAGAGCCCGCAGCTGTTCAAGCAGATTCTCATGGTCGCCGGGCTGGACAGGTACTACCAGATCGTCCGCTGCTTCCGCGACGAGGATCTCCGCGCCGACCGCGCGCCGGAGTTCACCCAGCTCGATATCGAGATGAGCTTCTGCGCCGAGCAGGACGTGATGGACATTACCAACCGTGTGATGCGCGAGATATGCCGGGTGGCCGGCCGGCCCTTCCCCGACGATGTGCCGGTCATGACGCACGCCGAGGCGACCGGCCGTTTCGGCACCGATCGGCCCGACCTGCGGTTCGGCATGGAGCTGGTGGACATCGCCGACCTGGCCGCCCAGACGGACTTCGCCGTCTTCCGCGGGGCGATGGAGGCCGGCGGCATCGTCAAGTGCATCTGCGTGCCCGGCGGCGGCGCCATGACACGCAAGGAGACGGACGGCCTGACCGAGTGGGCCAAGGAGTTCGGCGCCAAGGGCCTGGCCGTTACCAAGGTCGCCGAGGGCGGGGCGCTCGAGACGGGCATCGCCAAGTTCCTGGCGCCCCTGGCCGGGGCGATGATCGAACGGACCGGCGCCAAGGCCGGCGACCTGCTGTGCTTCGGCGCCGACAACCCCGCGATCGTTCATCGCGTGCTGGGGGAGCTGCGATGCAAGCTCGGCCGCGAGCGCAAGCTGATCGATGCCGATCGCTTCGAGTGGCTATGGGTGGTGGACTTCCCGCTGGTGGGATGGAACGAACGCGAGCGTCGCTGGGACAGCCTGCACCACCCCTTCACCTCGCCCCGCCCGGAAGACCTGGACAAGCTCGAGACGGCCCCGGCGGCCGTCCGGTCGCGGGCGTACGACATCGTTCTGAACGGCACGGAGGTGGCCGGCGGGTCCATCCGTATCCATGACCTTCAGGTCCAGAAGCGAGTGTTTGGTCTTCTCGGCATCGCCGAGCAAGAGGCTCATGCGAAATTCGACTTCCTTCTGAACGCCCTGCGCTATGGTGCGCCGCCGCACGGAGGCGTCGCCTTCGGACTGGACCGCGTAGTGATGATGATGATCGGCGGGCAGTCCATTCGCGAAGTAATCGCCTTCCCAAAGACCCAGCGCGGCACCTGCCCGCTTACCGGCGCGCCAACGCCGGTAACCGAAGATCAACTCACCGAGCTGGACCTGAGGATCGTCGCGCCCCCCAAGCCGTAGCCGCCGGTTGGCTCATCGGCCGTTTCTGCCGGCAGTCTCAACAGCAGGCGGCACTGCGGGGCGCAGCCGGGGACCTGCTGATGGGCCGCTCCTGCGGCGAGCTGCAGATTGCAGCATGACGCCCCCCTTCCTCCGGCAGCGCATCTTCTTTTAACAGAGCGACTTGTGGCTAGCCGTTGCCTGTTGATAGCCTCCCGCCTGATTGTGTCTTGACCCCTTCGGGCCGCCGGCGTACAATCCGGGTAAGGAGCGGGCGAGCAAAGCCCGCCCCGTATGTGATTAGAAGGCTGGTTTTTCCCGATACGGTATATATCAGGTGTGACGGCCGAGGAAACCTGACAAGCAGGCCGTCCTTTTCAAGCGGCATTCAAGACCGC
>Ga0307380_10010043_pt1 | contig 11956 bp, 8 predicted proteins | sample UN3MG_FD_202239 | JGI IMG/M metagenome (GOLD analysis project Ga0307380, IMG submission 202239) | Soil microbial communities from Risofladan, Vaasa, Finland - UN-3 | ecosystem: Environmental > Terrestrial > Soil > Coastal area > Acid sulfate soil | place: Finland: Risofladan, Vaasa | collected... | reverse complement strand
CGTTGGCGATCTCCAGCGCATCGTCGAAATCCTCCGCCTTGATGACCGCTAATACCGGGCCGAAGATCTCCTCCTGGGCGAGGCGGGCGTTGCGATCGACGTCGGCGATGATGGTGGGCGGGATGAAGTAGCCGCCGGTGGGCACCTTGGTGTCGCTGAGGACCGCGCGGCCCTCCTTCTTGCCGATCTCGATGTACTCCTTGATTTTCTTGTAGGCGGGCTCGTCGATGACCGCGCCCATGTAGAGGTTCTCTTGGCTGGTGGTGTCGCCGACGGTCAGCGTCTTGGCCCGGGCGACGACGCGTTGCAGCAGATCGTCGTAGATGTCCTGGTGCGCGACCAGCCGCGAGCAAGCCGAGCATTTTTGCCCCTGGAAGCCGAAGGCGGAGGTGACGACGCCCTCGGCGGCCGCCTCCAGGTCCGCGGTTTCGTCCACGACGATGCAGTTCTTGCCGCCCATCTCGAGGATGGAGCGTTTGAGCCAGATCTGGCCGGGGGCGATCTTGCCGCACTTCTCGAAGATGCGGAGCCCGACCTCTTTCGAGCCGGTGAAAGCGACGAGCCGCGTGAGCGGGTGCTCGACCAGGGTGTCGCCGATCGCCGCGCCCGAGCCGGGCAGGAAGTGAAGCACGCCCGGGGGCAGGCCGGCCTGCTCAAGGATTTCGGTCATCTTGGCCGCGATCACGGGGGCCGTGCTGGCCGGCTTGAGCACCACCGTATTCCCCGTCACCAACGCCGCGCTGGTCATGCCGCAGCAGATCGCCAGCGGGAAATTCCACGGCGGAATCACGACGGCCACGCCCAGGGGGACGTAGCGTAGCTCGTTCTCTTCGCCGGGATAGGGGACCACCGGCTGGGCGGGCCCGAGGCGGATCATCTCGCGCCCGTAGAAATCGAGAAAGTCGATCGCCTCGCACACGTCGGCGTAGGCTTCGATCCAGCTCTTGCTCTCCTCGAAGCATTCCCAGGCGGCCATCTCGTAGATTCGGCGGCGCATGATGGCGGCCGCCTTTATCAGGATTCGGGCGCGGGCCTTGGGTGCCGTGCGGCTCCAGACCCGAAACGTCTGGGCCGCGGCCTTGATGGTCTGATCGGCCTGCTCCGCGTTGGCCTTACCGGCATATCCCACGACGGTCTTGTAGTCGGCCGGGCTGACGGACTTGATGGTGTCCGACGTTTCGATCGTCTGTTCGCCGATCCGCAGCGGATACGTGCAACCCAGTTGCCCCTTCACCGTAGCGAGAGCTTCCAGCATTTTCTGCCGCGGTTCGGGGTCCGCGAAGTTGACGTAGGGTTCCGGTTGGAACGGCGTGAACATGGTGGGCAACCTCCAATCCTGTCGCGACGGCTTCCCGGTGGTTGAACGACGGCTAGCCGCCGCCGTCGAGGCCTCCGCGAACCACGGGAGGGCATTTTGCCCAGCCCCGCGGGCGGACGCAAGCGTGTTACAGGCAAGGGCGGCTCGGGCAGCTCGCTCACGCCTGGTTGAGCGGGGTCTCTCGCCGGCAGAACGCGCCACCGGTGCGGCGGCGACACCCGGCGAACAATGGTGTCGCGCGGACTCCCGATTCCGGTAAACTAGCGCTGACCGGGTCACCGGAGTAACCTGTGATCACCTTTTCTCTCCAGTCCGGGTCGAACGGGAACGCGATTTACGTCGAGGCCGGCGGCGTGCGCCTGCTCTTCGATGCCGGTATCAGCGGCCGACAGGCCGCCCTGCGCATGGCGGAGCATGAGCGCGACATCCGCGACGTGGACGCGTTGATCCTCTCGCACGACCACAGCGATCACGCGCGCTGTGCCGGGATATACCAACGCACGCGGAAGACGCTGGCGGCTGTCTGGTGTGACCTCGGCAAGCTCAGCGACGTGCGCCACTTCCGCTCGGGCGACACGCTCGAGTTCGGCCCGGTCCGCGTCCATACCGTGCCGACGCCGCACGATGGCAGCGACCCGGTAGCGTTTGTGGTCGAGTTCGAGCGGAAGCGGCTGGGCATCTTTACCGATCTCGGCCACCCGTTCGCCACGCTGCCGCGGCTGCTGCGGAGCGTTCACGCCGCGTATCTGGAGAGCAATTACGACCCGGAGCTGCTCGAGACAGGGCCGTACCCGCCGGTGTTGCAGGCACGCATCCGCGGTGCGGGCGGCCACCTCTCGAATGATGAGGCCGCTGAGCTGCTGCGGCGCAGCGGGCGGCACCGGCCCAGATGGCTGGCCCTGGCCCACCTCAGCGAGCAGAACAACCGCCCCGACCTGGCCCTGCAAACGCACCGCCGGGTCGTCGGACGCCAGTATCCGTTCACGGTGGCCGGCCGCTACGGGGTCTCCGAGCTCTTGCGTGTGTGAACGGGCGTGTTGCCCGCGACGGGGTGTCGCCGCCCGTTGGCGGCCCCCTACGCTCACCCCGGGTGGGGGCCTAAACTGCGTTCACTCATGAGTGCTGCACCCGTACCGACACGACGCGTCTGGCTGGGCGTCTTCATGCTGATCGCCACGGCGGTCCTGTGGAGCCTGGCCGGTCCGCTGATCAAGCTGCTCAAAGAGGCCGGCGTTGACGGGGTCGCGATCGCCTTCTACCGCTCGGCGATCGGCGGAGTCGTCTTTCTGCCGCTGGCGCTGCGACGGCTCGGCACGCTGCGCAACGTTTCCATCCTCTGGCCGATCGGATCGGTTGTGGCCTTCACGGCCATGACCGTGACCTTCGTCATCGCCACCACCATGACGGCCGCGGCCAACGCGATCATCCTGCAATACACCTCGCCGATCTGGGTGTTTCTGCTCGCGCCGCTGCTGCTGAGGGAGCGTCCGGGGAAAGTGGAGGGTCTGGTGCTACTCATCGCGATGGCCGGGGTCGCGATCATTTTCTTTGGTCACGGAACGGCGGACATCTCATGGCTGGCCGTGGCGTTGGCCAGCGGGCTGGGCTTTGGGACGCTGATCGTCGTGCTCCGCGGCCTGCGCCGCGTCAATCCGGTCGTCGTGGCCGCGATGAACACGCTGGGTTCGGGGTTGCTGCTCGGGATCGCGGTGGCGTTGTGGGGCTCGTTCGACGTCACGGCCCGGCAGCTTGGGCTGCTGCTCGTGCTGGGCCTCGTGCAGTTCACGTTGCCGTATGTGATGTTCTCGTGGGCGTTGCAGTACGTGGAAGCGCATCGTGCGGCGCTGATCGTCCTGTTGGAGCCGACCCTCAACCCGCTCTGGACGTACCTGATCGTTGCGGAGGTGCCGCCGCCGGCCACGTTCATCGGCGGTCCGCTGATACTGCTGAGTGTCGTCGGCTGGATCCTGCTGACCCGGCGGCGTGAGACCGCGAACACTCGGCGCGAATACACATCTCATCCGCTAGAATGAAGGGCGACATGGTTGGGGGGCTGGTGCTTGTCGGACTTGAGGTGAGGCGGCCGGGGCCCGCGCGTGACCGGAATCGTTTTCGACATCCAGCGCTACGCCATTCACGACGGTCCCGGCATTCGAACCACGGTGTTCTTCAAGGGCTGTCCGCTACGCTGCCGGTGGTGCCACAATCCGGAGGGTCGTAGTGAGACGGCGGAGCTGTCGCTGCTGCCCAGCCGTTGCATCGCCTGCGGCGCGTGCGTGGAGGCCTGTCCACACGAAGCCGTCAAGCAGCGCGACGGGACCATCGAGACCGATCGGTCCCGCTGCAGGGTTTGCGGCACATGCGTCGAAGCTTGCCCGAGCGGCGCGCGGTCCCTGCTGGGGGCCGACATGTCAGTCGGGCAGGTGATGAGCGAGCTCGACAAGGACCGTGTGTTTTATGAAGAATCGGGTGGGGGCATTACCTTCTCCGGTGGCGAACCGCTGGTTCAGGCCGAATTCCTGTTGGCGTGCCTGCGAACCTGCAAGCAACGGGGCTACCACACCGCCGTGGATACCTGCGGCTACGCCCCGGCCGAGGCGCTTCGGCAGGTGGCGGCCCTGACCGACCTGTTCCTCTATGACCTGAAGTTCATGGACGACGCCCGGCACGAGGAATACCTGGGCGTCTCCAACGCACTCATCCTGGACAACCTGCGGGGGCTATGTGAGCGCGGATGCCCCACCTGGGTTCGCGTCCCGCTGGTTCCCGGGATCAACGATGACGAGCAGAACCTGGCGGCGATGGCTGACTTCGTGAATTCGCTGGCCGGCGCGCCGGCGCTGTACCTGCTGCCCTATCACCGCATCGGGTCTGACAAGTACGATCGGCTCGGGATACCATATCCGCTGGAAGAGACCGTACCACCAACGGACGCGACGCTGGCGGCCATAGCCGCGCGTCTGTCGGCGCGGGGATTGAACGTGAAGGTCGGAGGTTGAGCAGGTGACCGAGCGGGTGAAGCGACTGCGCGCCCGGACGCTGGAAGCGCAGCCCACCGTCTCCGGTGAGCGGGCGGAGCTCATGACGCAGTTCTACCGGCAAAACGCGGGGAAGCACTCGGCTGCGGTGCTGCGTGCGTTGGCGTTCAGACACCTGTGCGAGCACAAGACCATCTATATTGGCGAAGACGAATTGATCGTCGGCGAGCGCGGCCCCGAGCCCAAGGCCGCGCCGACCTACCCGGAGCTCACCTGCCATAGCCTGGAGGACTTGCGGATCCTCAACGACCGTGAGAAGACCAGCTACGCCGTCGGTGCCGAGGTCGAGCGGCTCTACCGAGAGCAGATCATCCCCTACTGGGCGGGGCGCTCGTTGCGTGACCGGATGTTCCAGGAGCTTCCGCAAGAGTGGCACGCCGCTTACGCGGCCGGGATTTTCACCGAGTTCATGGAGCAGCGTGCCCCCGGTCACACTGTGGCGGACGGGAAGATCTATCGCAAAGGCATGCTCGACTTCAAGCAAGACATCGCCGACCGCCTGGCCAAGCTGGACCTCTTCAACGACCCGCTGGCCTATCAAAAGCGTGAGCAATTGGAAGCGATGAGCATCGCCGCCGATGCCGCGATCCTCTTTGCCGAACGTCACGCCGAGTTGGCCGAGCGGCTGGCGGCGGAGGAGACACACCCGGCGCGCAAGCGGGAGCTGGAACGCATCGCCCGGGTCTGCCGTTGGGTGCCGGCTCACGCGCCGCGCGACTTCTGGGAAGCCCTACAGATGTACTGGTTCTGCCACCTCGGCGTGATCACCGAGCTGAACGGCTGGGACTCGTTCAATCCGGGCCGCCTGGACCAACACCTGGCTCCGTTCTACACGGCGGGTCTGGCGGACGGCTCGCTGACGTGCGAGACCGCCAAGGAGCTCCTGGAGTGCTGGTGGGTCAAGTTCAACAACCATCCGGCACCGCCCAAGGTCGGTGTGACGAACGCCGAAAGCGGCACGTACACGGACTTCACCAACATCAACATTGGCGGGCTGACGCGGGAGGGGCACGACGGCGTCAACGAGGTTTCCTATCTGCTGCTGGAGGTCATCGACGAGATGCACATCCTCCAGCCCGGTAGCAACGTGCAGATTTCGCGGCATACGCCGGACCGGTTCCTGAAAGCCGCCTGTGAAGTTATCCGCAAGGGCTACGGTTTTCCGTCGGTTTTCAATGCCGACGCGGTTGTTCGGGAGCTGCTGCGCCAGGGCAAGAGTGTGGAGGACGCGCGTGAAGGTGGGACCAGCGGCTGCGTCGAGACGGGTGCGTTCGGCAAGGAAGCCTACATCCTGACGGGGTACTTCAACCTGGTGAAGATCCTCGAGCTCACGCTGCACAACGGTAGCGACCCGCGGACCGGAAAGCAGCTCGGTCCACGAACCGGCGATCCACGCGAGTTCTGCACGTTTGACGAACTGTTTGCCGCCTGGTCCACGCAGGTGCGCCACTTCGTGGACCTCAAGATCAGAGGCAACCAGATCGTCGAGCGGCTCTACGCCGCCTGCGCCCCGGCACCGTTCCTGTCACTGCTGATCGAAGACTGCATCGCCAACGGCAGAGACTACAACGACGGCGGCGCCCGCTACAACACCAGCTACATCCAGGGGGTCGGCATCGGCAGTCTGACCGACTGCTTCGCCGCCGTCAAAAAGCATGTCTTTGAGGCGAAGACCTGCACAATGGACGAGCTCCTGGCGGCGCTGAAGACCGACTTCGCCGAGAATGAGCGACTGCGGCAGATCCTGCTGAACAAGTCGCCGAAGTACGGCAACGACGACGATGAGGCGGACGAGGTGATGCGGGCTTGCTTCGACGTGTTCTTCCAAGCGGTTGACGGGCGGCCCAACACAAAGGGTGGCCGGTACCACATCGACATGCTCCCGACCACGTGCCACATCTACTTCGGCTTCGTCACCGGGGCCATGCCGGATGGTCGCCGGGCGTGGAAACCGCTATCCGAGGGCATCTCACCGGTGCAGGGCATGGACCGCAAAGGCCCGACCGCCGTGCTCAAGTCGGCGGGCAAGATGGATCACATCAAGACCGGCGGCACGCTGCTGAACCAGAAGTTCACCCGGCCGGTGCTGGAGGGCGAGGACGGGATCACCAAGCTGGCGCATCTGATCCGGTCGTACTTTCGGCTGGACGGGCATCAAGTGCAGTTCAACGTGATCGACGCCGAGACACTTCGCGCGGCACAGGCCAGGCCGGAGGAGTACCAGAACCTGATCGTGCGCGTGGCGGGCTACAGCGACTACTTCGTGCACCTGGGCCGCACGCTGCAGGATGAGATCATCTCGCGCACGGAGCACGCGCTTTCGTGAACGAATGTCGCCGGCCACGCCGGTGCCTGACCCGGATTACTCATGGTCACCCTGAGCGAAGCGAAGGGTCTTTCGACGGATGCGGGGGAGTCGCTGTAGTCTGTGACGAGATTCTTCAGTCGCTTCGCTCCCCCAGAATGACAGGGTGTCGGGCGCCACGGCCGTGCCTGCCCTGAGCGCAGCCGAAGGGTCGGCCGTGGGAGCGCGGAAGCTGAACCGAAAGGGGGCTACTTCATGCCCCAGTGCGGCAGGTTCTCTTCCGGCTCGACGCCCAGTGCGTTGGCGACCCGGTTGATGTAGTTGAAGTAAGCGATCACCTGCACCGCGTCGTGGACGGTCTCGTCACACCAGCCGGCGTCGCGTAGCCGGCCGACATCGGACTCCTTAACCTCGGCCGGCGCGCGGGTAACCTTCTCGGCGAACTCGACCAGCCGGCGGACCGCCATGGACAGACTGCATTGCCGCCAGTCGTCCACAACCTGGTGTACGAACGCATCGAGAGCGGCGACGTCGGGAGCAGACGCTTGCGCCCTCAGCACTGTGTCCCAGTCGGTCTTGACCTCAGCCCGGAGGTCGTTGGCGTGGGCCTGCACTCAGTAGTCGCACCGGTTGGCCTTGCTCACCACCGTCGCCAGCAATTCGCGCTGCGCGCGTGACAGCGGCGAGTCGCCAAACATCGTCGCCTGGTAGAAGCCCATCGAAGCCCGCAGCGTTTGGGGGTTCGGGCTCATGACGCGCACGATGTTGAACACGCGCCCGGCCCGTTTGCTGGCTGCCTCGAACAGGGCCTTCAGCGGCCCGGTCGCCTCATGGTCAGCGACGGTTTTGATCCATGCCATGCCCGATGTCCTTCTGGGCCCGCACACCGACACTGGCGGGCAAGCCGCCAGTGGCACCCAGCGCAACGATACCGTGGCACAAACGATCTGTGAACGTGACCGGCTGCGCGCCGATGTCGCTGAAGATGGCGGACGTTTTGGACCGACTACGTGCCACAGCCCCAGTCGGCCAGCAGGATGCCCAGGTCGCTGTGACCAACTTCGCCGTCGCCGTCCAGGTCGGCATTCTCGTTCCAGTCCGGGTCGCCCGGCTGCGTGCCCCAGGCACTCAGCAGCTCACCCAGGTCGGAGTGGTCGGTGTCGCCGTCGCCGTCGATGTCGCCGGGGCACGGCGAGGGCACCGGGTAGAGCCCGCCACGACTGTTGCACCCGTGGTAGACCTTCCAGTCCCGGCCGGTGGTCACGTACGCATCGGGCAGATCGTAGAGGTTCACGTCCACGGCGTAATCACGGGTGGACAGGACGCCGAGCTCGTAGTCCCCGTCGCCGTCCACGTCGCCGATGGTCGCGCCGTTCATGTACGTGAAGCCCCGCGGCCTGAGAGGAAAGCCGGGTAGGTCGTTGCCGGAGGAGTCCACGCCGAAGAGGTAGCCCTGCTGGGGTTCCGATTCCATGATATTGTGGTCGGCGAAGATCTCCATCAGGCCGTCGCCGTTGATGTCGGCCACGGTGTAAGGACCGTCAGACCCGCCGCCGTATCCGGGCGTCGGACGGTAGGGGAAGCCGGGCTTGGCCACGCCCGCGGAGGTCCAGGCCCAGAAGGCGCCCGAGTTGGGGTCGCCGAACACGCCGGCCCTTCCGTCGATGATCTCCAGTTCGCCGTCGCCCTCGAGGTCCGTTACGGTGGGTGGGCCATAGCTCCAGGTCCCGAAGTACTTGGGCCACCCCGGATAGCCCGTTCCGTCGTGGTGGAAGACGTAGCAGCCGGCGGCGTCCTTATGGGCCCCCACCACGATCTCCAGGTCGCCATCACCGTCGAGGTCGGCCAGGGCCGCGGACTGGTAGCTGAAGTTGCAGTTGGCGATCTGCTTGGGCCAGCCGGGAAGCGGTGTGCCGTCCAGCTCCAGCAGGTACATGCTGTTGTAGGACATGTAGAAGATCTCGACGGCCCCGTCGGCGTCCACATCGCCCACGGCAGCGGTCCCGGTGGGCACGTGGTCAAGCGCTACGGGCCAGTTGCCGCCCCACTCGGACGCGTCGATCTCGAAGATGTGCAGGTAGCCGATCGGGTAGGCCCGCTCGCCTGCAATGATCTCCATGACACCGTCGTCGTCCAGGTCATACAGCGTGGGGCAGCTCGCCAGGTTGTTGTTGTTCACACTTTTTGGAAACCCGGGCAGCACGTTTCCCTCGTGATCGATGATGTACAGGCGGCCGCCGCTGGTCATGCCACGCGTGAACTGGACGATCTCCATGTCACCATCGCCGTCCAGGTCGGCCACGCTCGGCGCGTATTGGGCCATCTGGATCGTGGTGACGGGGAAGCCCGCCACCGGGGTGCCGGTGTAGTCCCAGGCGTAGACCTTGTTGTCGGTGCTCGAGGTAATGATCTCCAGGTAGCCGTCCAGATTCAGGTCGGCGAAAACCAGCCCGCGTGAGGGGCTGAAATTCCCCGCGGCGCCCATCGAGGTGGGCCAGCCCGGCATCTGCGGGATGTCCCCGTTCCGTGGGTTATCGGGCGGCAAGGGGCCGTGGTAATCTGAGACCACCGCCATTCCCGGAGTGGCCGAGGCCTCGTCCGTTATGGCGATGACTTTGGCGTCCTGGGCCAGCGCGCCGGGCGCTGCCAGAAACAGAGTTAGAAACGCGACGGACATCAGTGTGGGTTTCATTGTCTGGCTCCTTTCCTTCAAGAGGCAACCTCTCTTCAAACAGACCGATTTGACGCAGCCATTGTAGCAGCTCTCCTCCCAGAACCCAAGGCGCCGCGAAACTCGGGTGGTTCCCCGGGCGTGGCGTCACAACGTGCTCGGGAACCCGGCCCGAGCCCTCCGGACCAAGGGCTAGGTAGTCCGGCTTGCCTGTACCCGTCGCTGGCGCTCCGGGTTCGGATCGGGATGTTCGCCACAGAACCCCGAGCGCGAGCGAGGGGCGGGCCCCTACGTGCCGCAGCCCCAATCGGCCAGCAGGATGCCCAGGTCGGCCTGGTCCGTGTCGTCGTCGCCGTCGAGGTCGCCAACGCAATCGACCACGCAGCCCCAGTCAGCCAGCAGGATGCCCAGATCGGCCTGATCGGTGGCGCCATCGCCGTCCAGGTCACCGACGCAGCCTCCGACCGGCGTGGTGCTGCGGGCATAGCGGATCTCGCCGTTCTGGCCGGAACCCGGGCCGCGGAAGTAGGCGACGTGCAGGTAGCCCTGCGGATCGATGGCGAGCGAGTTGAGCTCGCCGGCGTCGCCGTCCGCATCGATCACCTCCACGACCCAAGCACTCTGGTCGTCCATGTAAGCGTAGCGCAGCTCCGAGCTCCCGCCGCTTTGCACGTACCCGGTCCCGTAAACGACGTGCGGCGACCCGGTCCGGTCGAGGACGAGATCGCAGGCCGCCGAGCTGTCATCGGTACGGTCTATGGTGGTGATATCCCAGTGGTCGGTGTCCCAGACGGCGTAGTTGATGTCGGACGGCCCCCATTCGTGCGTGAAGTAGGCAATGTGCGGGTTGCCGTCGGCGTCCAGCGCGATGCCGGTCTGGAACACGTTCAGGTTCTCGACGGTGTCATCGATGACGTCGGTATACCACGTGCTGCCATCCCACCGGGAGTAGCGCGTGTGGAAGGGGCCGGCGCCGTAATTCGGCGCGCCCCAGTGTGAGATGTGCGGGTAGCCGGCGTCGTCGAGGACCATGTTGATGTCGTTGCCGGCGGCCGGCGTCGCGTCAACCGTCTCGACCACCCAATCGTCGCCGGGCTTCGACGCATGCTTCAGGCTCCAGGGATCGTTCCGCTTGCAGTACGCGATGTGCGGCACGTCCTCACTCGAGATGCACACCGCGGTGCCCGAGTCGAAATGCATCAGGTCCACCGTCTCATGCGACCACGTTTGCCCGACGCGTCGCGCGAAGATGAGGTAGGTCGACTTGTGATACGCCAGACAGGGATTGCCGGCCGGGTCCAGGCCGATTGAAGCGCACAGGCCGCTGGGATAGACGTCCGCCGCTTCGATGAGCCAGGCATCGTCCTGCTTGACGGCATAGCGCATGATCTGAGAGGCGTCCATGCCGTTGGCGATGTGGGGCGTGCCGTCGTCGCTCACCGCGATCGAGACACTGCTCCCGATCCAATTGATGGCGCCGTCCACCCGCTCGATTTCCCAGTCCAGGCCGAAAGCCGCGGGCGACAGGGCCAAGGCCGCCGCCGCCAGCATGAGGGCGGCCGGCCTGCGGCGAAAGTCTGAGACAGATCGGGCAGTGGCATGTGAAGTCCGGATGAACATGTGGGTACCTCCTTCCCTTGCTCAGGTGTCGGGGCTGCCCGATAGGCGCCCGCATTTCCCCGCTCCACGCGGCACTAGGGATGCGCGGACAGCTCCCGCATCAACTCACGCCGATATTAGGCGGTATTCTCCCATGTCGCAAGGCACGGCGGCGCAACGGCCACCGATTAGCTGCGCGTAGCGCCGATCGCCGCGCAAGCTCGCGCTTGCCGGCGTTCGTCAAAAACGCGGCATCGCTGCCAAGTCGGTGGCCGCACCGAGCGGTGGGCAACTACGGGGTGCAGCCCCAGTCGGCCAGCAGGATGCCGAGGTCGGACTGGTCGGTGTCGCCGTCGCCGTCGAGGTCACCGCCGTCGTCGACCCCATACGAAGCCAGCAGGATGCCCAAGTCGTTCTGGTCGGTGTCGCCGTCGCCATCGAGGTCGCCCGGGCAGCCCACACCCGCCAGTGCTTCCAGCACAGCCTCGTAGGCGTTCACGCGGCCCATCCCGTACTGGTTGTCGAAGCCGTCCGGGCCGAGGTCCAACGCCGTGTTCATCAGGATTTCCTTGACCCCGTGGTGGTCAAGGGAGGGGTTGGCTTCGAGTATCAGGGCGATCGCGCCGGCCACGTGGGGCGTGGCCATCGAGGTTCCGCTCATGTTGGTGTAGCCCACGCAGTCATAGGAGGTCGAGAGCGTGTCCACGCCCGGAGCGCAAATGCTGGGCTTGATCTTCCCGGGCGGGTAGGGCCAATCGTTGTAGGGCGGGACGTTCTGCCACGTCACCGGGCCGGTGCTGCTAAAACCCGCCAGATCGTCCGAGCAGTCGGTCGCGCCCACCGTGACGACGTCGGGGACGTCGCCGGGCGTGCGCACGTTGTCCACCGGTGAGTACCAGCCGTTTTCGTTGCCGGCCGCGTAGACGACCACCAGGCCGGCGGCGATGGTGTTCTCGCAGATGGCCCGCCAGGTGGGGCGATCGGGATTCATCGAGTGTGGCCAACCGAGGCTCGCCGTGGTGACG
>Ga0307380_10010041_pt1 | contig 11956 bp, 27 predicted proteins | sample UN3MG_FD_202239 | JGI IMG/M metagenome (GOLD analysis project Ga0307380, IMG submission 202239) | Soil microbial communities from Risofladan, Vaasa, Finland - UN-3 | ecosystem: Environmental > Terrestrial > Soil > Coastal area > Acid sulfate soil | place: Finland: Risofladan, Vaasa | collected... | reverse complement strand
TACCGGACAAACCCGAAATCAAAGTCGGGTTAAATGTCTACACGAAGAAATGACCAGTTCTTGAGGCGGGGTGTGGTGTTCAACACCCACCCTCGTCTTCTTATGGAGGGTGTATGAAAGAACATGAAATTGTCCGGTTAAGGAAAGCGTATCATTGTGAGGACGGTAAAGTAATACAAAAAGGGGAACATGGAACTGTTGTCCACATCTATAACAAAGAACAGGTTGAAGTAGAATTCCCCCGATATAAAAGGGTCGAGAGCTTAAATGTTAAGAAATTGGTAAGAGACAAGAAAGCCAATAGGAAATGCCATTACTTGAGATCAGACACTCATGCCATCCTATGTAATCAGAATATGGGTGGAGCTTCCGGCTGGAGACATACTGATGAGCCTTCAAGTGTTACCTGTGGGAGCTGTCTCAGGATTTTAAAGAAGGGCTCGATTCAACTCAAGCTCTTATGAAAAAGCCAACAGTAGATACACCATATAAAAATTCCTGGGCTGACTTAATGAAACGGCAAGCCCTACAAAGCCCACTACGCCACCGCCAACCTAATTTCTCTTATGAGATGATGGCAATGATGCCTGCTCTGTTAAAAAAATGGGAGGAACATGAAAAAGGAATTGAATCATCTGGCAGAAAACATCAAGGAAATTAAGACTCAACTAATCACAATGATCAGCAATCTTCCCGATGCTACTCCCGGTGTTAAAATGCTCAGTAAGAACTGTGCCATTGTATCTTTCAGTACAATTGCTGCCAATAGGGGCATCCTTTCTCCTTCATATTATATCAATGCTGAAAATAAAAAGGTCTTGATTGAGAGGATCGAACGTTCAAACGTTGAGAATCTCAGGAAGCTTATTGAGGATATCATTGATAAGGAAACTATCAAACATACCAGTGGTCAGACAACAAGGGTATCCCCGGAGTTCGTGAAAGCTTTAAAGGAGAAATGGCTATGAAAAAGACTATGGAAGTAACTATTACTATAAAAGCAATAGCTTTTGTTGAAGACCCCAAAGGTCTTATCCCATATGCTTTAAGAGCTTTATTGAAAGAGCACTTAATTATAAAGCTCCTGATTATACAGTAAGAGTTGTTTCTACGAAAGTTGAAACCAAATGCATTAACCTTGGAGAATAACCGTGGCTAATATATGCAACAACGATGTGACTATTATTGGTAAACCTTCTGGCTTGAGAAGACTTTTAAACAGGATAAATAAACAGGATGAAGAACTGTTGAAGGTCTTTCCTTTCTTTAACACTGATAAATATACAGATTACAGAGTTTATGACCTGCCTACTGACATAGATAAAGCAGAACCCCTGTCCTTTAGCTTTGGAAGTAAATGGACAGCTCCCCTGAAAGAGCTTGAAGCTTTCTGTCAGCTTATTAAGATGGATGCTAAAGGTTCCTGGGAAGAATCGGCATGTGATGTCTATGGCGACTTTAAATATGATTCTGAAGCTGAGTCTTTTACTTATCGTGAGCTGTCACCTTTGGAATACTATACAGAATATCATGAGGACTTCGCTGAAGAAAGATACTTCATTGAAACGGGTCATTATGAGGAAGTCCTTGATACGTATTCGAAAATAACTGAGCCGGATAATGATTGGGATTGGTTTTTTCAATACCTGGAAGCCTTATTGTTAAAAAGATTGAAGGACAAAGACCTTTCTATTTTTATCAATTACCCATGGAATGATATCAAAGCTTTCAGGAATAGACTGGAGGGTCTTAATGCATAGTCACCATATCAAAGATATGACTAATCTGATCTGTGCTTTAAAAAGGAAGACTCCGAAGGCTGTTGAAGCCGCCCTTAAGTCATACTGGAAAATTAGAATAGCAATAGTATGGGAAACTTATGATGTCTTGGCACACGATATAGATACTGATGCCGAAATCACAGAAGAGGAAGCTATAGGTATTCTCGATGACTTGTTGAGACATCATGATGCTTCTATAGGGATTACCTGGGGTGTTATCAATGATGCTGTTTCTTATAAACTCGATGAGAAAGAATCAGATTGGATTAACGCTCTGGATTATAAGGACTTACCTCTTCATGTCAATAGACAATGGCGTAACGATAATAACAGAGCCGCATTCCTGAAACGGTTGGAGGGTCAATGATTAATCAAGCAATCAAAGATGATGCTAAAAAACAAGCAGGAAGCATATATCGCTGGAATGCTCCACATGCAATAGGATATCTCTTTACCACACATTTCTATAATTAAAATAAGGAGGCTGATATGAATACAGTTATGACTAAAAAGACCTTGATGAATTTACCTCCCCGCCAGTCTGTCCTCATTGAGAGTGACCATGGCCTTGGTAAATCCTCAGTAGTTGCTCAGGTAGCTGCAGCAATAAGTAAAGTCTTGGGTAAACCCTTCGGATTAATAGACTTCAGACTGGCTCAGTGTGAAGTTGCTGACCTGATTGGTATGATGTACAATTCTCCGAAGGCCACACTGAAACGCATAGTCTATATTGATGGTAAGGTTTCAGAGATATCAGAGACTGTTGAGAATGTCACTGTACATTCTTTAGCAGATTGGTTCCCTACAGACCCTGATTCTTATGGGTTCCTGTTTCTTGATGAACTGTTCAGGGCTCCCCGGGACTTGCAGAATGCTGTTCTGGAACTGGCACTGGATTATAAGTACCACTTCAAAGAGCTGCCAATGGGATGGAATGTTATCTCAGCAGCTAACGATAAGATGGATCGGTATGCCGGTATCGTTCCTGACCCTGCTCTGTATGATCGGTTCTTCAAAATCAAATTTGATCCTTCTACTGAGGAATGGATGGAATATGCTAAATCCGTTCAGGCTCATCAGTCTATAATTTCCTACATAGAAAAAGTGCCGGATGACCTTGAAATACCTGAGAAATATGAGCCGGGAACGATTGTTCCCTCACGTAGGGCATGGGTACAATTCGGGAATCATCTCAATCATTTAACTGAGACAGGACAGAAACCTTTGGAAGACCTGGAGTATCTGCTCCTTCTCGCCAAGGGTTATATAGGTGATGTTGCTGTCTCCTATGTAGACTTTGTGAAGAATAACTTCAAACTCTATACGCCGGAACAGATTCTTCTGACTCCGGTGAGCGGGATGCTTGAGGATATTAAAGAGAAGGATCCGACAGAGCGGGCTTATTATGAGAAAATCATCCTGAAATATATAGGTGAGTATCCTCTCAATAATAAATCTCTGGGTAATCTGTTCAAGTATTTCAAAATGTTGCCCAAAGAAGAAGCAACAGGGTTCTGGACTAATTTTCTCTCTGAGAACAGAACTGAAGCTACAAAGTTTCACAGCTCTTCTCAGGAGATTAAAAATTATATCTGGAGTCTTCTTAATAAGCATGAAGCCCTTAAATAATAAGGAGTAAATTATTATGGCTGTGTCAAAACGCTTTGAATGGCTATGCAGCCATCTTATCTGCTGGTTCCGGTTTAGCCATCGTATCTTAATGCTGACGGAAAAAATTCAGACTGATAGCATTGAAGCTGCTTGTGTCTCTGTGACAAAGACCGGTAAGATTACCCTTAAATACTCTGAAAAATTCTTCAAGCAACTTACTGATGCGATGGCTACCTATGTAATCATGCATGAGCTGATGCATATCATCCTGCATCATTGCACTTCACGTCAGAAACATCACTTCGATAAAGACAGTACCAATGCTGAACTCTGGAACATTGCTCAAGACTTAGCCGTTAATGAGTTGATACCGGAGACTCCAGAAATATGTGTACGCCCAGTCATTAAAGATTGTTCCTTCTGTCATGTCGATGAGTTCATAGTGAAGTATCCGAAATGCAAAAGCATGAAACGATTACAGAATGCTGAATATTATTACACCTTCCTTAAAGAAAAGGATAATAAGGAAGCTACCAGTAATAAGACCATGGATAATCATGATGAATGGAAAGAAAATGGTCTGGCAAGTGAAAGAGTACGTCAAACTGTTCGTAAGATAGACCGTGAACAAGGGTGGGGAAATATCTCCGCAATTTCTGTTGAAGTTATCCGTGCCGCACAAATAAAAAGAATGAACTGGAGGAATCTGATACTCTCATGGTTCGGATTACAGAAGTGGCGGGAACGCCGATACACCCGTAAGAGACCCAATCGTAGAACAGGTTTCCAACATCCCGGTACCAGGTCTATTCTTGTCGATAGATGGCTGATAGCTGCTGATACTTCAGGTTCAGTTGATGATGAACTCCTATCCCAATGGGGTGGAGTAGTTAATCAATTGGCTGAAGAAATGCCTATTGACTTCATGCAGTTCGATTGTAGTACGACATCAAAACCTAAACCCTTTGAACGGAAGATGTTAGACATTGAATTCAAAGGGAGGGGAGGTACAAGCTTCCAACCGGTTATTGATATCGTTAATGATAAGCATTATAAAGGAGTGATGATTCTTACTGATGGTGAGGCTTCAGCTCCTACAAGACCTGAAGGTGCTAAAGTGTTATGGGTAATGCCTGAAGGTAAGAGTGCCCCGGTTGAATGGGGTGAACGAGTATATCTTTCATATTAAAGGAGATGATATAATGAAAAAGATTGAGTTCCAAGTCAATACAGGATTCGATAAAGGCTCTTATAAGATTTCAGCCGCTGGGTATGATAAGGGGAAGCATTTAATTGTTTTTGCCTCTAATTTCCCGACATTACTTCGACGCATTAAGAAAGTTCATGGTCTCAAACTCGAACAAATCCTTCTAAGTTTCCAACCGGAATAGGATAATTCTTATGAAAAAATATCCTTTGTATGGAGATAATAATCTTAAGCCCGGTCTTTATCTTGGCCTCTTTCATGGAGCAAAGACTTTAAAAGAACGTCAAGCTCTTGGAGATGCCGGTACATGGGGAAGCAATGGCCCGGCTATCGGACCTCTTGAATTTGTCCACACCACTTATGCACAGACTATTAAATTCCGATTCACAGACGATGCTGATTGGAAACAATATGGTCTCGAACAGGATAATCACATTATCATATCCAGTAAAGACCTTGGAGAAATAGAAGCTGATTGTTTTCACTTTGACGGTGTGAACTATGGAGACTGGACAGTCTTTAACGTGAAAGGTTAAACCATGAAAAAGATTATTGTAAAGAAAGCAGCAAAAAAGAAAACAATGGCACAGCTTGTTCAACAGATACAGGATAAGTTTGTCGAATTGAAGAAGATACGGGGACAGCTCAATAAGGTCAAGGCTTTATATAAGAAGCATGATGATCTTATGGATGAGCTGTTGCCTTTGTTTGTGAAAGTAGAGTCAGATACTTTCATTATTGCCCGGACATTAACCGTAGGTAATAAGAAGTATACATTGACCCCTCACTTTTATGATACAAAGAAGGCACAGGTGATGGCAAAGGTCTGGAAATCAACAGCCTTTCCGTCTGCCACAATCGAATAAGGAGATTATATATGTCAGGAACAATTCGATGTCTCCATGATAAAGTTATGGAGGTTGTTTCAATTGATAATGAATCAGTACAACTTAAATCTGAGGACTGTAGCCTGGTTCTTCCTCTTGATATCTATAACAACATTCTAAATGGTTGTAACTTCACTCATGTTTTCCTTAATAAAGAAGAGCTGGACCAGTATAAAAAGGAACATGCAGATACATTTCGAAATGTATCTGTTGGTCTGGCACAATTATATGATGGCCGATACCATCTAGTCTTTTAAGGAGATATTATGTATATCAATTATACATCACGGCCCTTGAACAAACTTAAAAGGGCAGAAGGATTACCTGAGCAGGAATTTAAACTGGGATCATCTTCAGTTGAAAGCCTGCTGTCACAATACAGTAGCATCTCAACCTTCTGGAAAGAAGCAATAAAGAATCCCGGTACAACGCTCAAAAGATATCATGAAGAAAACAGTTATGAATATGAGGACAGAGTTACATACAACGCTGAAACTAATACCATCACAGCTAATACATATAGCTGCCCTTACTCTTACAATCATCACATAGGTTCTACCTGCGGATGTTGTGGGCAGAAGGATTAATATATGGAACTTAATTTGAAGGGTTGTGAACGTGGTATACATTAAACCACAATGGTCGATTGACGCTCAACCTGAAGGCTGGAGGGGTGAGCTTGTTAAGCGTTCCAACTATCCCATTGTAAGCCCTGAGCAATTCAAGAAGGCTGAAAAGATTATTGTTCAGCCCTTGACCAGTGAATGCTGGATGATTCAGATTGAAGGACTTAAAGCTTGTGAGAATTGTCAGTACTTAAATAAACCCCGTCGTTGTGGGGGGAAGGCTATAAGGAGTAAATTATTATGCTCAGAATCAGAACAGTCAAATGGACAGGACTCGAACAACCCCTGAATGGCGATAGACTCAGCTATGGTGACTTCAAAGAGTGTGATTCTCAAGGCATGAATCCAAAAGATTATTATATCACGCCTGATGAGATGTCCGGTTCTAATTACTCCGGAACATTAATCCATAAATCAAACTTCGATGTCTTCCTCAAACAATATAAGAAGTATGCTGGTATCCATGAAGTCTGGGGAGGCTTTAGTACATTTGCTGTGGTAATAAGAGCTGATGCCTTGAATAGACATCCCGATATTAAGGAATTATTGGATGGTCTGGAGGATTATTCAGTCCTTGATGATGAAGATTACAGCAATAAAGAACAGGAAGCGTATGACGAAGCATGGGAAGACTGGACTGAACATGATGTCATTGTTTCTATCCAGGATGTTCTGAAAGATGATGACTGGGAACCTACCGAAAAAGAATTCCCTGATGGATTAAGATATGCTTTTGATATGCTGCTGGAAGTTACCCAAGAGGAGTGGCAAATCGAAACCGGTGGTTCAGCATGGGTAAGAGTAGACAAACCTGCTTTGGCAATTGCTGAACGTATCCTTCTTAATAAAACTCCTGATAAAGACTTACCATTATTAATGGATCGTAACTGGTCGTTGGAAATAACCAGGCAGGACTTCCTCAAACGATTGGAGTTAGCATGAATCCATTTGAATATGATTATACAGAACCGGGATACTGCCGAGTGTATTACACTTGGGAAAGCGACAATGGAAACGTATTCAATTTTTGTGCTCAGGATGAGGGAAAAGGTCAAATAGTTTTTTATCGGTGTACTGGTGGAGATTGGAACGAACCGGATCACGAAACCAACCCAAAATTTGCCCCGCCTTTTTCACCCGGCGATACTAACATAGACAAAGCCGTCAATGAATGGATCAGAAACAAATGGAAGGTATTAGATGAACAAGAATTATCTTCAGACCCTACATCGAAAAGTTTGCGCCGAGCTTGACTCTACCTTAGAAACCTGCAAAGGCTTCCTCCTTGAAATAACGATTAATCTTAATGACGAATTTAAGACCATCATGGAAGCAGAGTCTAAAAACCTGCCTTTATATATAAATGATGATGGTAGATTAGGGGATGCTGCAAAGTTGAGGTTGGATAATAAGCAAATTCCACCGGATATCCTTATTGAACTTCTTTCTGACATTGAGATAGACTTTGATGATTACAGAAGCATTGCGGTTAATGACGGGGAACTATTAGTTGTAGCCCGGTTATATGATAAAATGGGCTATACAAATAAAGCTCAAGAGGCTTTCTCTTATATGTATAGGGAGGACTAATGGATATAAAATTTCCAAGACCTACAAAATACAGGGGACGTAATAATATTGGTATATGTCATGGTATAGCTATAGAGAATGAATATGATGATACTCGTATCAATGTTATAAATTCCCAAGGATACTCAAATGCAAACTATATTGTGATACCAAAGGAATCGATAGGAGCTCTCTGTTCTGCCCTTCAGGGTGGAGCTATTGTTGAAATACTTAAGCGCATTAATAAGAAAGACTGGCCTACCTTTGTAGGTATCGATCCTGTATGTGATTCGATTATCCTGAAATTAATCGAAGGAGAATAATATGCAAGTCAAAAAAATCAAGAAATGCTGGACCTTTGAATCGAGTTCAGGTTCAAAGACCTATCAGACTCTGGAATATGTTGATGGTTCAACATCCTGTAACTGTGCAGGATGGACACGGAGAGTAGCTAAAGATGGTACACGCTCCTGCAAACATACCCGTGCTGTTGATATGGGTACTGCTGATTATGATAGCATCGCATGTAAAGATTATGGCACCGGTAAAGCAATTCTGAAAGTTGAAGAAACCAAGGTAGCTCCTACACGTAAAGTTTCATGGAGGTAAATTATGTTGAAGTGGTATTCATGTAATGCTTGTGCTGTCCGGGCTGCTGAAAATAGTTCTGAGAAGTGTTATGCGGCGACACTTAAAGAGAATATTCCTGCAAGTACAGGATGTTTCCTTGCTGATAAGGAGTATAATCCTGGTCCTGCTGATTGGAAAGAGATAGACTCTTCGGAAGTTCCTATCTAACTCTTTCATACTTAAGATTTATATATGCCGGTTCCATGGGTTCATTAAGACAGGAGCTCATAGTAGGTGTATAGTCTGAGCATGGTAATGATAATCTCTTGCATGTATCAGAATGATAACACGACTCACATAAAATCTTCGCATGTTTATCACAATAAGCATTATGTTCTTTACGTTTCATTATAACCCCCTTAAAATTTGATTATCTAATCATGGCAATGACAGGGGCAATACTTTTTTTCTAAAAGATTATTAAAAAGGAGATATTCCCATGAAAAGATTCTTTAAGACTATCGTAACAGTAACAGTCCTGACAGAAGATTGTCCTCCTGAATTTGATAGCCTTCATGATCTTGCTCATGAAATAGAACAAGGTGATGCTTCCGGCAGTTATACTGTAAGTACTAAAAAGATTTCAGCCAGAAAAGCTGCTAAAGGTCTTATAAAACAAGGCAGTGACCCTGAGTTCTTCCGGCTCGATTCTAATGGAAAGGATCTTGATGAATAAATATATACGCATTACATGGTGCGACGCTATCATTGAGGAAAGCAACGGCATTTACGTCGGGCATGACCCGGATACCAGTGAAACGTTTGTCATAACTGACTTGGAGAACTTGCCAAGATAGGAAATATAATATGGGATGGCCAAAGAAGAATGAATTCTACCGGCTCTATTATGAGAGAAAGAATAAGACCTATCTCTTAGTAGAAGTCCTTAACGATTCCCGTAATCCTGATGGTTCATATCAAGCTTATGGGGAACTCCTGATTAACAATGACCCTGATAAACCTACCCTATGTGAAACTTCTGTATCTCCTATGCATATCTATAAGAAATGCCGGAGAGTATCCTGGAAGGATGTTCCTGAAGTATGGCAGAAAACCTTCCTTGATCGTATGTCCTTTCCTCCTGAAATGATAAGAGGGTTCTGGAAAATAGGGGATGAAGGACTATGGAAACTTAAAGACCTGCCACTTTATATCAATCATAAATTTCATAATGACCTTCACAAGGTATGGTTTATGGAAAGGATTAAAGAATATGCTCTTCTATTATCCCAACCGACCTATCTTAATACCCCCGGATAAAAAACAAATCCTTGAATTTGAGAAGTCCGGTCAATACATCGCTGAACATAAATTCAATGGTGACAATATCACTATCATGACTGGGACACATGAGGATTATACTTTCTGGAATAGAGATAAGACCATCTCCCGATATCAGCCCACCCCGGAAGTGCTTGAAGAACTTTCAGTTATCCCTGCTAACAGTGCAGTCAATGTTGAATTAATGCATTATAAAACCAAGACCATTAAGAATATCTTAAAGGCTCATTGTATTATGAGTTGGGAAGGTAAACCCTTACTGGGCAAACGATGGAGTGACTCCCGTAATATCCTCGAAACATTAAAGTACGGGAAGCACTTCCAGCTATCTCCTATCTATACCAAAGACTTCTGGAAACTGTTTCAGGATGCTGATGGATCTATCATTGAGGGTATAGTAATAAAGCTGAAGGAAGGAAAGTTGAAACATTCTACATCAAAGATAGCCGACGTAGCATGGATGTTAAAAGTAAGAAAGCCCTGCAAGAAGTATCCTTTCTAAGGAGTTGATATGTATACATTAAGAGACTATAAGAATTCTCTATCGGCTCTTAAATCTATCAATGATGAAGAAGATAAAGCAATAGAAGTCTTTGAGGAAGAAAAGAAAGCCATCTCCAATAAATACTGGGACATTAAAAGGGAGCTTGAAGAAAAGATATCAATCTCTGAAAGAGAAAAGGATTCTAAAATTGAGGTTGTTAATTCTAAAATCTCTTCCTATCAAAAGAAGATGACTGATAAAAGGTCCTCTCATAAAGAAGTAAAGGATCATGTCGAAAGACTCTTTAAGTTTTATCAAGTCTCATTAGACCCACCGGAACTTAAACCGGTAGAGCCTCTTATCGTTCTGGCTGATGACCCTTATAAAAAGATTTATATCCGGATAAAAAATAACAGGAAACCAAAGAATTGTTTCTCTCTGACCCTTTCTATTGATAGTATCTTTAGCTATGCTTTCAATAGAAATATTAGCTATGCGGATACTAATAAAAACAATAAACTTGATAATACTCTTTCTCATGAGGGAGTACTCAAAGATGCTCCCAGCAGAGAAGACCTTCAACAATGGTATGAAAAGAATGCTGATACTCTGAAATGGAATGTCTGGAGGAGAGGACCAATTACTCTTAAAGAATTCCTTTCTGAACATGCTGTCCTTGAAAAAGATTATGAGGAAGCTAAAATACTCTTTCAGGATGATACCTGGAAGAAAGCCTACTGGTTAGACCAGAAACATTATTATGAAACTCTTGTTTCCCGTGGTACTGATACAGACTCTTATAAAGAAATCCTCGAAGTCCTTAAAATTCTGAATACTCCTGAGAAAAACCTGTCTCTTTTACTTGATGTTGAATCCATACAAGGTAAGAAAGAACTTGAAAGGAGACTATATGGTACCCATTCCCCAGAACTTAACTCTGCTTGCTGAAAATAAATATCCTGAAATCCTGAAGATTATAGAAGAAGGTAGAACTGATATCATACAAAATCTTCTTGATATAGGAAAATATTTCAAGGTCAAAATAACATTCAGTGAACCTGTTGAGATATCAGTAATCTCCAGATGGTCACCATGGTATATCGATGATGATGGCCGTAATACCAGAACCAAATCTCCAAGTCGGGTTACTACCAGTACACATATCTTCAACGGCTTTTTTCTATATGATAATTATTCATTATGTTATAAGTTTAAAAGGAATGGCAGACGTGGGTATTATTTACCGGTCAATAAGATTATAAAGTATGAACCGGTTATAAAGACAGAAAAGAAAACCTGCTTTGATTCCTATGAAGACTTCCGTAAGAAATTCAATACCCATTTTATTACAGAAGATGAAATAAAGAAACTCTGGAATGGTACATCCGGCCAGCATGGTGGGAAGTATGTCCCCTCAGACTTTCGTAAGATAGGAAAGAAAGGTAAAGCCACCCTTAAAAGATTCCTTGAAAGATTCAAGGGTGTTAATACAATCAATAATGCCGGATATCAATTGAGCAGTACCAGTGATCCTAAACCTTGTTATTATCTCACAGAGAAACAGGAAGCTTGGGCTCACTCCGGCAGAGACATCTCCATATCACATCTCTATGGGAACTCTTATGTCTGGTATTCTTCCGAATACGCAAATTGTGGTAATGGCCGATATGGATTGCTGGCTAACCGCAATGAATTCTTATGGTTGGAAGATGACTAATATATATGATCATTGAAACCTTTCTTCAACTTATGCTTAAGAATGAGAATAATCCCAAGATGCAAAGCTCTATTCTGATGAACCTGTACCAAAAGGCCAATGATAAAGAGCGGAACCTTATTGATGATGTCTTCAATTGTCTGTGCGGCTGGTCCTTTAAGAC
>Ga0307380_10010040_pt1 | contig 11956 bp, 9 predicted proteins | sample UN3MG_FD_202239 | JGI IMG/M metagenome (GOLD analysis project Ga0307380, IMG submission 202239) | Soil microbial communities from Risofladan, Vaasa, Finland - UN-3 | ecosystem: Environmental > Terrestrial > Soil > Coastal area > Acid sulfate soil | place: Finland: Risofladan, Vaasa | collected... | reverse complement strand
CGATGCGCGTTTGTTTGCCCAAGGTGGCTTTGAGGTCACGGCCGTAGACTTTTCGGTCGAAGCGGCCAGGTCCATGCGCCAGTTTGAAGATCCAGATTTCCCAGTAGAGATTGTCCAAGCAGACTTCTTTTCCTTGCCGCCAACGTGGAATGGACGCTATGACTATGTCCTGGATTACACCAGTTTCTGTGCCATCTTACCCCAGCGCCGATCCGAATATGCCGATTTAGTGGCCCGGCTACTGAAACCGGGCGGTCAATATATCATCCTGGCCTTCCCTATCGGCTGGCGGAGCGGTGGACCGCCCTATGTTGTCCAACCCCAGGCGATAATTGAACTATTTGCCGAACGGGGGTTCATTTTACAGCTTCATGAGATTCCGTCCATATCGGCCGTTGGTCGCGCCGGTCATGAAGAGCTGTTAATCCTCGAGAAAAGCGCCAGGAAAGCTACATAACCAGGCTCATCACGGCTTTTTGCACATGCAAGCGGTTTTCCGCCTCATCATAAACGATGGAGCGCCAACCGGGCCCTTCCGTTTTATCGATGACCTCATTATCAGCTTCAAAACCGCGATCGGCTGGCAGACAGTGCATATAGACAGCGTTCTTAGCCGTTAGCTCCATCTTAGCCGAAGTGGCCTTCCAATCCTGGTGCTGGTCAAAGATGGCCTGGGCTTGTTCCATGTCATCTTCGCCAACCGGGGGTTTAAAAAACACCTGTGGGCACCAGGCCTTGGGGTACACGACATCGGCACCACTGAAACCTTCTTCGAAATCGTTAGTGATATGAAAAGATCCGCCCTCCTCCGCGGCATAATCCTGGCATTGTTGAATGATGTCCGGGGCCAGTTCCATGCCTTTCGGGTGGGCCAGGGTCACATTCATGCCCATCATTGAGGCATATAAGATGGCCGATTGGGGCACGGCCCGCGGCTTGTGAACGCTGGGGGAATAAGCCCAGGACATGGTGAAATTAACGCCCTTGAAACCACCAAAATATTCCTTAACGGTGAGCATATCGGCCAACCCCTGGAAGGGATGGTAGATATCATCTTCCATATTGAGGACCGGGATATCAGCCCAACGGGCGAACTCCTTTAATAATTCGTTAGCCCCGCCATATTCCCAATCGACAGGATCGCCGTAACAACGAATGGCGATGGCATGACCCATCCGATCCAGGACGCGGGCCACGTCGGATACACGCTCTGTACTATAGGCTTCTTCTTTGCCCTCCAGCGCCGGCCGGTATATTTTGCTGGGGTCGAGATAGTGAGCGTGCCCGCCCAGTTGGGTCATCCCCGCTTCAAAGGAGTTACGGGTACGCAATGATTGGTTGTAGAAGATCATGAAGAGGGTCTTTGCCCGCAAAATATCATCGTGGTAATCACCCATGGCCTGTTTTAACTTCAGCTCCTCGGCCACAGCGAGGATACTCTTTATCTCCTGGGGTGTAAAATCGGTCTCGGCCAGGAAGTCCCGGCCCTTGAAGCCTGTCGTTTTCATTCTAGTTACCTCCTTAATAGATCAAGCGTGATTGAATAGTACCCTAATAACGTAGCCATATGCTGCTTACCTGGCTTTTTTCCACATGCGCTCGGCGTTTTTCTGGAGCCGATCCCGCATCGTGCCCAGGTCGGCCTGAAGCACAAGGCCATCCCGCACCCGCCACTGTCCGGCGACCATCACGTCCTTGACATGGGTATTATTTCGCCAGAGCAGTAGTTGGTCATAAAGATTGTGAGGCGCGGCCGGGGTGGGAAATGTCCCATCGATAAGCTGCAAATCGGCCGACCAGCCAGGAGCCAGGCGGCCCACTTTTTCCAAGCCCATAGCCCGCGCCCCGCCTTCCGTAGCCAGGTACCAGACATCCTGGGCCGGCATCACCTGGGGATTCTGGCGATAAGCCTTATGAATGAGAAATGCACCGCGCATCACCTCAAAAAAGTCATTGATATAACCGTCTGAACCCAACCCCACCGTTACCCCGGCGGCCAATTGGTCGGGGATAGGAGCGATGCCGCCGCCCACTTCACAATTACTCAGCGGCATATGGGTCACCTTGATGTCTTTTTCGGCGATAATAGCCCGCTCTCTCCCTGATAACTGGACACATTGGGAGGCCATCATCCCCGGCCCGGTAACGCCCAGCTCATCGTAATATTCCATCGTGCGTTTTCCAAAATGCTTTAGCGCGTATTCAGGCTCATGGACGCCTTCATTGCAATGCATATGGGTTAATACCGCTAACTCGCCGGCCATAGCGAAGGCCTCTTTGATGAATTCGGCCGAACAGGTAAAGGTGGTATGGAAACACATCAACCCCTGGACCAACCCGCCTTCGTTCTGACACATTTCCACGAATTTGGCATTCTCTTGCAGCCCAAGGCGGCCGTTCTTTTTGTTAACCCGCTCTGTCGCCTCAAAAGAAAGGATGCCGCGCAAGCCGCGTTTTTCCACAACCTCTTTTTGGGCTAGTAGCGCGTCGGGGATGGCGAAAGGGGCTTCCAGGCAATCGTAAAAGCTGGTAATTCCGCTGCGAATCATTTCGACGCACACCCAATCGGTAGCAGCGCTTATCATCTCATGGTCCAGGGCATCTTCAACCAACGGCCACCAGAAGTCGTATAAGAAGGACCAGAAGCCCGAAGGCGCTTTCTCCAAGGGAATGCCATGGGCCAGCACCCCGTATAGGTGAACATGGGCATTAACAAAACCGGGCGAAAGGATCTGGTCAGAGGCATCCAGGACCAAGTCTTCGGGATAGCGGCTGCGCAATTCCGGGTTTGGGCCAACAGCCTCTATCTGGCTCTCGACGACACGAACGCCCCAATTTACCAGGGGGCGTTCTTTAGCGTTGGCGATAAAATATTTCGGAAGGATTAGGGTGTTTGTCATGACTAGGCCTTATATCTGGTAGCGCTTCTCCGTAAAGGTTAGAGCAACGTTACGGCAACGGCATCGCCATCAGGATATCCCTTAGCTGAATGGTTATTTGCTCTTGATCCTTGCAACATCTACATCTCCTTGGCGATTATCCGCAAACGGCCGTCTCGAACAGCGCCACCTTCCTCAGTCACGCCGCCATTCTCCACGATGTATGCCACCAATTCTTTACGTAGGAACAGAGGCGTGTCCATATGGGTCACTAAACTAAAATCCATGGTGGGCAGTCCCAGCCGGAGTTGGGCATACTTTTCCCACTGCCCGGCCGATTCTCGCGTAAAACTACTACAGACCAGTTGAAAGGATTCCTCCATTTGTTTATCAAGCGGCACGTCGTTGACGGTTATATCCGAAACCTGAATGTCCATACGGCTTGAGCCGGTGATAATCGCATAACGAACCTGCCGGCTGAAGTGGACGAATCCACGTTCGGTATGGGGCTCTCCCGGCAGGTCGATACGTGAGGCATTATCTTGCAATAGCATCTGTAGCTGCCGGCCGGTGATCCAATAAACCCGCAGCACATCGGCAAAGGGCATCAGGTCAAACCAATCACCGAAAGTCAACTCCTCGCCAATTGGCAGACCACGACGCATTACCGAAGCATCGACCACAGCCAGGTCAACGTCATAACGATTGTGCCGGCAGCGGGCAACCAGGGCATCGGCCACAAAGTTGGCTAGGGATGATTCACCGGCCGCAAAATGGTTCCGCACCGCATAACCGCTCAGATCTGGATTGTTGGCTACGTGGCCAAGCTTGCGGTTGAAAAGAGGGCGGGCAATATCCATCAGCGGTTGGACATTTTCTCTTTCAAATTGCTCGTCGACGCTCAGGGAGGCGGTGCTGATAAGACGCGCATTGGTGACAGCCGATCCACTCTGGCGCATAACAATATCTACCTCGCCTACGAATCGACCCAGGTTCCCCGCTTGAACGATAGGGATCCCATTGACAATGTCGTCAACCGTCAAACCTTGCTCATTTAGGATGTGGTGCGTGTGCCCGCCAACGATCAGATGAACGCTGCCGCGGGGTATACTTTTGGCCAATTCCACATCTCCCGCATCGCGTACAGAAGCCCCATGGCCACCAACCAGACTATAACCGAGGTGACTAAGAATGATAAGGACATCACATAGCGGTCTTACCACCGGAAGTAAATTGTGAATGGCTCGGACCGGATTGACAACCTGTAAGTTGGATTCTAGCTGGTGGCGCAATCCGCCCGGCGTGGTCAAACCGATAACGCCAATCCGGATACCTTTCGTCACTATGATAGCCGCCGGGTAATACAAGCCGTCCAACTGCTGGCAACCAACCAGGTTGGCCGACAGGACCGGGAAGTGGGCATCTCTACGTATCGCCTGGGCCAACAGATTTGTGCCCAGATCCAGGTCGTGGTTGCCCAAAACGCTTACGTCGATGCCCGCGGCCGAGTAAAGCCGATAACCGGCGTGTGAGGCAAAGGATTCAGAATCTGCCCCCATCAATTCATCAAAAACAGCCCCTACCAGGTCGTCCCCGGCCGACATAAACAGAACGGCCGTGTCCGGATCTTCCCGGTGCCGCCGGCGCACATCTCGCAAGCGACTGACGATACGAGATAGGATGGGCTGGTCTTCTTGCTGTGTAAAACGAGCAATATGACCGTGCAGATCGTTGATGTGTAAGATTTTTAGCCGGCAAGGTCGGGAAGACAAATCTGCTCGCTGTGGGGGCGGCAGAACACCCTCATCGGGGATAATCTCGGTTATCGGCGCAATGGTGACGTTGCCAACAAATAGGAACAGTTCATTATCATCTGCTCCGTATGGATTGCCGGTGGCCCGGATTAATTTTAGGGTTCCAGGGGACATAAGCTGGTTCACGAACCCCAATCTGCAAAGGCGTCAACAACAGGTTTAATATCATCCATCATAGGGTAAAGAATCGGGCAGGTTACGCCGGCATCGATATATTCGGCCACCTTGTCCTGGCACTCCTTTGTCGTGCCAACGGCCATCACATTGCGGACGACTTCATCAGGGATCACTGCGCTTGCCCGGACGTAATCTTCCTCGGTGGCCGGCCAGCTCATTATCGATTGCACTTCGGCCAATAATTCATCACTGACCCCGCTGGCTTTCATGATATGGGGTTCGGTTGCCAGATAATAAGCCACTAATTTTTTACCTTCGGCCATCGCCGCGGCCGGGTTGTCATCCGAGAGGCAACATACAAGCAATTCCGGGCGATCAACATCAGCCAGCCTCTTGCCTGCCTTTTTCGCGCCTTTCTCCACCAATTTAACCGCCTCGCGAATATAGTCCACCGAAACAACATAATTTAAGACCACGCCTTCACAAATCTCGCCGCTAAGTTCGAGCATTCTTGGACCGGTAGCGCCGATGTAAATAGGAATGTCGCGGGGGGAGGTATCGCCAAAGGCGACGTCAAGCTTAATCCGGTCAAGATGAACAAATTCGCCCTGGTAGGTCACCTCCTCCATGGTGAACAACTGCCGGATAGCCTCCACATGTTCGCGCATCGCCAGAAGTGGTTTGCGCCGCTTTACGCCCACGCGGCTAGAAATGGGTTCCCACCAGGCGCCAAGACCGAGCATGACCCGGCCGCGTCCGTCCACCTGCCCCCCCAATTCCCACATACTACTCCAGGTCGCGGCAATCACGGCCGGATTTCGTGTCCAGATTGGTAATATGCCAGATCCAATCCGCAACTTCTTGGTATAGAGTAAAAAGGCGCTCATCATCACGATGCAATCACGGGCCAGGCGGGTGTCGGCCTGCCAGATTTCAGTGAAGCCTCGTTCTTCGGCATAACGGGCCATTTCCAACTCATAAGCCATGCTATGTTTGTCTTGCATATAAAGCGCAAATCGCACGGACATTGGACTACTCCTTACCTGCCTGTAAATAATCGCTCAAATCTACATCTGGATAACGAATCCGGTCGCCATAGTCCCGTCGTTCCGGTTTATATGTGGCATCGATGCCAATTTTGGTATGCACACCGCGTTCGTTGGCCGTGGGATCCATCTCGTGTCCTTGGGAACCAGGCACGACAAAAAAATCCTGGCTCCAATCGACGCGATTCGTCAGTGCCCACAAGACATCGGCCGGATCATAGATATTGACATCTGGATCAACAACAATGACCTTTTTGATGTTGACATGGGCGGCAAAAGCCGCCAGAGCGATATTTTTCGGTTCGCCTGGATTGCTTTTAGCCACCTGCACAATCGCCGAAAAACCATTGCCATAAGGTGGAATATGCAAACCGGTTATATTCTGACTAACATGACGAACAAACCTGAGTAGCAGCGGTTCGCGAGGCAACACATTACCGATATAAATATGCTCGTCATGGCCGGGAATGATGGTCTGGAAAATCGGTTGGTCCCGGTAGCTTATGGCAGTAACCTCAAAGACCGGGCTTTCCCACAATTCGCCGTAATAACCGTGAAACTCGGCCAATGGCCCTTCTTCGCGCCGGATTAGCGGTGGGAGATGGCCTTCAATGACGATTTCGGCATCGGCGGGAATATCGATATCTACGGTCGTCCCCTTACAAACTGCAACGCCTTCGCCTCGAATCGCCCCGGCAACTAATAGTTCGTCATCGTCATAGCGCGCGCCCGCGGCAATTTCGATGGCCGGATCGACGCCCAGAGCGATGGCCACCTCGAGGGGGGCTGAAGCATCCTCCCGCTCCCGATAAAATTGCATCACATGGCGCCATTCGTTGACATTGAAACCCATGGTGCGGCGATCAAACACCTGCATGCGGTTGTAGGAGAGATTGCCCCGGCCGCTCGACGGATCCTTGGTGATGGTAATCCCGCCGGTGATGAAAGGTCCACCGTCGTGCAGGCCGTGGGTCGGTATAGGTATCAGATTAAGATCCACTTTTTCACCAGTCACAATGTTTTGTTGCCAGGCCGCCACCTGAACCGGACGAGGAGCAACACCGTTGACCGGGTCCAAAGCGTGGCCCATCACCGCGGATATTTCTGAAACGTCACAATCCAGGGCCAGTGCAGCCAGGGTAGAACTGCCTACCGCACCGGCAAAAACCGGCCAGGCAGCCCCCTCAGGTATCTCAAATAAGACGGCGCCGCGCCCTTGCCGTTGGCAAGCGGCAGCTACATTCGCCAATTCGTGGACCAAACTCACGGATCGACGAATTCTTACTATTTGTCCATTTTCATCGAGAACTGAGATGAAACTACGTAGATCGTGTATTGGGTTCATGGAGAAAGTGTCTCACTGAGAAAGGTGGCGGATCAACAAACATTATGGTTGAACACACAATAATTGTAAAATTAGCCTTACATTTGTCAAGCGGGAATAAACAGTGTTAAGTATAACTTGACCCAAAGAGTTGCCTTGATATATTCTTGGATTTGGCCGATGATCTCGTTATGGGGCAATCACCCTAATCGTAAGTAATGAGCAAAAAGCAATGAAACATGACCCAATAACTCAATATTCTCGTGATTTACTCGCCCACTTGTATCGTAAAATGATTTTGGTGCGCGAATTCGAACTTCGGGCCATTGAGGAGCGCCGTCGGGGCTTAATCCCTGGCTTCATTCATTCCTGTGTGGGCCAGGAGGCCACGGCCGTTGGCGCCTGCGCCGCACTTAGCCGGGAAGACGTCATCACCAGCACCCACCGGGGGCACGGCCATCTGCTGGGCAAAGGCGGCGATCCAAAATATATGATGGCCGAACTGGCCGGCCGTTCAACTGGATATTGTCTCGGTCGGGGGGGCTCATTGCACCTGGCCAATTTTGACCTGGGCATCTTAGGAGCCAATGGCATTGTGGGTGGCGGTTTTCCTATGGCTGTTGGCGCCGCTCTGGCCTACCAGATGCGTGGTGACGATCAGGTCGCCCTGGCCTTCTTCGGCGATGGCGCGATTAACGAAGGTTCCTTCCATGAATCCGCGAATCTGGCCGGTCTCTGGAAATTGCCGGTCATCTTTTTTTGCGAGAACAATTTGTACGGCGAAGGTACCCCTCAAAGTCAACAAGCCCCTATAGCCGATCTCGCTCTACGCGCCGAGGGTTATGGTTTCCCAGGCCACATTGTCGACGGCAATGATGTTGTAGCTGTATACAAGGCCACGGTCAAAGCCCGTGTCCGAGCCCTGGCAGGGGAAGGTCCTACCTTGATTGAAGCCAAAACCTATCGCTTCCGCGGCCATTACGAGGGGGATCCCCAGGTGTATCGTTTACCGGGCGAGTTGGCTGCCTGGAAGAAGCGCGACCCTATTCCCGCCTTCCGGCAGCAGTTAATTTTAGCCAACATTTTTGACGAGTCGCAAATCGTTGATATGGAGGTTTCTGTACAGGCTGAGTTAGATGAGGCGGTGAACTTTGCCACCGATTCGCCTTTCCCGGCGGTCGAAGAGGCTCTAAAAGGGGTTTATGCCAATACCCATGAAGGACTGGTGTTTTAATGCGTGAGATATCCTATTCTGAAGCAATACGCGAGGCGCTCTGCGAAGAAATGCGCCTCAATCCTCACGCCTATCTTATGGGCGAAGATGTCGCGGTTTTCGGCGGCGTTTGGGGCGTTTCTGAAGGCATGTTGGCTGAATTTGGTCCTGATCGCGTGCGTGATACACCCATCAGCGAAGCGGCAATTATCGGGGCGGGCCTCGGTTCCGCCATGGTGGGCATGCGGCCGATTGTCGAGATCATGTTTGGCGATTTTTTGATGTGCGCCGGCGACCAGCTGGTTAACCAGGTGGCCAAGGCCCGGTTTATGAGCGGCGGCAAGGCCCGCATCCCATTAACTATCCGGGTGACTTCTGGCGCGCCCGGATCGGCGGCCGCCCAACATTCCCAGAGCCCTGAAGCCTGGTTTATGAATGTGCCTGGGTTAAAAATCGCCACTCCGTCCAGTCCGGCTGATGCCAAAGGTTTACTAAAAACAGCAATCCGCGGTGATGATCCGGTCCTCTTTTTTGAGCATAAAATGCTGTACGGTGAGAAGGGTCCTGTGCCGGAAGATGAGAACTACACCCTACCCTTTGGGAAAGCCGATATCGTCCGGCCGGGAACAGATATTACGGTCATTGGCATCAGCATCATGGTCAAAAAAGCGTTGGAAGCGGCCGAATTATTGAGTGCGGAAGGGATCAGCGTTGAGGTGATCGATCCACGCACGCTAGTTCCCCTGGACAAAGAAACGCTCATTCAATCTGTCGCTAAGACCAGTCGCGTAGTTATCGCCCATGAAGCCCATCGCCGCGCCGGTCCGGGCGCGGAAATCGCCGCCATGCTGGCCGAGGAAGCCATCGAATACCTGGACGGTCCCATCATCCGGGTGGGAGCGAAAAATGTGCCGCTTCCCTACGGGCCGGATATGGAGGAGTTCGTTTTACCGGGAACGAAAGAGATCATTGAGGCGATTAGGAGCCTGGTGTAATCATGTCAGATGAAACGCCTTATGAAGTTGTCATGCCAAAACTTGGTCTGATTATGACCGAAGCCAGGCTGGCCAAATGGTATATAGAAGACGGGGAGTGGGTAGAAGACGGCGAACTGTTGTTCGCCTTGGAAAGTGATAAATCTGCTATCGACATCGAGGCTCCAGCCGGCGGTCGGGTATCCATTGTAGTACTGGCCGGCGATACCGTTCCGGTGATGACCCCGGTAGCCTACATTTTAGTCGAAGAGTCCGCCATGCCGGGGACGATAAGTAAGCCTGTCCATGCCGCAGCCGAAGAAACCACGGTTAAAGAAGGTTCAAAGCAGAAGCCCCCGAGCCAGGCCAGGCCTATTTCGATTGTCAGAGCCTCGCCAAAGGCGCGTAAGCAGGCCCAGTTACGAGGGATTGATCTGGCCGATATAGTTGGCAGCGGCCCGCGTGAGATGGTTGTGGTCGCTGATCTCAACCATATCGTCAAGCAAGATCCGGTTAACGCCACGCCCATTGCTCGAAAAATGGCCGCTGAATATAGGCTGGATCTACGCGATTTAACCGGTACAGGACCCGGCGGCCGCATTAACCGAACTGACGTAACCAATGCCCTGGCTGGAGCTATGGCGAATTTGCCTACAAATGGACCCGCATCTGCTCCCGGAACGGCAGAGGGAGCGCCAGATGTAAGTGCTCCAGATGTAAGTGCTCCAGATGTAAGTGCTCTAGATGTAAGTGCGCCAGATGTAGGTGCGCCAGATGTAGGTGCGCCAGATGTAGGTGCGCCAGATATTGGCGCGCCAAGTATTGGCGAGAAGCCCCGGCCGCTAACCGGCTTGCGCGGGGTCATCGCCCAGCGACTAAGCGAGAGTTGGCGCGAGCGTCCACAGGTCACACTCACTACAGAAGTCGAGGCTACGAATCTGGTCAGCGCTCGCCGGCAACTCAATGCAGAGACAGGGCGAAAGGTATCCTACAACGCCTTTTTCCTCATGGCGGCCGCACGCGTATTACGAGAACAGCCCCAGGTTAATGTGCGTCTTACGGATGTGGGGGTCGTCACCCTACAAAATATCAATATTGGACTTGCCGTTGATACTAAGCGCGGTTTGCTGGTCCCGGTTCTGTTCCGGGCGGATAAAAACAGTATCTTGGCTCTGGATACGAAGATTAATGACATGGTTCAGCGGGCCCTGGCCGGGCGAATATTACCGGACGAGTTGAGCGGCGGCACTTTTACGATCACAAATTTAGGCCTATTCGGCATCGATGCCTTTACGCCGATTATTAACCCTCCGGAAGCGGCCGTTCTCGGTATTGGACGGATCGCTCCCCGACCATTTGTGGTCGGCCGGCAGCTTGAAGTGCGCGATACTGTCACCTTGAGCCTATCTTTTGACCATCGTTTACTTGATGGTGCACCTGCGGCCCGCTTTCTTCAACGCATCGCTACCTTAATTGAACGTCCTATTGCTCTGACTTCGACTGACAATGGAACTTAATAATGCCGTTATCTTGATAACCGGCGCGGCCGTTCGCGTCGGCCGTTCCGTCGCCCTACACCTGGCAGCGCAAGGGGCTCATATCTCCTTCAGTTACTATCTGGATAACGAACCCTGGCAACAAACGAAGGCTGAAATCGAAGCATTAGGCGTGGGCGCAATGGCCACACAAACCGAGATGCGCGCCGCCGGTGAGGTTCGAGCCCTGGTTTCGGCAACCATTGAACGTTTCGGCCGGATTGACGTCCTGATTAACAACGCATCGGTTTGGCTCAAGGCCCCTTTTCTGGATATAAGCGAGGATGATTGGGATCTGTCGCTGGCTGTCAATCTGAAAGGACCGTTCCTGGCCGCCCAGGCCGTTGCCCCGGCTATGCTGGAAGCGGGGCAGGGCCTCATCCTGAATATAACGGATCTGTCCGCTTTTCAGGTGTGGCCCGGTTATACCCACCACGCCGCCAGTAAAGCCGGCCTGGTCTCCCTGACTAAATCGCTGGCCGTGGAGTTGGCGCCGGCCATCCGGGTAAACGCCATCGCACCCGGTACGGTGCTATTGCCAGAGAATCCTACAGCCGAAAAGAAACAATGGGCTGAAGAAAACTCGCTTCTGAAACGCGTTGGGCGCCCGCAAGATGTCGCCCGTTTGGTTGCCTTCTTGATCGAAAACGATTTTACGACTGGTTCAGTTTATTTCGTGGATGGTGGACGATCACTCGCGTGATTTTGGTTGGTAGGCGACTATCTTGCGCAATCAATGCCGGCCAGCCAGGTTGGATAAGCTATGGGAACTGTCTTAATAGAAAACGGCTCTGTCCTCTCCCGCGAAGGTTGGCTTGAACCCGGCTATGTTTGGGTTGTCGGAGAGCGGATTGAGGCGGTTGGTCCAGGCAAAGCGCCGCATGAAATCAGCGATCAGGCCGGGGAAATTATTTCTGCAAACTTTTGCGCAGTACTACCAGGGCTGGTTAACGCCCACACTCATTTGAGCCAGACATTCATGCGCGGCCTGGCGGCCGGTCGGCCGTTAATAGCCTGGCTTAAAGAACTTATCTGGCCTTTGCAGAATACCATC
>Ga0307380_10010039_pt1 | contig 11957 bp, 9 predicted proteins | sample UN3MG_FD_202239 | JGI IMG/M metagenome (GOLD analysis project Ga0307380, IMG submission 202239) | Soil microbial communities from Risofladan, Vaasa, Finland - UN-3 | ecosystem: Environmental > Terrestrial > Soil > Coastal area > Acid sulfate soil | place: Finland: Risofladan, Vaasa | collected... | reverse complement strand
AGGTAAGAGGTGCTGGTTGTGGCTTGAGATGGGTCGCAGCATCATAAGCAGTCTCGGCGCAGAGGATCCTGGGAGGCCAAGCTATTGCCTTGACGGGTATTGACAGTGCGAGCCTCTCGTCATATCCTTATCTAGACAAAGGAATAGGATGGGTAGCAAATGGACAGAAAGTGGATGCCCACTGTGGCAGGCATACTCTGTATCATTGGAGGAACTCTCACTCTGACCTTCTGTATGGTGGTTGTTCTGTTCGGCAGCACCATAGGCGAGTTCTTTGGATTTGGAGTAACATGGGAGTGGAGTACCTTTGCTATTCCCTTGATCGTATCGGCGTCAATCGCCATAATAGGTGGTGTCTGTGCCTTGAGAAGAAGGTTATGGGGACTGGCGCTAGCTGGATCTATGGGTGCACTCATTGGTCCATGGTGGATTTTCGGCGTACTCGCCATTATATTCGTCAGCCTTGGAAGGGTTGAGTTCAAACAGGACCTGAAAGAGCCGTAGTACTCTGTGTCCCGTGTTTCAATGCACATTTCCGAGAGTTGTTCAATTTGGTGGGCACCACTTGGTCTTGGAATACTCATTATCTGAGTCTCTCTTGTTGCCGTTCCTTCTGTTGCTACTCAGCAATATGAGATACCTTGTCCGTATTGTCATCAAAAGACATTACCAAAGTTCCCACGGAGTGGTTAGCGCTATCTTCCTCGGCTAGGTGAGGACGACGAGAACTAGGTGCAGATTGACTGCTCTCCGACTTCTACTTCGATTCACCATATTCCTTAACCGAGGCTAAGATTTCAAGGTCGGTTAGCTGTCTGCCAGGTTGCTTCGTAACATTATCTGTGGTCAACTCTCAAACTCGAGGTAGACACTCACAGTCCGCTCTTCCTCAGCATCATCTGGGTGCCAGCGGCTAGCAGAAATGATTAGGTAATACTGTCCTTGATCAAGCTGAACCTCGAAGCTGGACTTCACGACTCGTATTCCCTTCGCCTCAGTCCACCCAGCTTCAGCAGGTTCTTTGTATAAAAAGTAGTCAATACTCTCCCCCCTGACAACTTCGACGGTTCCCTTTAGGACTCCAGCCCTATCTAAACTGAAGTAGTACCTATAGGAGCCTTCTACTCCAACTGGGACAATGAGGGTTTCGTCCACAAGCTTGGTAATAGCCGGAGGCGGAGCAGGCGGCTGATCTGGTGTTGTTGGTGTCTGCATTAATGGGAGTATAACTATGACTATCACCAGGATGATAGCTACAGTACAGGCTACGATGATTCCTGCCAGCTTTTTCGTATTCGTTTTGTCCTCCTTTCAGATGCCTAAAACCTGTCCGGCTGTCTTATCTCACAACCTAACTGTTGAAACTTCAATTGAGCCTATTATAAAGATCCAACGTGACAGTGTCAATCATCATCAATTAGTGTCCATTTGTGCCTAATCACTCCTATCCATGTACCATAAATTCAAATATAGGATAGGAGAGTAAGATGGTCAGAAAGAAGCCAAAGGAGAATGTAGAGCGGATATTCTTCACCTTTGCCGAAGCACAAGACTTTCTAGGTGTGAGTCATCAGACGCTGTATAAACTTATGAATGTGGGATTGCCTTCACATAAGATAGGCAAAAAGAGGGTATTTTTAAAGGAAGATATTATCCAGTGGATAAAACAGCATTAGAGAATAGACGAATGCCTTTCCCAAATCTGCCGACCAAGTTATTCATGAGGTGTAGTATACATCGTAATCGTTATCCAAGCACTTGTCGAGGAATTGCTCGCTTCTATTCGGCCGGTATTTATCTCATTATTAGGAATGTTGCTATCAGCAAGGAAAGTGTCAGCATCAGACGTTACCAATGCAGCTAGTGTCACTACCACAGCAATCAAAAGGATTAGCCACTGCACTTCTGTCACCTTTTAGCTCTACTGTGGCCAAGAATACAGCAAATCAAAAACGTTGCTTTCATAAGCGCCTGATGATATCCATAGTAAGTCAACTAGCGGGTGCAGTCAACATCGTTCTTCCACACAAAAGTCAGAATTGTTTAATGCAAAGAGCACCGGTCTTCGGAGGCTGAGACTGGCGTGGAATTTCCATCCTGCCGAGATGAGACCCGACTGGCCAACACCACAGTAAATTACATCTAACCACAACCACTAACACTCACGGTAAGCGAGTAGTTAAGCGTTAAAATTTGAAAAGGGAGGTGTCAAGCCTCCCTCTCTTTGCCTCCGATCTGAGCCACTTCCTCACCGCACGATTTAGCGCCATAATAACGTCAGCAAAATCAGCTATGGAATGAGCGTGGAGTATAATAAAATGGAAGCTATCAATTCCAGGGGTAATGGTGTTAAGCTACTGGTCGCTTTTTACCGCCGTCTGCTGCCAGGGGTAAATGATCATTGGCACCATTCCAAAGTAGACCAGGACGCTGAATCTTATATACTGTTGGTTCGTGTGGCCCTTGGGATTTTGGTGCAGGATCCATCTCAAAACGACCACGTGCACCTTCGAGATATACCCTCTCAATTTCACTGCAAATCCAACGTCGAGCAAGCATCTCAGCGACCTCACCAGTCACGCAGCTTCCTGCGAATGGGTCGAACACTATATCTCCAGGGTCGGTGAGAAACCTTATAAAGAATTCAGGGATAGTGGCAGGGTATCTTGCTGGGTGGGGAGGTAGCTTATTCTCTCCACAGTAACGAAGATAGCGAGAGTTGCTCTCCGTATTAGCTACAGCTAGTAGGTTTGGAGGTATGGCCGCTCCGTTGTCGCGAGAGAACTTGTCGCTGATATCATGACCGCTAGGCCGAAGTTTTGCCTTGTAACCATTAGCCAGTAATTCATGCATAGCATTACTGTATGGTGTTAGCACCCTCCGATTACTTGCTCTCGGCCAAGGTGTTGGAGATAACCAGAAGATTGAGTTTATCGCATCTTTAACTCTTATTCGTCTTATATTCACCCATTCTGCTGGTGTCGGGAGGCGCGAGGGATTCCACCAAAAGAATTCTTGCGCAAGATGGAACTCAAACTCTTTGCAAAGTGTAATTAGGAGTTCGTAGTGATACAGGCTTTTTGTTGGTAGACCGGGTTTCCATGCACCACCGATGTCTATAACAAGAGAAGCTTGTGGTTTCATTATTCTTTTAAATTCTTTCGCAAAGGGTCTAAACCATTCAATATATTCGTCAGCATCTACATTGCCGTATTGCTTCTTTCGTACTAACCCGAATGGTGGACTTGTAACAATAAGGTCTAACGATTGAGGCTCTATGGTTTCTGCCATCAAATGGATAGAGTCAGCCCAATAGGCGGCACCAAGTTGGGTTTTGATTAAGATCTCAGCTTTATCTGGACCGCCTCTGCTTGGGTAATCCCCTAGCTTTGCAACGTGAGCCGGGCTGATTCTGTCATTCCCTGCTTTCTTAGAAGCTATTGGCGCCATACTACTGCCCACCCTGGCGTTGTTTCGCTAAAGGCAGTGCAATCTGTTGGTTATCACCATTTCGGCGTAAAAACTCGTCGATAGCGTACCTAACGACCCAGCTGATTGAGACCCCGCTTTGATCGGCAAGAGTGATAAGGCGTTGATGAGACGATGACGGGATAGACACAGTTATTCGTGCATCACCTTTCTGCATAATGCAATTATATGCTGCATTGTGATGAAAGTCAATACCCGGTCTTCGGCATTCCCAGAATACTAGTCGTCACTTATTCTAGGATTCATTAGGACCAGGTGGGGTGTTGCAGTCGGTCGAGGATTATTTTCCGGCTTTGTCCTGCTATTACCTGTGCGAGGGAAGCAGGGCTTACCCGCATGATTGCAAAGTCAAGCCCATCGAGCAAGTAGATGCTGAGACTCGATGAAGACATAGCCTTGATAGCGAAATCTCGGGCGTCTTTGGTGTAGTTGCCGTTGGTTACAAAAAGAACGTGGGTCGCCTTAGTGATAGAGGTAATCCCCACTTCTTTGGCGATATCCTCAAGATCAACCCGGGAACTGGGCATATTCTTGCATTGGACCTGCCACATCGTGGCGATACCTCCGATTACCCCTCCCATAAGTACATCGATCTCCGCACGGCCAGTGGCATCCTTTGCTCTCTTCCGCCATGCAATCAGGCGCAATCCGAGTATCCTCATTATGTGGATAGCGAATGCCTCGAGGGCTTCACCCTTTTGATAGGTGTCTGTGGAATCGAGAGCTGCATATATATCTTCGGGTCGCATCTTGTAATAACGCGTCACCACGGGATCAAGCGATGCGGTAGCCCTTTGCAGAAAGGGCTCCAAGGCTTCGGCTCTGAATTTGTTCGTTGTCTGAAGCTCGGCAGCCTTGCCGCCTTTAGTGCCCCCTGACCGCCATGTGATCAGACCGGCAACCTTTAAAGGTTCCAATATCTGTTTGGGTAAAGATGCCCTAGAGAATGTCACCTTCGACTCATCCGTAGACTCCGCAAGGTCTCGGATCTCAGAAGCCTTAACCCACCCGGTTGGATTTATCTTGCATAACGCCCTGAGGAAGGCCCTCTGTGACTCATCAAGCGTATCAAGAGCAACCAAAGTCTCATCCGTGATACTCAAGATTTCTCGGCGCTTATCCTCGTCGATGTCCCAAGCTGACGAGCGTGATCCTACATCCTTGAAAATACCCGCCTTCGCCATCCATAAACGAATAGTGTTAATAGCAGTATTGTGCTCGGTGACAGCTAAGCCATTTTCTGATAGATAGCGAGCTAGTGTATCTCCAGTAACTTCCGTTGCGGACAGGCCTGCAGTTAGATCTGATTGCATTTGTTGAATAGCTTCTAGGATGCGTAGACCGTTAAGGTTTAGAAGGATGTGCTTAGCGAATCGTTCATATATATCTTTATCCTGGAGTAGAGCCAGTTGTCTAGCCAAATCGGTCGCTTGATAGGTGTGAGGTGATAAGAGACCATATTGAACTGCTGCCTCAAGTGGCAGAGATGTAGTTCTTGTAGATGATGGAACGCTAGTTCGTGTGCGATGAATGGGCGCCTGAAAGATCGCTTTCTGCATCGCCTTTTTATCTCCCGAATGCTGTACGATAGCTTTTAGGAATTCCGGCAGATTGATCAGGTTAGGGGAGAACTGGGTGCCGACAGGTATTTCACTCTTGCGACTTTTGGGCATATTATTCCTTTACTACCCCTGATTTCCTAGACGTATTAAAGGTGAAAGAGTCGAACTATCTTATTCATTTCAATACGATGGGGACTGGCACTATCACTTCTCCTCTGCTCGTCTGAAGATAGCATCAAAACCGAGCCTTGTAGTATAGCGATTATACACCAATTATTGGTCATCAACAAGAGAAGGGGGATTTCTCTACTGGCTGAACCGACTCCTGGGTGGCGTTAGGCCAATCGAGTGGTGTTGACAAACTTGTTCGGGTGGACTAGATTGGGCTTATTAGTCACTTGCGTCTGAACGATAGACCAAGGGGTGCTTGATGCCGAAGCATTTGTCCGTGAGAATGGCCTGGCATGATAACAAATGGAATGGAAGGGTATGCAAAGACCCAGAAAGCAACGTCTACTGTATTGGTACACATTCCCTACTCTCCGAACGCCTTGCCAGGAACAAGAAGAATGATATCGAAAAGCAAAAACACGGGGAGAAGATTGACAAAATAAAAGAGTATCTCCCGCCCTGCTTCTGGTCTGCAAACGCTTTTTCGCCAGAACCCGCACATGTGACACATGTCCACCCATTCAGAAGCCTGAACGATAAAACAATAAGCGAAGAACTTGGCCGCTACTCAGCGTTCACTTGGCCGTTCAGAATCTCATTCAACCATTCGAAAGAGAAGCATACGCTCGAAGGCAGCTACCCGAAGGACTTGGAGAGCAGGATACAGGCGTTCATAAGCCAGTTTCGACCAAGTGAGTCAGTTATCTTCTTTTATCTGAACTACGATAATCCCGTGTCCGCAGATGACTACAGGCGAGCTTTAGTAGGCTGCTCGCTTCTATCCAACCCAATTGTGATGCCCCCGCATTACGACTTTACCAAAGGTGAGCTGGAGTCGTGGAAAGAGAAAGAGGACATGCAGAACTTCCCAACAATCAATTGGGCTCTCCAGGTTTCACATGATTTCGAAGATTGGGGGGTCGTCCTGCCATACCAAGAGTACGTTGAATATGTCGAGAGCCATCCTGAAGAGGAGGATAAGCTCCGCGAGATAAGAGCCTTGATAGAGGAAGATGCACTAGTGGCCCGCTTCAGGTATGTCGCCGAATCACTCGACGATGACAAGTGTATCTATCTTCTATACAAGCTGAGAAAGTCGCTTTCTATCATAAAGGAACACACCATCTTCAATGTCGACAGGGAGCAGGAAATCATCGAGCGGTTGCTTTCAAAGGCTTGGAGTGGTCGTGGTATGTACCCTTCATTGGGTAATATCATTGAGTTGATGGTTGACCACGAGGCTGCCCCAACCGGGGTAGGAGAAGAAATAGTCGATGCTCTGAAGGAGAAACTCAAGGAAGGGCAAGATTTGCTGGATGTTACCTTTTCGATATTGGGTAAGCAAAGCCCTATACCAGGTTACCTAGCCACATTTGCTGACACGATTCACGAGGCGGAGATAGGCTTCAAGGCCCATAAGAGCCTTGAAAGCGTCCTGCGCAAGCTTAGCCTGTTTTCTCTCACCAAGTTTCAGCTATCCCGGATCGTTTTCCCGGGTTCTACCTATGACGTTTTCCAAGGACGAAAGATAAGTGTTGCGCAGATTGTCGCGAACCCCTACATACTCTGCGAGGAATACGCAGCCACTGAGCAGGAGCGTGATACCGTTGAGATTGAAGATGGACCAATCGATGTGTTCGACATCGACGTCGGGATGTTCCCGGACAAGAGATACCAAGCCAGAAATCCGCAACTCCAAGACCTCTCGCCGGCAAGCCCCGAGCGGCTCCGAGCTTTGACGGTGAAGCACCTGCTTAGCACTAAGAGAGACGGGCACTGCTTCCAGTCCTTAGATTCCGTCTTTGAGAGCATCATTCATTACCCTATATTCTACAAGGAATCGGTTGGAATCAATAAAGAAGAATTGATAACCGGGGGGCATAGGGATTACTTCTCGGGCAGGTTGTACTTGTCCGATAGCGAAGGGCAGACCTATTTCTATCTCAGCGAGGTCAAGTATGCTGAAGAACTAGTCCGCGGAGTTGTTGGAGAGCTGATTAAAAAGGAAAGGACACATAACCCTGACCTTACTTGGGTTGACACCTTCTTGAAGGCAGAGGCAAAGGAACTTGCAAAGACTATTCCTAACTTTGATGAAGCTGGGTTCCAGCGCGAGAGGAAGATACTTATTGAAGGGGTTTTGACGAACTCCTTGTACGTTATTAGCGGTAAACCAGGCTCGGGCAAAACGAAAGCCTTGTGCGAATGTATAAAGAGGATGAAGGCGAGCGGTGAGAATGTAGTCATGCTTGCACCGACCGGCAAGGCCGTCCTCAGGGCTAAGGAAGCTACCGAGTTTCAGGAAGCTGAAACCATAGAGCGGTTTATCTACAGCAATGGTTTCTCAAGGTTCCTAGATGACTTGCGGCTGCTCCCTGGCCTTGAGAAGACTCCCGCCAAGCCGAAGATTGACAACCTTATTGTAGATGAATGTTCGATGGTAGACCTCGATGAACTAGCAACACTGTTTGCGATGTTGAGTCTAAGCGGACCCAAATCTGTGAAGCGCGTGATTCTCGTGGGGGACGAAAATCAATTGCCGCCGATAGGGTGTGGTCGGCCGTTCTATGACCTGATAGAGTTCTTCAGGTCGAACAAGGAGACTTCAGAGAAAAGCATAAGACTACAGACGAATTGCCGCCAGCAGTTTGATGACAAAATCCTGCGTGTCGCTGATATCTTTATCGGCAGGAATAAGTATTATGAGGAACCGATTGAAGAGATGAAGAGGGGCGGCCCAATAGGGAAAGGGTTGGAGGTTATATTGTGGGATGATGAGGACACTCTGGTTAAAGCGGTCGACAAAAAGATACGCGAAGTACTGACAGGAGCAGGCTGCCTGAAAAAAGGAATCAGCAAAGAGGCTAGTCTGAATGTATACCTAGGACTGTACGAGTCGGGGTTCGTACCAAATAAATCCGCAGCTAGCTTGAAACTTGAAAGGTTACAAATCATTGGCCCATACAAGGCCGGATTCTACGGCACCTTGGGACTCAACCAGATGGTTAGAGATGAATACAAGGCAGACTCCTGGCCGGACACGGTACCGCCCCAGCGACTTTTCGCGCATTCTGAAAAAGTAATCAGAATGGAGAACTGGTACAGGTGGGATTTCATACTACGGACGAAAAACCTCGTTCTTTCCAATGGCTCAATTGGCGTCGTCTGCAACCATCGAGGACGTCGTGGCTGGTACTTCCCCGAGGTGACCAATCCCATATGGCAAATCAGCGGAGAAGAGGAGGAAAAATTCGAACCTGCATATGCTATAACAGTTCACAAGGCTCAGGGTAGTGAATTCGAACACACGTTCATCATAGTCCCTGAGCGGCGCTCACTTCTCTCTCGCGAACTGATATATACTGCCATGACGAGGTCGACACATACTGTTACGCTGTTTCTCCAGCGAAGCGAGCCGATAAGCCCGATTGAGATTGCTCACGGCAGAACATCCATACTCCTTAGAAACACGTCTCTCTTTTGCGAACCGTGGGAAGCGAGCCGGCAGATTGAGCCTGAGCCGGGTGTAAAGGTCAAGTCTAAGATTGAATATATACTCTACCGCTCTTTAATGGATTATCGAGACAAAAGCCAAATTCAATTCAGCTATGAAGAAGAGCTCAATCTCAAGGATTGGGTATGTCCTATTAAGCCTGACTTTACGGTGCGTGTCGGTAGCAAGACCTACTTCTGGGAGCACCTGGGCATGCTTGATACACGAGAGTATTACCTGGATTGGGAAAAGAGACGCAAGGGCTATGAAGCAACTGGGCTGGGCGACAGCCTCATAACTACAGATGATTTGTTGGGCGTGCAGCAAGATAGGATAGCTAGTGTCATCGAAGACATGATCACTGGTAGTGTAGCGGTACCCGCAGACCGTCGTTTCTCGAATCATCACTACAGGCTTTATCCTGATTAGGAAGCCACTAAAAAGACTACTGTAGTTGAATATGAAATTGGAAGGAATAATGAGTGCTTGCAAGCCATACGGTGACACAGCAACGGCTAGATTGATGGTGATCGGCCATGACCCACGACTCCATCTAGGTAAGGCTGAGGCTAAATATGCCTTTTTTCTTGATTACCTAGAAAGGCCAATCCCTTTAATAAGATCTGAAAGGCGGAAGTATGAGTTCGCGTCTGCCGTAGTTCGGTATGTGAGATTCTTGGCTGGATTCTCAATTCCGATAACTGACCAGTACTTCACGAATCTTTGCAATGAGTTCATAAACGGCCCAATATATAGCGGAACGGTACTTATCCCGGATGATTTTGCAGATACGGGAATTCGAGCTATTGAAGACACGCTGAACAGGGGCTCATTTAAGGTGATTCTTGCTATGACACCACAGGTATTTTACCACCTAGCTAGAACAGGATTTGTGAATAATTCGGACGACAGGGTAATTCCGTTCTATAGAAATGCTCGGCCTAGTTTTGCAGCAATGAATAAAAAGGCATACGTGCCAACTGCCAAGAGCCCATTCCTGGCGGTATGTGGGCTTAAGTTCCACCATAGAAATGACAACATACCTGTTGTCCCTATAGTTCATGCTAAACAGTGGCCACTTAATGCCAGGATGAATCCACACTATGGGTCGCTCATGGAGATGGCTGCAAAGAATGTCCGCAATTGCATCGGGGACACGCTACGAAGCAACACTCGGGAAATACCTCAAAACTAGTAGAGCCTTGCCGGCAGAATCCTGTCTGCTTCGCAATTTACTGAAGCTCGCTTTGGATACATTTCGAACTTTCGTTTAAGTCTTGTAAAGTGGGCCATTCGGGAACTGTTCCAAATGGCCCACTTTACGGGACTGGAACCTTTACTCGGTTCCCAGTTAGATGCTAAGGCTGAAGGTCAAGTCGAAGTCCTAGCTAGTACTGTCTATTGATGCCTCAGCTCCATTTAGCTTCAAGAGAACCAACCGAAGTTGTCAATAGGTTGAATTCGTACCTGATATAATGATAACTGATGAACGAGGAAATTCGGTCTATCGCTGAACACTGCTTAAAACCCAAATCTGGCGTCCATGAATTGGCGTTGCTTAAACTTCGCCCCTATGTTGAGAGCTTCCTTGATGCAACTTGGCTTAACACGGAACTGAAGAAATATGAGACTTGGGCATTAAAGAACTCAGATCCTTCTCTGCAACGTGCGCTCCTTCATACTCCACCTGGATTCAATATGCTCGCGGCCTCTATATGGGCTGCACGAGATTGGGAAAGAATATACAAAGATGATCCGTCTTTCAGAATCCCTACTGGCTCGAAATGGCTGGTAAATATTGCCTGCAGTTTGGCAGTCCTCGAACTAAAGGCAGGACAGTTGTTAGACCAACAAGCTCGCAATTACCTGCGAAAGCGTCTACAGCATAGTGAGAATCTCTGGGGAGCCCTCCACGAAATACAGACATTTGCCTTTTTTGTTCGTCAAGGTGCAGAAGTACAACCACATTTCTTGAAGGAAGCAAATCCTGAGGAAATCACATTGCGATGGCGTGGAGTTGATATACCAGTCCAATGCAAGGCTAAACTACCCGGCTCTGGGAGGGTAATATCTCAAAGAGTGTTCACATCGCTAGCTGGTTCTATTGCCCGGGATGCAAGAACTAAGAAAAGGAAATTGGTTGTTATAATTTGGTCAACTGATAAAATTCGCAATGAAGATATTGAGTTCCTTCGCAGGGAGATTTCGAGAGGTATCGGATTGGGTATGGGGCCAGCCTTGGTGACAAACAACGGAAGAACATTTGCAGTGCGATCCCAGGGGCTATCAGGACAGTTCACCGTAAAGACAGTTCGAGATTATCTGTCGAGTTTTGATTTTCATGTTGGCATGGTTATTGGTGAACCAGCGCCCAACGGAAATACCTACGATGCCATCGCTATAGTTGGAATTAAAGCTGATCTTAGGGAAAGACCATGGAACTCGCTGCTGAGCTCTATCGAGAAAGGCGCCAGACAACTAAAGGGGGGTGCAGCAGGGGTTATCGCTATCCACTACGCCGATCCAATAAACGATTTTGAAACGCTACGCCCTAATACTAGACCTTTGGCAGTGACATTAGGTGAGCTATTAAGTCCACGTCCTCACATCGGGGCGGTCATATTGACGTCGGAGCCTGACCTACAACCGGGGGCTGATGACAAAGGACGGGTTCGTATATATCACAAGAAGCCTTGGCCTTTTCCTGAGGACTTTTTAGTTCACAATGATTCATAATGGATTTATTTGAAAGTGGATCTCGAGAATAGTCTGAGTTCTACCTTTTGATACCCGGCTCCAGCTAAGGGAATCCGAACCAGTTCAGTAGCATACGCTGAAACCTGGTTCAAGTGTCCGAGTTCTGTCTACCGTAAAGTACCGCCCACGTTACTGGACTTGAACTGGACGGGCAGTCAATCTCGGCTGCACTAGAGCAGCGGTCTCCCAGACCGGTGTCTATATAGGCGACCAGATACACAGACGCTCGCTTGACGCTGGGAAAACACTTCACCACGATACAGGAGGGAGTCAGCATCTAGATCATACTACTATCGTGTCGTAGGTTCAATCAAATAGCTTCGCATTCAAGTATACTACAATGCACGATTGTTAGGTTATACATTTCGTCAGAATGTGTAGCGATACATATAGACACAGCCCGGAGAACGCCCGATATTAAGCCTGTATTCCTGTCCTCTAAAGCGTGGCCTGGCCTAGATTCACTGGTGAATGACGCTTTAGAG